>ERZ772812.2365-NODE-2365-length-12127-cov-5.733681_pt1 | contig 12127 bp, 10 predicted proteins | sample MGYA00511343_ERZ772812 | MGnify/ENA primary metagenome ERZ772812 (study PRJEB29015, sample SAMEA2737706) | human gut metagenome | biome: human gut; feature: human-associated habitat; material: faeces | place: China | collected 2012 ...
GGCGGCTTGTGTTTTTATGGCAGGTGCAGCGCAGGCGGTGCTGCCTTTAGGGTATTTACAACACGATGCGGAACACGACGCGGTGCTCTCCTTCCCCGCTGACGCGGTAAGGCTCCTCCACATCGGTGCCCCAGCTGTCGATGCCGCCGACGCCGCGGGCTGCGCCCAGGATCGTCACGCTCGTGCGGCCCGTGGCGGGCAGCTCGGTGATGTGCTGGGCGGCCTCGATCTCCTGCGCAGTGTTGGGCAGTGCGCTGAAGGCAAACGGCGCGTCGGCCTGTTCAATCGTCAGCGCAGCCGCCGTTTGGCCGCAGGCGTTGTGCTGCTCCAGCGTGAACTGACGGGTGCCCACATGCAGGCCGCAGTCCTGCGGGACGAGGGCCGGCTCAATGTGCGGCACCTCCTCATGGCAGCCAAAGACGCCGCCCTTGCAGCGATCCGGGTAGGTCTCGCCCGAAAGGCCGGTCCAGAGCGTGCGGGCCACGGGGGCAAACGTCTGGAATTTTACGCCGAAGCAGGGCAGCTCGGGTGCACCGGGCACGCCATGATAGACGGCCTCGACCAGCAGCGTGCCCTGCGGCTCCACGGTGTAGGTCAGCTCGGCCTTAGCGCCGGGCACGGTGGGCACGCCGTAGGTATAGCGCACCTGCACACCGTCGGCGGATTTCCGCAAGACCGCAAAGGCGAGGTTCTGCAGGTAGACATCCGCCGCCAGCCAGGCCGCCGCTTTCTGCGGGAAGCCGCAGCCGCGGTCATTGTCGGTGGCGGCGCGCCAGAACGCCGGGCGCGGGGCGCGCCAGAGCCACTCGCTGCCGTTGACGGTCAGCGACGACGGCCCGGCCTCGCCCGCGGAAAAGAGAATTTCAAACCCGTCGCCCCTGACGCCGAGGTTGCCGTCGCCCTCGGTCACGGTCAACGCGCCGGGCTTGCGGGCAGCCTGTGCTTTGGCCGCGTCGCGGTCCGCCCGGGCGGCGGCTGCGGCGTTGCGGGCATCGTGGGCGGCGCGGCGGGCGGGGGTGTCGTACCAGTAGCGCACGTCCTGCATGGCGGGCTTCTCGGCACCGTCGGCGTAGACAATGCCGTTGCCGCTGAAGTTGTAATCGGTGTTGCGGTCCGCAAAGTCGCCGCCGTAGCCCAGCACGCTGCGGCCAAGCGCGTCGGTGTGCCGGAGCGCCTGATCCATGTAGTCCCAGATGAAGCCGCCCTGGTACTGGTCGAACTCGTCGGCCAAGCGCACATAGCTCTCCATGCCGCCCAGCGAGTTGCCCATATCGTGCATATACTCGCAGAGAATGAAGGGCTTCTTCGGGTGGGATTCGAGATACTCGCGGATCTCCCACGGCTTGGCGTACATCCGGCTTTCCATGTCGCTGATGGCGTCGAACGCGCGGCAGTGGAACACACCCTCATAATGCACGAGGCGTCCCGGGTCGTGGTCGTGGAAGAACTGCGACATGGCGAGAATATCCTCGCCCGCGTAGCTCTCATTGCCGCAGGACCAGATCAGGACGGCGGCGTGGTTCTTGTCGCGTTCAAACATGCTGCGGGCGCGGTCCACGACGCAGTCCTTCCACTCGGGCAGGCTGCCGGGCACGTTCCAGCTCGGCTCCACCGCGCCGAGCTTCTGCCAGCTGCCATGGCTTTCGAGGTTCGTCTCGTCGATCATGTAGATGCCGTTCCGGTCACACAGGTCGTACCACAGGCTCTGGTCGGGGTAATGGCAGGTGCGCACGGCGTTGATGTTGTTCTCCTTCATGATGCGGATGTCCTCCAGCATGCGCCCCTCGGAGACGTAATAGCCGTAGTCGGGGTCCATCTCATGCCGGTTGGCGCCCTTGATCAGCACCGGCCGGCCGTTGACGAGCAGCTGCCCGCCCTCGATCTTCACGTCGCGGAATCCGATCCGGAGCGGAATGACCTCGATCACTTCGCCCGCCGGCGCGCGGAGCGTCGCCGTCAGTCCGTACAGCACGGGCGTCTCGGCGCTCCACAGGGCGACTTTCCCGGCGTCGAGCGTGCAGCGCTCCTCGTCCTTCGTGACGCGCAGCTGCTGCGACGCGACGCTGCGCCCTTGGGCGTCGGTGAGCGCCAGTTCGACGCTGCATCCCCGCGCCTGCCTGGGGAAGAAGGCTTTGACGGCTACCGTTCCCGCGGTGTAGTTGGCCGAAGGCGCGGCGTCGACCTGAATGTCCGTAATTTGCCGTTTGTCGCGCGCGTAGAGGTAGCAGTCGCGGCCCACGCCCGAAAGGCGGAAGAAGTCCTGATCTTCGAGGTATGTGCCGTCGCACCAGCGGAAGACCTGGAACGCGATGAGATTCCGGCCGGGTTTCACGTAGGGCGTCAGGTCGAACTCGGCCTCCAGCTTGCTGTCCTCGCTGTAACCCACATAGCGGCCGTTGACCCAGAGGTAGATGTTCGACGTCACCGAGCCGAAATGCGCGACGATCTGCCTGCCGGCCCATGCCGCGGGGATGTCGACCGTACGGCGGTAGGAACCCACGTGGTTCTGCTCGACGGGAACGTGCGGCGGATCGTTTTTGAACCAGCCCCGCCAGGCGTAACCGACGTTGAGGTAGACCGGATCGCCGTATCCGTTCAGCTCCCAGAGTCCCGGCACGGGCATGTCGTTCCAGCCTTTGTCGTTGTAGCCGACGCGGAAAAAGTCCGTCGGTCGCTGGTCGGCGTCGCGCACCCAGTTGAATTTCCAGTTTCCGTTCAGCGTGACGAACCGCTCCGAGAGGGTCTTGTCGCCCGTTTGTGCGGCTTCCGGCGATTCGTACGCGAACCAGGAGCCATGCATCGGCATTCGGTTCACGGCATTCACGCCGGCGTCCTGCCATTCGTTGCTCTGCGCGCCGGCCGTCAGCGCCGTCGCCGCGGCCAGCCAGCATAAGAGGATTTTCTTCATCGGTTATCTCTGTTTTTAAGGTTTAGGCATAGTCTGCCGAAGCGGTTTCCGCTGTGCCGGATGTCCGGCGCGGTCCGATCGGTTAAATTTCGGAAAAATGTCGGGAAACTCCAAATATGGCGGCTGAAAAAGACGACAGCCGTATTGTTCCGGTGCATTTTTGCCGGGTGACGGTTATTTCCAGTCATGTACCTGGTCCGTTCTCACGCCGCCGCCCGCAGGGCAGTCCCTATAAAAAAGCAAGGACGCAGGTACTAACTCCTTATGGTAGGCCTTGCGAGCCCTTCACGGTAGTTTTTCCTACGCCCAAGCCTGTCCCCCGCCCGAACGGGCAGGGACAAGGCTCAAGTTTCAGACAAAATTTATACCGTGAATAAAGCCGTATTACTACGACAGTCGCAAGTTTACCATAAGTATAAAGGTTTGTCTTAACCTTTGTTTCTATTTTCTATTGCGAAGATAGTCAAATAATCCGACTAACCAAAAAATCCGGCCCCCTTTCGGAGGCCGGACCCACTGCAGCCCCCCGACCGTGCGGCCGCCCTTCTAAAAAATCCGGCCCCCTTTCGGAGGCCGGACCCACTATAAATAACTATGACAAAAACTTTCGTTTATGCGTTGGCGGTCGCCAGCGGCGAAGCCTGCGTGTAGGTGCGGGCGGCCAGCTCCTTGTCGAGCATGTACAGCCCGAACTTGTTGCCTTCGACGGCCTCGCAGGCGGTGATCATCTCGCGTGCCGACTCCTCCTCCTCGACCTGCTCGTCGACGAACCAGACGAGCATGTTCGACGAAGCGTAATCCTTGTCCTCGGCGGCGATGGCGGCCAGATTGTTGATCATGGCCGTAACCTCCTTCTCATGGGCCAGCGTGTCCTGGAACATCTCCAGCGGCGAAGTCCAAGCAGTGCGCACCTCCTCGATCGGGAGCAGCTTCACCTCGGCGTCGCGCGAGAGAATGTAGTTCATAAAGATCCGCGCATGGTCCTGCTCCTCCTGGAACTGTACGTAGAACCAGTTGGCGACACCCTTCAGCCCCTTGGCCTCGGCGTCCATCGACATCGAAAGATAGAGATAGGCCGACCAAAGCTCGGCATTGATCTGCGCGTTCATCGCTTCGTGTAATTTCTTGCTTAACATAACTGTATTGTTTTAAGTTTGCGGTTTATCATCGTTCGTGATACAAATATACAATAGTTTTTCGTGATTTGTATCAAAATAGTCATCAAATTATTTTATATCGAAATGGCGAGACATTATAAAACAAAATAGACGGCGTCCGAATACGTATTCGGGCGCCGTCGGATGGTTTTCAGCGGAATGCGGATCAGTCGTCGATCTCGATCAGGCGGAAGTGAAGGTCGAATTTCAGGTCGAGACCGTTGTCGAGCTTCACCTCCCAGTCGCGCTTGTCGCGGTCGATCGAGACGATCTTGCGGCCTGCGAAGTTCTTGGCGACATAGTCGCGGATCTGCTGCGGAACGATGGCTGCGGGAACCTCGCCGTACTTGCAGTCGACCTCCTTCCACGCTCCGTCCTTGGCGAACTCGACCTTCGAGCCGTTGACGAAGACCACCTTGTAATCCTTGTCGAACAGCTCCTCGTCGACTTTGGCGTAGGAGACCTCGACAGCCTTGAAGTGGGTCTGGACGAACTGTTGCGCAACGGCGGGAAGTTCGCCGACGGTGATGATCCGGTCTTTACCGGCGAAAGCGGGAACCGAAGAGGCCATGACGGCCAGCGAAGCGAGAAGAATCGTGAACTTTTTCATAATCGTAGTGTTTTAATTGAATTTCGTACTGCAAAGTTGCGGCCCGAAACTGAAACGAATCTGAAAAAAGCGGATTTCCTGCATTTTTTTCACGCCGGGAAATCGACCGCGAAGCAATGCCGCCCCTCCTTATAAGAATAGGACACCTTCAACCCGTAGAGCCGGCAGACTGCGTCGACCACGGCAAGGCCCAGCCCCGTAGAACCCTCCTTCTTCGTTCCCTGATAGAACCGGTCGAAGATACGCCCGGCGTCGAGCGGACCGCCCGCACCGCTGTTGCAGACCGTGAAGCGACGCGGAGCGACGCGCACCGTCACCTCGCCGCCCTCGTCGCCGTGAACGAATGCGTTTTTCAGCAGGTTGGCGACCACGCTCCCGGCCAGCGACGGATTCATCCGCGCCGTGAGCGGCCCCTCGTCCACGAGCGCAAAGCGCATGCTGCGGTAGGCGTAAATCTCCTCCATGTCCTCGGCCGTGCGGCGCACCAGTGCGTTCACGTCGACCTCTTCGGCCTCGGGGAACTGGCCGTTGTCGATCTTCGACAGCAGCAGCAGCGAACGGTTGAGCCGCACGAGGTAGTCCAGCGTCCGCTGCACCTTGGCGATCTCGCCCAACTGCTCCCCGGTGAGCGCATGCGCATCGTCGACCAGCATTTCCAACCGGTTGCGGCAGACCGCCAGCGGAGTCTGCATCTCGTGCGAGGCGTTGCCGATAAACTGTTTCTGCCGCTCGAACGACGACTCGGCCCGCTCGGCATAGCGGCGCGCGGCATCGTTGAGTTTCCGGAACTCCGTGACGGAGGTCTCGACGGCCAGCGGCGCATTCCGCGCCCCCACGGTGTAACCGTCGAGCCACCGCAGCAGGGCGTAGAGCGGCCGCATCGTGCGGTAGAGCACGATGACCGAGACCAGCAGGATCATCAGCAGCAGGAAGAGGTAGAGGCAGACCATCCACCGGAGGATCGACTCCCGGAGGTCGTCCTTCTCGATGGTCGGAGTCATCACCGTCAGTTCGCGCCATTGCCCCGCGCCGTCGCGGAACACCTTGCGCAGCACGCGGGCCGGCTCCTTGTCGTCGCGTTCGGGAATGAAAATCTCCTCGTCGGAATAGCGTTCGTGGTGCTGTGCGGCGGCATATTGGGGCGACACTTCGTGCAGGAAATAGCCGTTGTTGCCCTCGTCCGCCGGAACGGGAAGCTCCCGTCCGGCCAGAACCCGCTTGACGATCACTTCGGCACGAGCTTCGAGCGCGTCGTCCACCTCGTCGTTGATCTCGTCGATCAGCGTGAAATAAAACAACACGGCCCATGCCGCCAGAAGCAGCGACAGCGCCCACGAAAGGTGCAGCAGGATGCGGTAAACCAGTTTCACGGCTGTACGAGTTTATAGCCGAAGCCGTAGACTGCGCGGATCTCGATGTCGGCGCCCGCATCGTGGAGCTTGCGGCGCAGGTTCTTCATCTGCGCATAGACGAAATCGAAATTGTCGGCCTGGTCGATATGGTCGCCCCAGACCCCTTCGGCCAGCGCGGTCTTGTCGACCGTGTGGTTGGGGCGGGACATGAAGTAGTGGAGGATGTCGTACTCCTTGCGCAGCAGCTCCACCTCGCGGCCCGCCACCTCGACCCGGCGACTGTCGGGCCACAGGCGCACGTTGCCCGCGTCGAGGCTCTCGTAACCGCCGCGCTGGTGACGGCGCAGGACGCTGCGGATGCGGGCGCTCAATTCCGCCAGGTGGAACGGCTTGGAAAGGTAGTCGTCGGCGCCGAGTTCCAACCCCTCGATCTTGTCGTCGAGGGAATCGCGGGCCGAAATGATGATCACCGCAGCCGGGCTGCGACGCCTCTTCAGCTCTTCGAGCAGCCGCAGGCCGCTGCCGCCGGGCAGCATGATGTCCAGCAGGATGCAGTCGTAGTCGTATGCGGCGATCTTGTCGAGCGCCGCGGCGTAATCGGCGGCCTGCTCGACGACGTACTGCTCCCGGGTCAGCGTCCGGACCATGATCTCCCGCAGGGAGGGTTCGTCTTCAACAATGAGTATCTTCATAATACACTCCTTTTTCTCGTTTCTCGGGACAGGGGGAGGGGCGAAAATCCGGTCTTGAAACCCGCGGCCCGCCACCGCCCTCCGAAACCCGTCTTTCAGACGGGCGAAATTACGGCCCGAATCCGAAAGGAAACTGAAATGCCGGGAATCAGCGCTGCCCGGTGCGCCGGAAATAATTCTGCAAGACCAGCAGTGAAATGATCTTTTCGCGCCGGCGGTCGCGGAACTGCGCGACGTATTCGTGCGCATGCGCGATGATCGCCTCGGCCTCGTTCGGATGCTCGATGTAGTAGCGCATCCGCTCTTCGAGGTCGGAATAGTCGGGCCGGATCTCGACGTAGTGGTAACCGGGGATGAGCGTGCCCTCCATGAACCACGTCTCGTAGGTCGGACGGGGCATCACGGCCAGCGAGTTCGACGACATGATCCACTTGAGGTTCGTCGCCACGTCGTAGCCCTCGATCGCCAGAATGAACTTGTAGTTCAGGTGGTCGTACATCGAAATATGGGGTTTGGTCCACTCCGGGGGATATTCGGGACGGGGCGTCGAGATGCCGGCATCGCAGCACTCCGAACCGAAATACATGCGCATGAAACGTTCGCGGTGGGGACGCCGCGTGATCGCCAGCCGGAAAATCGCCTTGTCCGACTTCTTCCGGAACGGAATGTCGTCCCGCAGGAAGATGAAATGGCGAACCTTGTCGAGGTTCAGCAGCACCGAATTGGCGTTGTCGCCGCAGATCGGCCTGCTCTTGACGATCGACGGCACGTCGGGAACCGTCGTCACGTCCCCGGGAACGGTATTCCACAGCAGGCGGTCGCTGAACCAGCGGGTGAACTCGTAGGTATCGAAGAAATAGGCCGTCTTGACGCCCCGACGGAACTTGTGGTCGCCTAACGGACGCAGCCCTTCGCGGGGGGGGGTCGCAGGCGCAGGCGACAGTTTGTTGTAATAATCCGCCCGCCGACAGATGTACTCCCAGTCGGGGCGGCGTTCCGCCTCGGCGAGTACCCGGTCCAGACGGGACTGCAACAACCGTTTCGGCGTAAGGTAACGCGCGAAACTCCGCAGGAACCAAAACAGTTTGATCTGTTTGTTGTGAAAAATACGGTTCAGACGGTTCATCGGCAATGGGTTTAGCTCAACAAAGATACGAAAAAGTCGAATGGGTTGCAAAACGGAACCGTACAAGATTCCGTAAAACCGCCTACTGATATAAAAGGGGCGTTACGGCTCCAAAGATAAAAAAATTCCGCGAAAACGAACAAAAAAAGGCGGAAACATCGGTTTCCGCCTTTTGCCGGGGATCGCCCCGCTTATGCCTTCAGGCCGTCGTAGGCCCACTTCACATAGGTCGCACCCCAGGTATATCCGCCGCCGAAAGCCGACAGAATGAGGTTGTCGCCCTTGCGCAACTGGCTCTCGTAGTCGCAAAGACACGAAGGAATCGTGGCGGCCGTGGTATTACCGTTGCGGTCGATGTTGATCATGCACTTGTCCTGCGTGATGCCCATGCGGCGCGCCGTGGCGTCGATGATGCGCAGGTTGGCCTGATGGGGAACCAGGAAACGGATATCCTCGCCCTTGAGGTTGTGACGCTCCATCATCTCCACCGAAACGTCGGACATCTTCGACACGGCAGCCTTGAATACGGCGTGTCCGTCCCACATGATGGTATGCCAGTTGTTCTGCACGGTCTCGACCGAAGCCGGGTAGCGCGAACCGCCCGCCTTCATGTAGAGCTGCATCTCGCCCGAGCCGTCGGAATGCAGGATCGAATCCACGACTCCGAAACCTTCGGTATTGGCTTCCAGCAGCACGGCGGCGGCAGCGTCGCCGAAGAGCGGGCAGGTCGAACGGTCGGTATAGTCGACGATCGACGACATTTTGTCGGCGCCCACGACGATGACCTTCTTGCTCGTGCCGGCCTCGATGAACTTCGCGCCGGTGGTCAGGGCGAACAGGAAGCCGCTGCAAGCTGCCGAAACATCGAACGCAAAGGCGTTCTTGCAACCAGCCTGGTCGGCGATCAAGTTACCCGTCGAGGGGAAGAACATGTCGGGGGTCACCGTGGCGCAGATCACCACGTCGATCTCCATGGGGTCCACCCCCGTCTTATCCAACAAATTGATGACCGCACGGGCGCCCATGTAGGAGCTGCCGATACCCTCGCCCTTGAGGATATGGCGCGTCTTGATACCCGTATGCGACATGATCCACTCGTCGTTGGTGTCGACCATCCGGCTCAATTCGTCGTTGGTGAGGATATATTCCGGAAGGTACTGTCCCACACCCGTAATAGCTGCTGTTATCTTACCCATTAGCTTTGGCTTTTCGTGTTTTGGTTAATTTTGAAACGCACGTTGCAGTTTCGCTGTCAGATCGGCCTTGATGACCTGTTCGGTCGAAAGGATCATGCTCCGGATCGCCTGGGGCGAAGAGCATCCGTGACCGATGATAACGGGCGCGTTGACGCCCAGGACGGGTGTTCCGCCCACGTTTTCGTAATTCATGGCGTCCCAGAAGGCATTGCGGCAGCCCAAGGCCGTGTTGATGCGGTAGAGGCCCTCGGCCATTTTCAGCGCCGTGTTGCCGACGAATCCGTCGCAGACGATCACATCGGCGACCTTGCCCGAAAAGAGATAGGAACCCTCGACATTGCCCACGAAATTGATCCGGCTCTCCGCCTTCAGCAGTTCGTAGGTGGCTTTGGTCTGGGCGTTGCCCTTGGTCTCCTCCTCGCCGATGTTGAGCACCGCCACGCGCGGACGCTCGATGCCCAGCACCGCCTCGGCGTAAATCGAGCCGATCAGGCCGTACTGCGCCAGCACCTCGGGCTTGCAGTCCACATTCAGGCCCACGTCCAGCAGCAGCGCAGGACGCCCTGCGATGGTGGGAACGATGGATGAAATCGTGGGACGCACGACACCCTCGATCGGTTTGACGGCATACATCGAACCGACCATCATGGCGCCGGTCGAACCTGCGCTCGCAAAACCGTCGACAGCTCCCTTGGCCAGGTAGCCAAACCCGACCGTGATGCTCGAATCCGCCTTGGCCTGGAAAGCCTTGGCCGGATGGTCGCCCATCTCGATCACCTCGGTGGTCGCTACGATTCCGAACCGCTCGGCGGGACATCCCTCCGAAGCGAGCACGGACTTAATTTTCTCTTCGTCGCCGAACAGCACGATACGGCTGTCCGACCCGATCGCATCGAGCGCCATGACGGCTCCCTTGACAGCCGCTTCGGGTGCATAATCGCCGCCCATGGCATCTACGCCAATCTTTATCATACTCGTACGAGTGTTGGTTGATATCCTGTCCCGCTCCCGACCCGCCCCCGGAAAACATGCACGACCGGGGATTCAGGCGGCCGGAAGGGAACCTTCATAAATTAAAAAAGAGGCACTCCCCGCGGGGATGCACTCTTTTGAGCGCCGGAATTATTCGGCAGCTTTCTTCTCGATGGCGAGCTTTCCGCGATAGAAGCCGCACTCGGGGCATACACGGTGATAGAGCACCGCTGCGCCGCAGTTCGAGCAGGTAACCACCGTCGGAACGGTAGCCTTGTAGTTGGTTCTGCGCTTATCGCGTCGCGTCGACGAGACTTTGTGTTTAGGATGTGCCATTTTTAAATATAATTTATAAGTTTAAACGTATCTTTATCCGTGTTTATTTCGCGCCGCCGGGTTCCTCTTCGCCTTCTCCGCCGTCCGCGCCTTCGGCCTCCATCCGCTCGCGCAGGGCGGCCAGCTTGGCCCATTCGCCCCCGCCGCGCTCCCCGGCGCCTTCGGCCGCAGCCTCGATCGACGCGAACTCCCGGTCGGAAACGATCCGGAAGCGTTCGAGCATCTCTGGGTTGCACTCCCCCTCGGGATGCACCCGCTGGTAGGGCAGCGACAGCACGATGCTTTCGTAGATGTACTGCGCAAGCTCCACGCGGTCCTCGCCCGGCAGCATCCACATCACCTCGCCGTCGTATTCGTGCACCTCGTCGGAGAATTTCACCACCAGCTGCCCCTCGAAATCAATGGGCACACGGCAGTCCTCCAGGCATCGGTCGCATTCGACGACGACATGACCCGTGATCCCGACATCGAGCGTGAGCTGCTTCTCCGAGCGGTCCACACCGACCGAGACCTCACACCGTCCGTCCTTGATCTCCGTGCTTTCGAAGGCTTCGAACAACGCCTTGTCGACCTCGAAACGGAAGTCGTGACGACCGTTTTTCAGCCCTTTCCAGGCAATCGAATATCGTTGAGCTACCTCCATTTACGCACATTTAGTGCGCAAAGTTACGAAAAAATAAGACATTTGCAAAGAAAACCGCGAGTTTTAGCACTCCCGGCCCGGCGGGGCGCAAATAAATTTGGCGTTGCACGACAGTTGTATTATTTTTACGGAAAAATAGTCCGCGCACGGCCCGCCGAACCGATCCGGCGCCGTATCCGGCCCGCGCGGCCCCGACAGAACATGGACGAAAAAGGATTTACAATCGAAGTCACGAGCCGCTACGAAGGGTGGTGGCGGTACAATGCGGCGCTGATGTGCGGCTGTTTCGACGCCGCCGGCCGGCGCATCGGATTCGCCTCGTCGGCATCGACCGTGGCCGACGTCGGCTCGAACCTTGCCGAACGCCCCGCAGACATCGCCGCCGACCGCACGGCCGCGCTGCAAACCATGCCGTGCGACCACCTCGTGCTCTACCTATATATAATCCCCCACACGCTGCCCGCGGACAACGAAATCGACGCGACCAGGCCCTTCGGGATCGAGGTGAGGATCTCCTATGCCGGACGCCGCCTGCGCACCGAAAAGCGGGAGATCAACCAATGGTCGGGCGCCTCGGTCGAAATGCGGGTCGATTCGAAAAAATAGGCTCCCGACCGACCCGGAAGCCGATATAAAGAAAAGAGGAAACCATCGCTGGTGTGGGATTAAAGTGATGTAACGACCTGATTCATCGGGTCGTTACATTTTTGTATAAGATAGTAGGTAACGAAAAGGCAACGGTTTGTTTTCAGTCTGTTGCGCTGAAATACCGCGTTTCAAATAACCTTTTGCAAGATACGGAAAATTTTCGCGATAGGCAAATTATACTGAAAAGCATCAAGGGTAATAAAATTAGATAATATTCTTTATAACAATATAACAGCTGGACGATTACAAAGTGCTGAACCTTGTACTCGTCTTCTGTTTTTATTTAAGATGAATAAAATATATCGATGATAAAATGGCAAGTCAATATATTATCAAATTTAAGAATTTTTCGATATAATTTTCTTTCAGAAATAGATGTCAAAAAATATATGTATTTTTATGATTAGATTTGACAATTATGAAATACTTATTACCCGTTGGCGGAATTAAAATAGCGCATATTTAACTCTGCCAATAGGCTTTTCAT
>ERZ772812.2372-NODE-2372-length-12089-cov-2.797823_pt1 | contig 12089 bp, 7 predicted proteins | sample MGYA00511343_ERZ772812 | MGnify/ENA primary metagenome ERZ772812 (study PRJEB29015, sample SAMEA2737706) | human gut metagenome | biome: human gut; feature: human-associated habitat; material: faeces | place: China | collected 2012 ...
GGAGCATTGGCTTCCGCTTTGGCCACGATGGTGACGAGACTCACCATCGGCAAGAAAGGATATGAAGCCAGCGAAGAAGTAATGCAGCACGCACAGACGCTTACCACCCGATTCCAAAAAGAATTCATCGCCCTGATTGATAAAGACTCCGAAGCCTATGATGAAGTTTTTGCCTGTTTTAAACTTCCCAAAGCTACCGATGAAGAAAAAGCTGCCCGCAGCGCAGCCATCCAGGAAGCCACTAAGCATGCCGCCCTCGTACCCATGCAAGTAGCTCGTAATGCTTACGAACTGATGTCGGTGATTGCCGACGTTGCCCGTTTGGGAAATCGTAATGCAGTGACTGATGCTTGTGTGGCCATGATGTCTGCCCGTTCGGCTGTGCTGGGCGCACTGATGAATGTACGCATCAACCTGGGTTCGCTGAAGGACAAGGAGTTTGTGTCCAAGCTCCAAAGTGAAGCCGACGAATTGGAACACTTGGCTTGTGCGAAAGAAAAGGAATTGTTGGACGAAATCAATCAAGAGCTGAAAGTATGAACAATGTCTATTATGTAGGTTCCGGTGAGTTGACCTTCGACCTCATCGAACGTATCATCAATGAAAACCTGAAACTGGAGCTGGCTCCGGAAGCCAAGCTGCGAATACAGAAGTGCCGCGATTATCTGGACAAGAAGATTGCGGAGTCGGAAGAACCCTTGTATGGCATTACCACCGGTTTCGGCTCGTTGTGCAGTAAGAGCATTTCGTCGGACGAGCTGGGCACCTTGCAGGAAAATCTCATCAAGAGCCATGCTTGCAGTGTGGGCGAGGAGATACGCCCGGTCATCATCAAACTGATGATGTTGCTCAAGGCGCATGCCCTATCTTTGGGGCATAGCGGTGTGCAGGTCATCACCGTGCAGCGCATCCTCGATTTCTTCAATAACGACGTGATGCCTATCGTTTATGACCGTGGCTCACTGGGCGCCTCCGGCGACCTGGCTCCTCTGGCCAACCTCTTCCTGCCGCTTATCGGTGTGGGCGATGTCTATTATAAAGGAAAGAAGCGCGAGGCTATCAGTGTGCTCGACGAGTTCGGTTGGGAACCGGTGAAGCTGATGAGTAAAGAGGGATTGGCATTACTCAACGGCACCCAGTTTATGAGTGCCAACGGTGTCTTTGCTCTTCTCAAAGCCTTCCGTCTCTCCAAGAAAGCCGACTTGATTGCCGCCCTCTCCCTGGAAGCTTTCGACGGGCGTATAGATCCGTTTATGGACTGTATCCAGCAGATTCGTCCACACAAGGGCCAGATAGAAACGGGTGCCAACTTCCGCAAACTATTGGAAGGCAGCGAGCTGATAGCCCGTCCCAAGCAGCATGTACAAGACCCTTATTCGTTCCGTTGCATCCCTCAGGTGCATGGGGCCACGAAAGACGCCATCCGTTACGTGGCTTCCGTCCTGCTGACGGAAATCAATTCTGTGACGGACAATCCCACCATCTTCCCCGATGAGGACCGTATCATCTCGGGCGGTAACTTCCACGGCCAGCCGCTTGCCATTTCCTACGACTTTCTCGGCATTGCCCTGGCAGAGCTGGGCAATATATCCGAGCGGCGTATCGCCCAGCTTATCATGGGGCTGCGTGGACTTCCGGAATTCCTTGTGGCCAATCCCGGTCTGAACTCCGGTTTCATGATTCCGCAATATGCTGCCGCGTCTATGGTAAGCCAGAATAAGATGTACTGCTATGCCGCCAGCAGCGACTCCATCGTTTCCTCCAACGGGCAGGAAGACCATGTCAGCATGGGTGCCAATGCAGCTACTAAGCTTTATCGCATTATGGACAATCTGGAGCATATCCTTGCCATCGAACTGATGAATGCCGCTCAAGGCATCGACTTCCGCCGTCCGGCAAAGACTTCTCCCGTTCTGGAGCGTTTCCTGCACGAATATCGCAAGGAAGTCCCTTTTGTGAAGGAAGACATTGTGATGTATAAGGAAATCCATAAGACAGTCGCTTTCCTCAACCGGACAAAGTTTGATTATTAGGAACTTCCCAATAAATCTGCCAGAAACATAATAATTATTAATCTGTTAACAATAAGAAAGGAAACTTAATTGGCGAATTGAGTTTTCTTTCTATATTTGTCCCGTTTTATTCCGATAATGAATAAAAATAGTTTTAGTTTAGAAAGGGAAGAAAAATGGGCGAACACACGAAGCATTCAACATCACGGGTGGAACTGAGGGAACGTATCATTCTGGCCGCCGTAGAATTATTTACAACAAATGGAATAAAAAGTATCACGATGGATGAGATTGCCGCATCTTTGGGTATCTCTAAGCGCACTCTCTACGAAGTTTTTCCGGACAAGGAAACCTTGTTGGAAGAATGTATCCTGAAGTCCCAGAAGGATGGTGATATTTTTGTGAAAGGAGTAATAGAGACTTCCGGTAACGTATTGGAAGTTTTGTTGAGATGTTATCAGTGGAGCATAGAGCGTTTTCATGCCACGAACAAGAAGTTTTTTGAGGATATCAAGAAATATCCCAAGGCTTATCAGCTGATGAAGAACAACCGGAACCGGAGCTCGGAAGATACAGTGAACTTCTTCAAAGAGGGCGTGAAGCAAGGCATTTTTCGTGATGATGTGAATTTCGCCATTATCAATCTGCTCGTGCGCGACCAGCTCGATTTGCTGATGAATTCGGACATCTGCAATGAGTATTCTTTCCTTGAAGTGTACGAATCTATCATGTTTACTTTCTTGCGCGGTATCTCTACGGAGAAGGGTGCCCGTGTTCTGGAGGACTTTATCTGCGAATATCGCAAGAATCAGGTAAAGCCGGATGAAACGAAGGAGTAGTTTTAATAAATAATCTATTTTTGATTTATGAAGATGCAGAGATTTTGGGTAGGAAGAGCACTACTGTTGGCAGTTGCTGTGCTGTATGCCGGCGGCTATGTGCGCGCACAAGAGGCAAAGGATACCCTGACCCTGACCCTTGACCGTGCCTTGGAGATTGCTTTAAGCGACAATCCTACCATAAAGGTGGCGGAGGAAGAAATTGCTTTGAAGAAAGTGACTCACAAGGAAACCTGGCAGAACTTGCTTCCGCAGGCAAGCATTGACGGTACGTGGAATCATACCATCAGTGCGGCACAGATGAATCTTGGCGGACAGTCGTTCAAGATGGGTATGGACAATTCGAATACGGTAAGCGGGGTGCTGAATATCAGTTTGCCCATATTCGCCCCTAGCGTATATAAGGCCATGTCGATGACGAAGACAGACATTGAACTGGCTGTGGAAAAGTCACGGGCTTCTAAGCTGGACTTGGTGAACCAGGTAACTAAGGGTTACTATCAGCTGATGCTGACGCAAGACTCCTACGATGTGTTGCAGAAGAGCTATAAGCTGGCGGAAGACAACTACAACATTGTCAATGCCAAGTATCAGCAGGGTGCCGTCAGTGAGTTCGATAAAATCAGTGCCGAGGTGCAGATGCGCAGCATTAAGCCGAATGTGATTTCGGCGGGTAATGCCGTGACGTTGTCCAAGTTGCAGTTGAAGGTACTGATGGGGGTAACGGCCGATGTGGATATAGAGATTGCCGACAATCTCGGCAACTATGAGACGGAGCTGTTTGCCAATGAACTGAATCAGCCCGCTGCCAATCTGAACAATAATACGACGATGAAGCAGTTGGACTTGAACCGGAAGATGCTCAATCAGAACATCAAGTCACTCCGTGCCAACTTCATGCCTACTTTGGGTATGAACTATTCTTACCAGTACCAGTCACTCTACAACGAGGATTGGAACATCCTCGATTATAATTGGAGCGGAAGTTCCGCACTGATGTTTACGCTGAGTATTCCTTTGTATAAGGCAAGCAATTTCACCAAGCTCAAGTCCAACCGTATTCAGATACGTCAGTTGGAGCAGAACCGTCTGGACACAGAGCGAAAGCTGAACATGCAGATTACCAGCTACCAGAACAACATGGCTGCCAGTTCCGAGCAGGTTGTCAGCAACCGCGAGAATGTGATGCAGGCACAGAAAGCTGTGCAGATTGCCGGTAAACGCTATGAGGTAGGCAAAGGTACGGTGTTGGAGCTGAACACATCGCAAGTGCAGCTTACGGAGGCTGAACTGACTTACAATCAGTCCATCTATGATTATCTGGTAGCGAAGGCTGACCTTGACCAAGTGCTGGGAAAGGATTATATTGCAGAGAACGAAGAATGAAGAACTAAGAATGAAGAATAGAAATAAGAACAACGATATGAAAAAAGGTTTTCAATGGATGGCCCTGCTGGTTGTTGCCATGTTGGGGGCATGTAGCGGAGGTAGTGATAAAGCTGCTGCTGAGAAGGTGGACGAGAAGCCGAGGGTGAAACTGGCCGAGGTGTCGTTCCGTCCCGTGGAACAGATTCAGGAATACACCGCTACGGTGGAAGCCGAAGTAAAAAACAATATTGCTCCCTCTTCTCCGGTGCGTATAGACCGCATCTTTGTGGAGGTGGGCGACCGCGTGTCGAAAGGCCAGAAGCTGGTCAGCATGGATGCTGCCAATCTGAAGCAGATAAAATATCAGTTGGACAACCAGCAGATAGAGTTCAAGCGTATTGACGAGTTGTATAAGGTAGGCGGTGCCTCCAAGTCGGAGTGGGATGCCGCCAAGATGAATCTCGACATCCGTGAGACTTCCTATAAGAATCTCTTGGAGAACACCTCGTTGCTCAGTCCCATTAACGGGGTGGTGACGGCACGCAATTACGATAACGGAGATATGTATAGCGGTGGAGAACCGGTACTGGTAGTGGAGCAAATCACTCCGGTAAAACTATACATCAACGTATCCGAAGGCTACTTTACCAAAGTGAAGAAGGGCGCTCCCGTATCCGTGAAAGTAGATGTCTATGGTGACGAGGAGTTCGAAGGCAAAATCAGCCTTGTTTATCCTACCATCGACCCGGCTACCCGTACTTTCCCGGTAGAGATACAGCTTGTCAACCGTGATCAGCGCGTACGTCCGGGAATGTTTGCCCGCGCCACGCTGAACTTCGGAACACAGGACCACGTGGTTGTTCCCGACCTGGCCATTGTGAAGCGTGCCGGTTCAGGCGACCGCTATGTCTATGTCTACAAGGACGGCAAGGTGTCTTATAATAAGGTAGAGCTTGGCCGTCGTATGGATACGGAGTATGAGTTGATTTCCGGTGTAGACAATAACTCTCAAGTTGTTATTGCTGGGCAGTCTAAATTAGCCGATGGTGTGGAAGTCGAGGTAGAAAAATAATATGGTAATGTGGTAATGTGATAATATGCTAATGTGCCGATGTAGCTACATTGCGCAGCCAATTAGCATATTAGCACATTGGCAAATTAAAGAATTAATCTTATGAGTTTATACGAAGGAGCGGTTAAAAAACCGATTATGACCTCGCTCTGCTTCCTGGCAGTGGCTATATTTGGTCTGTTCTCTCTGTCGAAATTGCCGGTAGACCTTTATCCGGACATCGAGACCAACACCATTATGGTGATGACGACCTATCAGGGTGCCAGTGCCTCGGACATCGAGAATAACGTGACCCGTCCGTTGGAAAACGTGCTGAATTCGGTCAGCAACTTGAAGCATATCACTTCCCGTTCGTCGGAGAATATTTCCGTGATTACGCTGGAGTTTGAGTATGGATATGACATAGACGTGCTGACGAACGACGTGCGTGATAAACTGGACATGGTGAGCTCCATGCTGCCCGATGAGGTCGAAACTCCCATCATCTTCAAGTTCAGTACGGACATGATTCCTATCCTGCTGCTCTCCGTGCAGGCAGAGGAGAGCCAGCCGGCTCTTTACAAAATATTGGATGACAACGTGGCGAATCCCTTGGCGCGTGTGCCCGGTGTGGGTACGGTGTCCATTTCGGGTGCCCCCAAGCGTGAGGTCAATGTATATTGCGACCCCAATAAACTGGATGCCTACAACCTTTCTGTAGAAACTATCAGCTCTATTATCAGTGCCGAAAACCGGAATACGCCGGGCGGTACGTTCGATGTGGGTAGCAATACCTATTCGCTGCGTGTGGAAGGTGAGTTCAAGGATCCCAAAGAGATGGAGAACATCGTGGTAGGTACGCACAACGGTGCTTCCGTCTATCTGCGCGATGTGGCAAAAGTTGTGGACTCTGTGGAGGAACGTGCACAGAAGACGTATAGCAACGGTGTGCAGGGCGCTATGATTGTGGTGCAGAAACAATCGGGTGCCAATTCTGTAGCTATTTCGCAGAAGGTAATTGATATGTTGCCGCAGTTGCAGAAGTCACTGCCGAGCGATGTGAAGCTGGGGATCATTGTCAATACTTCCGATAACATTCTGAATACCATTGACAGTTTGGAGGAGACTATCATGTACGCCATGTTGTTCGTAATCCTGGTAGTGTTTGTATTCTTGGGACGTTGGCGGGCTACGGTTATTATCTGTATCACCATCCCGATGTCACTGGTTGCCTCGTTCATCTATCTGGGTATCATCGACGGCGGTTCACTGAATATCATCTCGCTCTCTTGTCTCTCTATTGCTATTGGTAACGTGGTGGACGACGCCATTGTGGTCCTCGAGAATGTAACGACCCATATTGAACGGGGTTCCGAACCGAAGCAGGCAGCGATACATGCCACGAACGAGGTGGCCATCTCCGTAATTGCATCTACGCTGACTATGATTGCGGTATTCTTCCCATTGACGATGGTAAGTGGTATGTCCGGTGTGTTATTCCGTCAGTTGGGATGGATGATGTGTGTGATTATGACGGTTTCCACAGTTTCAGCCTTGTCATTCACCCCGATGATGTGTGCGCAGCTTCTGCGTTTGCAGAAAAAGCAGAGTAAGATGTTCGTTACGCTCTATACGCCGATTCAGCGTGCGCTGGACGGTCTTGACGTGTGGTATCAGAACCGGTTGAACTGGGCTGTGCGCCATCGCTTGACGGTTATGATAGGCTGTGCCGCATTCTTTGTGGCAAGTCTGTTCTGTGCCAAGTACATTGGTACCGAGTTCTTCCCGGCAGCAGACAATAGCCGCATCGGTATCAACCTTCAGTTGCCCATCGGGGCCCGTGTGGAGCGTGCGGAAGCGTTGGCTTCGGAACTGACAAACAAGTGGATGACGCGCTACGGAGATATGATGAAAGTTTGCAACTACACTGTGGGGCAGGCGGACTCTGACAATACGTTTGCTTCCATGCAGGACAACGGTAGTCATATCATTAGTTTCAATATCAGTCTGGTGAGTCCGGGAGACCGTGACGTGACACTGGAAACCGTTTGCGACGAAATGCGTGAGGACTTGAAGGGGTATCCTGAATTGGACAAGGCGCAGGTTATTCTGGGCGGTAGCACAGGCGGCATGAGCGCCCAGGCAAGTGCCGACTTTGAGGTTTATGGTTACGACTTCACCGCTACGGACAAAGTGTCAGCCGAACTGAAAGAGAAATTGTTGCAGGTGAAAGGTGTGAGTGAAGTGAACATCAGCCGTCAGGATTATCAGCCCGAATATCAGGTGGACTTTGACCGTGAGAAGCTGGCATTGCATGGCTTGAATCTTTCTACTGCCTCCAACTATCTGCGTAATCGTGTAAATGGTGCTTTGGCATCTTATTATCGCGAAGATGGTGACGAGTACGACATCCGTGTGCGTTACGCTCCCGAATTCCGTACAAAGATTGAAGATTTGGAGAACATCCTTATTTATACGCCTTCCGGTGAGGGTATTCGCGTGAAAGACCTCGGCAAAGTAGTCGAGCGTTCTGCTCCTCCTACCATCGAACGTAAAGACCGTGAGCGTATTGTTACTGTATCTGCGGTTATTTCGGGAGCACCTTTGGGCGATGTGGTGGCCGATGGTAATGCTATAATTGATAAGATGGACTTACCAAGTGGTGCTTCTATCCAGATTTCGGGTTCGTATGAGGACCAACAGGATTCATTCTCCGACTTGGGAACGCTGGCTGTATTGATTGTTATTCTCGTATTCATTGTGATGGCAGCTCAGTTTGAGTCTTTGAGCTATCCGTTCATCATCATGTTTTCCATTCCATTTGCATTCAGCGGTGTGTTGATGGCATTATTCTTTACGGGAACCAATTTGAATGTGATGTCGCTTTTGGGTGGAATCATGTTGATTGGTATTGTGGTGAAGAACGGTATTGTGCTCATCGACTACATTACCCTTTGTCGGGAACGCGGGCTGGCAGTTGTAAATTCTGTGGTAACTGCAGGCCGCAGCCGTTTGCGTCCGGTATTGATGACTACGCTGACCACTATCCTCGGTATGGTGCCGATGGCTGTAGGGCAGGGTGAAGGTGCCGAGATGTGGCGTCCGTTGGGTGTTGCCGTAATTGGCGGTCTGACGGTATCTACCATTCTGACATTGATTCTTGTCCCCGTACTCTATTGCTCGTTTGCAGGTGTTGGTATCCGCCGCACGCGTAAGAAGATTAAGAAAGACCGTGAGCTGAATGATTATTACCAGTTGCATAAGGAGAAGATGACGAAACCACGTAAACAATGATTAATCATTATCCGTTAATCATTAAACATTAATCACTAAACATTATATAGCGTGAAATCAGTATTTATAACATTCGACCAAGCGTTCTTTGAACGTATCATGGCATTGCTTGACCGCCACAACTGCCGCGGCTTCAGCTATTGGCAGCAAGTACAGGGGCGTGGCAGTAAGACGGGGGAACCGCACTATGGCAGCCATGCCTGGCCCAGTATGTGTTCCGCCATCATCACTATCATAGATGAGGCTAAGGTGGCTCCGTTGCTCGAAGCGCTCCACCGGATGGACAAGGAGACCGAGCAACTCGGACTCCGTGCTTTTGTTTGGAATATCGAACAGACCATTTAATCGGGTCTGCTCTGTCTATAACCGTTATCCCCGGAGAAAAAATCTTGTTTCTTTGGGGATAATTCTTTTTTGTCCGGAGAGATTTTTTCAACCTATATCTATATCTTTGCGGCCACATTAGGTATGGAAAAGAATTCATTGAAATATACGGGTCTGTTGGCTTTCGTCGTATGGGGAGGATTGCTGCTGATGCATCTGCTGCCCGGTATAACGGTGGGTGGCCGCGTGCTGAGGCGTGTGGATATTCTGGGTGACGTGCGTCGCCCTTCCAAGCCGGTGAGTGAGCCGGACAGTCTGTTGCCTCCGCTCACGAAGGTGAAGCCCGCCTTTGTGGACACCTGCCGTGCGGGCATGACGTGCATTGAAGATTACAGCGATTCTACCATGCGTGGCATGACGCGGTTCTATCAGGCGCTCGACGAGCTTGCCAAAGCACCCCGTCCGGTTCGTATCGCCTACTTCGGCGACTCCTTTATCGAGGCGGATATTCTGACAGCCGATTTGCGTGAGATGCTCCAGAAAAGATATGGCGGTTGCGGAGTAGGTTTTGTCACCATTAGGTCCATGACCAGTGGCTTCCGTCCTACAGTGCGTCATTCCTTCAGCGGATGGCAGAGTCATTCTGTCATGGACTCCGTGTTCTTTGACCGTAGCAAGCTGGGAGTCTCCGGACATTACTTTATTCCGAATACCGGTGCTTATGTGGAACTGCGGGGGCAGAAGAACTATGCCTCCCGTCTGGATACTTGCCAGCGTGCCAGTATTTTTTTCTATAACCGTGGCACAACCACCCTTTCTGTCCGCGTCAATCGTGGCGAAGCAACTACCGAGACTTTTGAGCCGATTGATGATTTGCAGGAGATGACGGTAGAGGGAAATATCGGTTCTGTCCGTTGGACGGTGGAAAGTGCGGACTCCACCTTGTTTTATGGCCTTGCCATGGACGGTACTTCCGGCATTGTGCTGGATAACTTCTCACTGCGTGGCAGCTCCGGCCTCTCCCTCCGTTCTGTTCCCGTGTGGATGATGCGCGAGTTCAACGAGCAGCGACCCTACGACCTGATAATCCTGCAATACGGCTTGAATGTGGCCACCGAGCGCGGACGCAATTACGATAGGTACATTGCAGGTATGCAGACAACGGTGGAACATCTCAAGGAAGCCTTTCCGCAAGCTGCCATCCTTGTGGTCAGCGTGGGCGACCGTGACTATAAGACCGAAGAAGGGGAGCTGCGTACCATGCCCGGTATCAAGAATCTGGTTCGTTATCAACAGAATTTGGCGGCGGATGAGGCTGTCGCTTTTTGGAACATGTTCGAGGCTATGGGTGGGGAAGGCAGTATGGCAGAGATGGTGCATGCCAAGCCGTCACTGGCCAATTATGATTATACGCACATCAACTTCCGTGGTGGAAAGTATCTTGCGGGATTGCTTTATGAGTCTTTGATTTATGGTAAGGAACAGTATGACAGAAGGAGGGCCTACTATGAAGAGGAGCCATAAGGAGGATTCACGATTGTACGATTTACGATGTACGATTTGCTGCGCGGTGCTGGTGCTGATTGCGGCGATAGGGCCGCTCCATGCACAAGATGTATTGCCGGGCAGCCTTTCGTGTCATGTCGGCGGAACGGATTGTGATACTCTCTGCCTCTATTCCCAACGTACGGATACGGTGTCTGTCCCTTTGATAACTTTTCCCGCCGCATTCCGGTAAATGAAGGAGAATGTACTTACCGACAGTCTGGGTATTCTTAATCCTTTCTGGGAGAAGCTACGTCTGTCCCGGCTGGGCGCTTCCGCTGATACGCTTCGCATCGTACATGTGGGCGACAGCCATATACGCGGCCATATCTTCCCCCGTACCACCGGTGCGTTGATGCAGGACACTTTCGGGGCAGTCTCTTATACCGATGTAGGTATCAACGGTGCATTTTGTACTACTTTCACCCGTCTGGACCGTATTGCTGATATTGCGGCTCTGCATCCCGACCTGCTTATTCTTTCCTTCGGGACGAACGAAAGCCATAACCGCCGTTACAATACAATGCTGCACTATCGCCAGATGGACGACCTTGTACGCATGCTTCGCGAGAAACTGCCGAATGTACCGATGTTGATGACCACTCCTCCGGGCTCTTACGAGAGTTTCCGGCAGCGTCGCCGTCGTCGAACCTATAAGATTAATCCGCGTACTGCCGTTGCCGTGCAGACTATCCGCTGCTATGCCGATGAAAACGGATTGGCGGTATGGGACATGTACGAAATACTTGGCGGTACCCACCGTGCCTGCCTCAACTGGCAGGAAGCCGGATTGATGCGTCCGGACCATGTACACTATTTGCCGGACGGTTACCGCCTGCAAGGCGAGCTGTTCTACCAGGCCTTGTTAAAAGCTTATAACGATTATGTGGAATATTGACGAATTTTTATCCGGATTGAATATAGACTTGGACCGTTTGCGCGATGTCTTCACTTATGACCCGCAAGCCCCGATGATATTCAGCAGTGGTATTTTCCTCTGGCTGTTTGTCGCTTTTATATTGGTTTATCTGTTGTTGCAACGCCGGACGACGGCGCGTTTGCTGTTTGTCACCTTGTTTTCCTATTACTTCTATTATAAAAGTAGTGGCACTTATTTCTTCCTGCTTGGACTGGTGACGGTCTGTGACTTTTTCATTGCACGCTTGATGGCACGCGAGGCTATTCCCTGGCTACGTAAGGCATGGGTTGTGTTGAGTCTGTTCATCAATTTGGGATTGTTGTGTTACTTCAAGTACACCAATTTTCTGGGCGAAACTTTTGCCTCGCTGACGGGAGGCACGTTCACGACAATGGATATTTTCCTTCCGGTGGGCATCTCTTTTTTCACTTTTCAGTCGTTGAGCTATACGATAGATGTGTACCGTCGCCAGATAACGCCTCTGACCAGTTTGTTGGATTATGCTTTTTATGTTTCTTTCTTTCCCCAGTTGGTGGCGGGTCCTATTGTACGTGCCCGTGATTTCATTCCGCAAATCCGCCGCCCGCTGTTTGTCTCCAATGAGATGTTCGGACGTGGAATCTTCCTCATCGTGAGTGGGCTCTTCAAGAAAGCGGTTATATCGGACTATATCAGCGTTAACTTTGTAGAGCGTATTTTTGATAATCCTACTCTTTATTCGGGGGTGGAGAATCTGA
>ERZ772812.2376-NODE-2376-length-12075-cov-3.985857_pt1 | contig 12075 bp, 13 predicted proteins | sample MGYA00511343_ERZ772812 | MGnify/ENA primary metagenome ERZ772812 (study PRJEB29015, sample SAMEA2737706) | human gut metagenome | biome: human gut; feature: human-associated habitat; material: faeces | place: China | collected 2012 ...
TTCTTCTACAACCGTAGGGAAAAATCGGAATATCACGGACATAGGAATGATGATCTGCTCCGGTAAATGCAGCTTCTTCATAGAGGCAACAAACTCGCTGACCGTCGTTGTCCTGACCGTGATGTATCCCATCATAATCCCCGGCACAAACCGCATAAAGAAACCGCAGATTGCAACAACAAGAAAGTTAGGAAGGCCGGACAGGTGGGGGAGCGCCCATAGTTGCAATATATAGCTGCCGCCATATAAAACAAAATAGATAACCGATCCCTTCCACGATTTTTCCGTGAGCAGTAGGATCAATGGAACAGCAGCCAAAATAGGAGCAAACTGTTTAGAAGCAGCCCCACCTCCGCCGCTCAAGACAAAGAGGGCAATCGTGACAAGCAATGCCAACTTTGTCCGAGGGTCTAACGACAGGCCGGTTTCCTTTTTTTTGCTTGCTAACAATTCACGGCGCATTATGCAATACCCGCACGCTTAAAGTGCTTTTTGAAAATTTTCTGGCCGATCACCCCGCCGATCACGCCGCAAACGAACCCGGCAATCAAAAGAAGGGGGAGCGTATATGCCGAGATATAGCTCATAATGGAATCTGCATACTCTTGTCCATAACCGCTGATTAGCTGCTGATAGTAGCTGTCCCGTGTTGCAACAATGGGAATGTAGTTTCCGATGATCCACATGGAAAAAACACCATGCGATATGATTCCTTTTTTTGCACTCTTATAATCGCCGGATTTCAAAACAAGATCAGCCAGGACACCGAACACGGCACCGGTAATAATGCTCCAATACCCCATGCCGGTCAGCAACATTAAAATACCGCAGATCAGTCCTGTCAGCGATACCATTCCAAACTTCTGGACTTTAAAATAATACAGCATCATTACGATTCCGCCAATCAGCGGAACCAGCACGATCAGAAGCGGAAGAAAAATAGGGATAAATCCCAGCATGGCAATCGCCATCATCACCACAAAATAGATCGCAGTGAAGATTCCAACATTGATAAGGTCTTTTCCTTGTAGTTTATTCATTATTTGGTCCTCCTGTTTGCTTTTGTGTTAGCATGAACTAACCGCATTTCAGTATAGCAGATATGTCTGTATGTTTCTTCTCCAAAAAGGCATTTTCGCTCCAAATAGACAATTACTTTGCTTTTGCTATCTTTACGGGGAGTGATTGCCTGCGTGTGTGCGTGAATATAGAACTATTCAACATTGAACAGAGGCGGTTCTTGCATAATTTGAAATGGAAACAGCCAAAATCTCCGCTCCAAATTGTAGTATTAGTAGAGGGAGAAATAGAAGGTAGGGTTTCGATAGCAAGCACAGCAAGCGAGTACCCGCTTGCGATTTTTCTGATTTTCAGGTCCCTTGCCCGAAAATGAAAAATGCTTGTTGGGATAATCCCAAACCCTTATGAAGAACGGAGGCGGCGCATGGCGAACCGGAAACGGAATATCCAGATGAAATTTTATGTCACGGAGGAAGAAAAGCGCCTCATTGACGAGAAGATGGCCCAGCTCCCCACCCGGCGCTATGGCGCCTATCTCCGCAAGATGGCGATTGACGGATATATCATCTACACCGACACCACAGAGATCAAGGCGTTTACCTCGGAGCTTTCCGCCATCGGCCGGAATATCAACCAGATCGCAAAGCGGATCAACGCCACCGGCTCGCCCTATCAGGCAGACATGGAGGAAATCCGGGAAAGGCTGGATCAGATATGGCAGTTACAAAGACGCATCCTATTAAGTCAACGCTGAAAGCGGCGATTGACTATATCTGCAACCCCGACAAGACGGACGGGAAACTGCTGGTGTCCTCCTTCGGCTGCGCCGCCGAGACCGCCGACATTGAATTTGAATGGACACGCCGCCATGCCATTGACAAGGGCACGCACCTGGGCCGCCACCTGATCCAAGCCTTTGAGCCTGGGGAGGTCACGCCAGAGGAAGCCCACCGGATCGGCATGGAACTGGCACGGGAGGTCCTGGGCGGCAAATATGAATTTGTCCTCACCACTCACATTGACAAGGATCACGTCCATAATCACCTGATTTTCAATGCGGTCAGCTTCACCGATCACAAGCATTACCATTCCAACAAGCGCAGCTATCACGAGATACGCCGGGCCAGCGACCGGCTGTGCAAAGAACACGGCTTGTCCGTCATCGTCCCTGGCCGGGATAAGGGCAAGAGCTACATTGAGCATCAGGCCGCACAGAACGGCACCAGCTACAAGGCAAAGCTGAAAGCCGCCATCGACCGGCTGATCCCCGTGTCCTCCAGCCTGGAAGATTTGCTTGCCCGGTTGCAGCGGGAAGGGTACGAAATCAAGCGGGGAAAGTATATCTCCGCCAGGGCGCCGGACCAGGAGAGGTTCACCCGGCTCAAAACCCTGGGCGCCGATTACACGGAAGAAGCCGTTGTCTCCCGCATTGCCGGAGGTCCCAGGCCCTCCAGACAGCCCCAACAGCGCAGCGGGAAGGTCAGCCTGCTCATTGACATTCAGAACAATATCAAGGCCCAGCAGAGCGCCGGATACCAGCGGTGGGCGACCATCGAGAATCTGAAACGTGCGGCCGCCACCATGAACTTTCTCACCGAACACGGCATCGGCAGCTATGAGGAATTGGTGGAACGGTGCGACGCCGTTGCCGCCGCCTCCATCCGTACCAGGGAGAGCCTGCGGGATACGGAACAGCGGATCGCCGACCTTGCCCTCCTGGGAAAGCAGATTGACACCTACCGCAAGCTGAAACCTGTCTATGACCGATACAAGGCATCAAAGGACAAGGAAAAATTCCTGCGCGGCTTTGAGAGCGAGATTATCTTATTCGAGGCGGCAGCCAGGGAGATTAAAAAGGCCGGGCTCACCAAACTTCCTTCCTCCGAAAAGCTGAAAGCAGAATTGGACGGACTCTCCGCCCGCAAGACCGCCCTGCAAACGGGACTTCGGAAGATACGGCGGGAGGAAAAGGAGTATGACACCCTCCGCCAGAATGTGGACGCCCTACTGGAAAGGCCGAAGGAACAGGAACAGCAGCGGCAGCGGAGCAACGACTTGGAGTAACGGGGATTGGGCGCTTTTTACAGTCTTTGCAAAATCCCTGGGCGCATGGTTATCCGGCTGATATAATGGAACCAGGAATGGAGGTGCTGACCGTGACGAAATCCGAAGTAATCAAAGAGTTTTTCAAAAAGAGCGTGCTGCCCGTGGCGGTGGCGGCTTTGCTGTACTGCATTTTCAAATCCGCCTGCACAAAAGATGGAGTCACCGACTATGTATGGCTGTTCATCCTTTGCGGCCTGCCTTTTGGTATCCCGCGGATGTTTGCCTGGATCGTGCCCAGCGGCTCTTTGGGAACCGCCCTTCCGTTGTTTCTGCTGAACTTTATTATTGGCGGAGTGATCGGCGGTTTCGTCCTGGTCTGGCGACTGCTGGTGGCTGCCTGGTATATTCCCTTGATCATCTATCGACTGTTCATAACAAGAGGGACTTCCTATATTCCAGAATAGCACTATGGAAATGTGGAAAACGGCCGCTTCACCGATGGAAAACAAATATTCACGGCCCGACGGAAAAGCTGTCAGCTTTCCCACAGCCCGCAAACATTGTTTCCCACAGCTCCGCCCCTTTGACCGTTTACACACATTCCCACAGCACCTACTACTGCTACTGAAAATGAGCGCCATCACCGAAAGATGATGGCGCTCATTCTTTTTCTCCGTATCCTTCCCCAGCAAGATTTAGTATATTCTTTTTTTCTTTCTGCGCATAGCGCATGGTCTGATAAGCTCCGCCGCCTGTATGGTCCACATAGAATACAACGAGATCGCTTCGCTTCACCATCTGCCGATTGCGAATCTGAAAAGCACCTTTCGGGTGGCTGCCGGCCGCGTTGCCGCATATCTCGATTTCATCATAATAGGCTTCAAAGTTTTCCATATTGTTGCGCAGCTCCGCCGTGGGATATGGCAGTATCCAAGTCAAGGAACTGTTATCATCCCGAACAAGGCGCTTCTGGCGTTTGACAGCGGAGGAAACTATCTGGTCAAAATCTCCGTCCCGTCCGACCAGGAACTCCACATACTCCTTTTCCAAAAGCAGCGCATGAACCAGCGCCTCCACACGATCCTCCGCCTCACGAAACTCCGGGATGATCCTGTGTCCAAAAAAACTAACGGTAAATATGTTCACGGTTCTATCTTGGCCATTTTTAAGCCAGCCTCTCCAACTAAGTAAATAATCCACTTCTCATTATATACAATCATTGACTTAAAGTAAATAATCCTCTAATTGATTTCAATTATAATTTACCTGTTTTGTTGGTAGCATAATATCAGGAGGTGATATTATGCAAACGGAGTTTCCAGAACGCTATATCACTTTGGGCTTGAAGATCGCATATTACAGAAAAAAGGCGGGGCTGACACAGGAGGTCCTTGCGGAGAGGATCGGGAAAAGTGTCAACTTCGTTGGTCAGGTAGAAGGAACAGGTACGGTTCGTGGCGTATCTCTTGAAACATTGTTCAAGATCGCCCAAGTGCTGAAAATTCCGCCCTCCAAGCTGTTAGAGGATGACTGATCGACTGCGACGCAGCCAGAACAAAAAAAGAATGGGAGCGCCAACCTCGGATAACTGCATCCGATGTTGACGCTCCCATTTTGCTTGATAAAAGGTAAAAATCCGGCGTTTTCCCTATACAGGAAGGCCCTTCCGCCCCACATGGGAAATCATACTGCCCCTACACGGAAAAGCCGCCACAGGCGGTTTCTTCGTCCATTTTGAACCCTAATTCCCGCACTTTTTGGAACGGAGGGAAAGATAGTGCGGACAGGACAACACCACCGCCCGAAAACTCTGCTTGCAGGGATGGACGCAGCCCTTGCATAGCTTGTTATACTGGCGCCTGCCGTTCTCGCCCAGGAAGAACGCCCATTCCAGACGCCATTTCTTGCTCCGGCTCATAAGTCGCCCAGCTCCGGGGACTTCTTCTGCAGGGCAGGCTTGTCCGGGCCTTTCCGTTCCGTGCACTCCCGTTTCGCGTCCTCCAGCCGCTCCCGGATAGAGGGCTTTTTCTCCGGCGTGGTCCTGCGTGCCTCGCCCTGGGCTTTCTCCAATTCCTCCCCACGGTGGCCGTTGTTGATAATCCCGTCGATCATGCCGTAGTCGTCCTCCAGGGTCATTTCCGCCGTGCGCAGCGGGTTTTCCGGCTCCACGGGGACAGACACGATTTGCCCGTTGATGCTGGCGAACAGTTCCGGCCGCTTGAATTGCTCGGTGTACTTCTGGATCATGTCCGGGGGCAGGGATGCGAAACTCTCCGGTCCCAGGCCCACCACCAGGAAGGTGCCTGCCACGATGTCGTAAATCTCCCCATGCTCGTCCCGGAGGGAACGGTTCAGGTCCAGACCAATGAGCTTTCCTTCATCATTCAGCACCAGCCCCACCGGATCGTCAAAGGGATAGGAGGCGGCAATATCGCCGCCCACCTCCGCTTGCAGCGCATGGAGGCCGGGGTCGATCTCCTTCACATAGGGTTCCTTCATGGGCTCCACTACCAGGACAGACAACTTCTCCGGTGCGGTATGTTCGGGGGCGGCTCCGTTGGGGATGGCAAAGGCACGGCTGCCATTGGCCATGATGAGATACTTCCCGTCCTCGGACTCATGGTGGAAACCGTATCCGGCCGCCTCCATCTGTTCCCGGCTCATATCCGTTACATGGAAGGTGCCTCTGGGGGTCCGCACCGTTTCGCCGGTCTCACGGTCATCCGGGGTGGGCGCCGCTTGCTGCCCGTACAACTCCGCCTCATACTCCCGGCTTGCCTGTTCCGCAAAGGACAGCATCTCGTCCACATGGGACTGATCCGGGTTTTCGATGGCATCCCGGATCGCCCGGGGGTCTACATCCAGAAATTCCTCATAGCCGGTGGCGTCCTTGAATTTCTCGATCTCCGAAGGAAGATAGTCCTCTTGAGTCTGCCCCAGGGCAGCCAGCTTCTCGTCCAGGGCGGAGATGCGACCGGCCATCAGGTTTTCGTAGATTTCTTCCTTTGCCGCGTGTTCCTCCGGGTGCTCGGCGGCATACTGCGGATCGTGCTGCCGGAAAAACTCGTCCATATCGTAGGCAAGGTCGGTTGCCATATCCGACTTTGCACTTTCGTCCAGAAATTCTTGTTCCTCTTGTGTAACGGTGACTCGGTACTCCCACGGGATGCTCTCCCGGTGTCCATCGTACACCTCGTCGAAGCGGTCCCCGGTATCTCGCACATAGCCCAGGTCGGTGAACTGGCCGCTTTCCTCCAGGGCGATGTCCCGTCCGTAGGCCTCATAGTCAATGTAATTGCGCAGATGCTCCGGCACCTGCATGGCGTCCAGTTCCTCGATATAATACCGGCCCAGATCGTCGTGGTCGTGGATGTCGGGGTAGATGTCGTAGCAGTCCAGGTTCTCCGTCAGGTTGATAAGCTCCTGAATGCTGCCCGTGTGGTCGCCGATCTCCATGGCCGCCTGGAACCGCTCATATTCATCCTGGCTCATGTCGTCCAGCTTGGAGGCCAGGTAGTTCAGCTCGTCCAGGTTGGCGTACTCGCCCAGCAGGTCATAGAGGCCGTCCACATAGCAGTCGTAGTCCGTGATGAACCATTCCTCATAGGTCTGCCCGAAGTCGTCCTTCGCACCGATCCCGATGCGCTCAAAGACCTGCTTCAGTTCCTCCGCCGTGGTGGGGAACTTCACCCACTCGCCCACAAGGGCGCCCTCGTTGTACTTGCCCAAGTTGGTGATGAAGGCGGCAAAGGGATAATCTTTGTCATAGTCATAATGGGGCATAGCGACACCTCCTTACAGTTCCGGCGCAGACTTTTCCCGATGGGGCTGCGCCTTGCTCTGGTTGGCACATTCCTTCCGGCTCTGTTCCAGCCGTTCCTTGATGGAGGGCTTTTTCTCTGTCTGCCTCTCTCTGGGGCGCTCATGTTCCCACTCGTCGCCGGAGAGGGTGAGATACCCTTTACTGGTGAAGCACCCCTGTTCCTCCTGCATGGCATGATTGCCGAAGGGAACGGGATCAATGGCGTCCAGCAGCTCCGGGGGCAGAAGGACGTCCAAATGTTGCGCCAGATAGCGCCAGCCCACATCCTCCACCTTGCTGATGTTGGGCTCCAGAATGAAATACTCGGTATTCGCGGGAAACTCCCGGAACTGCTCCAGGGTGGTCAGTCGGAAGGGAGACTCCTGGACAGCGGCCAGGAGGTCACGGTCCTCTGGGGAAAGTCCGGCAAGCGCCTGGGCCGCCGCCTCCAGTTCGCTTGCGTCACCGCCTGCGGGGAGCAGCGGTTTCAAAAGCTCCATGAAATTGACCTCGGTTTTACTTTTTGCCATGCACACCATCCTTTCGTTTGGGAAACTCCAGCTTGAAATTGACATACTTGCCGCCGGTATCGTCCAGGATCACCACGGCGTCATAGGTGGAACCTTTCTTCTCCAACCACATTCCCTTGACGGAAGTACGGCCTTTTTTCAGAAGGTCGGCCGCCATTTTCCGGGTCATTTCCTTGCGGCGGCTGGTCCAGAAACGGTCATTCTTCCACATGACAAACTGACAGGCCCGGTCCGAACAGGCGAAGTTCTTCTTGCCTTCATAGACCGGCTTGCCGCAGCGGGGGCAGAGGCCCACCGTCTCCTTCTCCGGCTGGAACAGCTTTTGCCCATCCTCGGAAATGTGGGAGTATTTCCGCACCAGCTCCGCCGCCATTGCCTCGATGCCGTCCATGAAGTCCTCCGGCGACGCCTGGCCCTTTGCCACCTCGTTCAACCGCTGCTCCCAATCCGCTGTGAGCTTGGGAGAGGTCAGCAGTTCCGGCAGTACCGTGACCAGGTTGACACCCGCTTTTGTAGGGATCAGGTTCTTGCCCTTGCGCTCCACGAATCCGCCGGACACCAGCTTTTCAATGATGGCCGCCCTTGTCGCCGGGGTGCCCAGGCCCTTGCGCTCTGCCTCGTCCGGCATATCTTCTTTGCCCGCGTTCTCCATGGCCGACAGAAGGGTGTCCTCGGTGTAGGGCTTGGGGGGCGAAGTGAAGTGCTCGGTGACGGAGGCGGCGACCTGATCAAAGACCTGCCCCTCGGTCAAGGCGGGAAGGACACCCTCGGTATCTTCATCCTCCGGCTTCTCCTTCAGGGAGGAACGGAACACTTCCTGAATGGCCCGCCAGCCCTGGGAAAGCACCTGCTTTCCCTTTGCCGTGAAGGTGTGTCCGCCACAATCAAAGGTGGCTGTGACCGCCTCATACACGAAAGACTCCGCCGCCGCACACAGCAACTTGCAGCAGACCAGCAGAAGGATATTGCGCTCGCCCACAGGCAGCGCAGGCACATCCGCCTTTTCCAGTTCCAGGGTGGGAATCAGGGCGTGGTGGTCGGATACCTCCTTGTCGTTCACCAGCGCCAGAACATCGGGGAAAAACTCTGGGCAGGCGTCGAAGGGAGGCACCCGCGCCGCCAGATGCAGGACCACGGAGGCGGTCTCCGCCATGTCGCCGGTCAGATACCGGCTGTCCGTCCGGGGATAGGTCAGCAGCTTCTTTTCATAGAGCGACTGGGCGTAATCCAGGGTTTGCTTGGCCGTGTAGCCGAACACCCGGTTTGCCTCCCGCTGCAAGGTGGTCAGGTCGTACAGTTTGGGCGGTTTCTCCACCTTTTTCTCCCGTACCAAAGATACACACACGGCTCGTTGCCCGTCACAGACATCCCGAATGGCCTGGGCATCCTCCATAGCTGGGATTTTTTCAGAAACCGCCTCGGTTCCCTCAAGCGCCAGCCGCACATGATGGTATTTCTCCTTGCGGAACAGAACAATCTTGCTGTCACGGTCGGCCAGCATCGCCAGGGTGGGCGTCTGCACCCGCCCCACATTCAAAGTGCGGTGGTAAAGGACGGAGAACAGGCGGCTTGCGTTGATCCCAATAAGCCAGTCCGCCTTTTGGCGGCAAAGTGCCGACTGATACAGTGGATCATAGTCCCTACCGGGGCGCAGGGCGGAAAAGCCCTCCCGGATCGCCGAGTCCTCCATCGAAGAAATCCAGAGGCGGGAGAAGGGTTTGGTACATCCGGCGGCCTCATAGACCAGCCGGAAGATCAATTCACCTTCGCGCCCTGCGTCGCAGGCGTTGACCAGTTCCGTCACATCGGGGCGTTCCATCAGGGAACAGAGAATGTGGAACTGGGCGGCCTTTTCCTCGGACACCACATAGCGGAAGGGGTTGGGCAGGATGGGAAGGTCCTCATACCGCCACTTCTTGTAGCGGTCATCGTAGGCGGCCGCATCCGCCAGCCCGACCAGATGCCCGATGCACCAGGAAATGAGCCAGCCGCCGCCCTCAAAATAGCCATCGGCCCTGGATGTGACACCCAGGGCCGACGCAATACTCTTTGCTACACTCGGTTTTTCACAGATTACCAATTTGCTCAATTCTGGTCCTCCTGTTCTTCCTGTTCAGGAACATCCTCGTTTTCGTATTCCTCGTCTTCGAACTCATAGTCGTCCGGGTCGGCGCTGACCTTTGCGCCCTGCTTGGGCTTGATGAACTTGATGTAGGCGAAGGCTCCGCCACCGCCCAGAGCCGCCAGCAGCAGGATCAGCACCAGGGCGCCGCCGCTGCCGGACTCCTTCTCCGGCTCCGGTTCAGGCTCCGGCTCCACCTCCGGCGCTTTTCCGGCGCACTCGCTCATATTCACCGCACAAATCGGACAGGCAGTATTCACCGCACCGGCCTGGCATTTCTCGGCACAGATACAAGCCGCAGGCTTTTCCTCCGTCTGTCCGTCCTCCAGCAGCGCCATCAGGTCGGCTTCATCCACCTGGTTCAAGAAGTGAACGGCGGTCTCCTTGTCCTCGTTGGCCCGGTCGATCAGGATGTAAAAATAGTTGCCCGCTTTCGTGGTCACGGTGATAAGCTGCTTGTCACCGTAATAGTCGTCCACCAGCGTGGCGTTGCCCTCCGGGGTAAGGGGCTGGCCCTCCGGCTCCATGCCCCCGGTGGCGGGTTCCTCGGTAGGTTCCGGGGTCGTCTCGGCGGGTTCCCCGGTGTAGTAGTCGCCATCCCCACCGCCCGCAAATGCGGTGACGGAGAAGGCGGTCATGCACAGAACCACCGCCAGCATCGCCGTAAACAGCCGGATTACTTTCTTATTCTTCATGGTCGCTGTCCTCCATATCCTCGTCGTCAGGCTCCGGCGCCGCCTCCGCCTCCATCATCCCGTTGGGCAGGGTGATAAGGCCGCTGGCGTAAGCCTTCAGGAAGGCGGTCAGTTCCTTGTTGTCCATGCGCACCGCCTTGACCATACGGACGATCTCCAGGTTTTCTTCCTCGGTGAGTTGCGCCTCCAGCTCCCGAAGGCGCTTCTGCTGGGCGGAAATCTTCTCCTTCGTTTTTTCGATGTCTTTGCGAATCTTCTCAACCGTTGCCATGTGTGCAAAACTCCTTTCCAAATCGTTCTCTCCAGGAATAGTTCCGCCCCAGCCCCTTGACTGTTTTCAGGTTTTTCCGGGCGTTGTCCTCCAGCGCCAGGGCGCGGCGGAACAAATCGGGATGCTGCTCCCGCAGGGCGATAATCTCGTCGGGTTTCATGCTGGGGCAGAAAAAACAGGACGATTTTCCCGGCTGTGGCAGCCCTGCCGCCTCAATCTGCCGGATGCAATCGTCCCGCGTCCATCCCCATTCCATCAGGGGATACCACTTGCTGTATTTTCGGTCGGCGAGGTCTCCCAGCAGCACCTTGTCGCTGCGGTAGCCCTCGCCTGCGTCGTAGCCGATGAACTTGACCACCCGTTTGCCCGCCGCCCACGCCTTTTGACAGGTTGGGTAATGGTTGCAGAACTTTTCCTGCGGCCCGATCTTGTGTTTCAGGGAACACCGCTTGAAGCCGTAGGCGATGGACGGAAGGCTGCAACTTTGCAGACATTCATCCTCCAGCGTCAGCCGTTTCCCGTCACGGGTGGTCTTATACACTCTGGTAATAGGCGGCATCCCGTGGTCCTTCAGCCAGTCATCCATCACATCCAGATAGGCGTAGGTGTGGGGGTGCTCCGCCCCCGTATCCGCAAAGAGGATCAGGTCCACCGGGATACGGTGCTGGTGCAGCCCGATCAAAAGGGCGGTGCTGTTGGCGCCGCCCCCGTAAGAAACCATATTGATGCTTCATCACCTCCATCAGTTGTACGGCGGTCTGCCGTATGCGTAGAAATGGGATTGCCAGTAACTTGTGTTCAAGTTGGAATACTGGATGGGGTCGCCGCAATGCAGCATCATCCCGTCGCCCACATAGATGCCTACATGAGATACGCCGGTTGTATCGTAGGTCCCCACGAAGAACACCAGATCGCCGGGCTGGGGGTCGGATACTGGGGTGGAAATGTTGTAGATCCCCTGAGCGCCCAGCCGCCCGGTATTGCACAGGCCGCTGTTGGTCAGGACATAGCTGACGAAGCCGCTGCAATCGAAAGAAGTGCTGGGGCTGCTGCCACCCCACACATAGGGATAGCCCAGATACTTTTCCGCCTCGGTGATAAGGGTGTTGAACCGCTCGTCCGTCAGGTATTCAGCGGGAATCTCCCAGGCGGTGGGCGGGTTGTCGATGTACTTGTTCACATACCCGGAGGACGGGAACAGGTCGGGGCGGTTGCCCAGGGTGGACATATAGGTGGCGTACAAGGAAAGCTGTTCCTCGCCCATCATGTAGACCGGCACATGGGAGAGATCAAAGTTTTCCAGCGTGACGGTGCAGATGGTCCAGGTATAGGGCACCCGAACCGTATAGGGGTTGCCCTCGCTGTCCGTCCGTGTTTCCGTCCGATAGCGGGTCTCCGTGGTCACGGTTTCGGTGAGAATGTATTGCTTGTCAAAGAGGGTTTGAAGGTCGCCCTGTACCTGGTCGATGGTAAACACCCCTTCATGGAGTGCTGACAGAATGGAGATCAGCACATAGGGGTCGTGCTCGATGTCGTCCAGCTCGAAGTGGTACTCGTCATAGTCGTGGGTGGCCTCGTAGGTATCCAGG
>ERZ772812.2382-NODE-2382-length-12060-cov-3.536443_pt1 | contig 12060 bp, 9 predicted proteins | sample MGYA00511343_ERZ772812 | MGnify/ENA primary metagenome ERZ772812 (study PRJEB29015, sample SAMEA2737706) | human gut metagenome | biome: human gut; feature: human-associated habitat; material: faeces | place: China | collected 2012 ...
AGCCAGCTGGATAGCGCTGTTGGCACGGTCGTAGATGCAGACAGAGCCGCGCTGAGAAGCGCCCTTCTCGTTGTAGTAGATGCCGACACGGTCACCGCCGCGGGTGATCATGCTGGTATCGACGCCGTAGCGGCGCAGGCTGTTGACAGCGGCCTGGCCGATAGCGTGTGCGGGCAGCTTGGTGACGAACGCTGCGTCCAGGCCGTAGTTAGCCAGAGAGACAGCGACGTTAGCCTCGCCGCCGCCGAAGGTGAACTCCAGGCTGTTGGCCTGAACGAAGCGCTCGTAGTTGAAGGGCTGCAGACGAACCATCAGCTCGCCAAAGGTAACGACTTTCATAGTGTTTCTCCTTTATGTTTGTATCATCGGATGATCCCGCCGCGGCGGGTCTTGACGGAAAATTCAGACTCAGGCCTGAACCAGGTGGAATGCGAAGCCGGCGATCTCGCCCTCCATGTAGCAGGCGACGGTCTTGCCGTTCTTGACATTCTTGCTGTCGAGGTCGAACTTCACGCCGCGCTGAGACAGGTGGTAGATAGCGCGATCGACGTTGTTGCAGCCGATGGCGATGTGGCCGTTGGTGCCGCGGCCCGGCTTCTTCATGATCTCAAACTCCTTGTTGCCCACGAAGATGCTGGAGTTGCCCGGAGTGACCTTCATGTTCAGCATGGTGGAGATGAGACCTGCGATCTTGGCAGCCTCTTCCTCGTTGCCGGTGTTGATGCCGACGTGGATGAGGTGCAGGCCCAGCATGGTGTCAACAGCTTCCTTGCTCTGAGCGGTGATCTTTGCCCAGTCGCCGGCCTTGATGACGTCGCTCTTGCACATCCAGGTGCCGCCGACAGCGAAGATCTGGTCATAGCCCAGGTAGTCGTTGACGTTCTTGGCGTTGACACCGCCGGTGCACATCCAGCGAGCGCCCTTCAGGGCAGCGCCGATGTTCTTCAGCATGCCCACGCCGCCGTTTGCCTCAGCGGGGAAGAACTTCAGAGCCTCGCAGCCCATGTTCATGGCCTGCTGCATCTCGCCTGCGGAGCAGGTGCCGGGCATCATGATGCCGCCCTTGTCGATGACGTGCTTGCAGACCTCGGGGTCGAAGCCGGGAGCAACGATGAAGGAAGCACCAGCAGCCATAGCACGGTCAGCCTGCTCGCAGGTCAGGACAGTGCCGGCGCCCAGCAGCATATCGGGCAGCTCCTCATGGATCTTCTTGATGCAATCCTCGGCGCAGGCGGTGCGGAAGGTGACCTCCGCAGCCGGCAGGCCGCCGGCCATCAGGGCCTTGCACAGGGGCAGGGCCTCATCCACGCTGTTGAAAGCAATGACCGGAATAATGCCGATCTCGTAAACACGCTGCAAAACAGAATTCATAGCAATTCTCCTTCACTGATTGTGTGCGGCAGTCCGGCGCAGTATGCGCAGTGATGCCCGCACTTGGTTACTTTTATTATAAACGCAGCGGCGGCGGGCGTCAATCGGGCAAAAATGTGAAAGAAAGCGCACGATTTTTGTCGCATCCGCCTAGGATTCCGCTATTCGGAAAAGAGCTTGAAAAATCGGGCAAACTCTGCTATAATCGTTCCATAATGTGGAACGGCAGGCGCAGTTTGTCTGCCGTGCAAAATTATGAAATTTTTGTTAAATTTCATCGGGAGGCCGGGATCATGGCAGAAAAAAGCGGCGTACAAAGCGTGGAGCGCATCTTTCAGCTCATTGAGCATCTGGCGGCGCACCCCACGGGGGTCAGTCTGCAAAGGCTGGCAGAGGAGACCGGGCTGGCCAAAAGCACGGTCCACCGTCTGCTGGCCAGTCTGGTCGGGCTTGGCTACGTCGTGCAGGACGAGGAAAACGGCCATTACCGGCTGACCTTAAAAATGTTTGAGCTGTCCAGCGGCATTGTGGACAGCATGGACATCATGGGCGTGGCGAAGGCGCACTTAGAGCGGCTGTCCCAGCGCACCGGCGAGGCCGTGCATCTCGTCATCCGCGACGGGCGGGACATCGTCTACATTTATAAGACCGAGAGCGGCCCGATGCGGATGTCGAGCCGTGTCGGTCTGCGCAGTCCGCTGTACTGCACGGGCGTCGGTAAGGCGATTCTGGCGACGCTGCCCGGCGACGAGCTCGAGGACATCTGGACGCACAGCAATGTGCAGAAGCTGACAGACAAGACCATCACCGATCTGGAGGAGCTGCGCAGCCAGCTGGTGGAGGTCCGCGCGAACGGCTACGCCATCGACGACGAGGAGAACGAGCTGGGCGTGCGCTGTGTGGCGGTGGCGATCCCCGGGGCGGACGGGCGCGCGGAAAGTGCGTTTTCCATCAGCGGTCTGGCACCCTATATGACGCCCGAGCGGATCCGCCGCATCGCCACGCTGGCGCTGGATGCACGAACGGATATTCTGGCGGATTTAGGTTTGAGGTGAAAGAGTAACGACAGCGGCCAGAGGGCTGGCCGCCCTACGTCCTACCCGTTGACTGCTGCTTACCTGCAGGGCGTCGGGGACGCCGCCCCCTACAGGCATCACCGCAAGCCTTCCGGCCATTTGTAGGGGAGGGATTTATCCCTCCCGCACCGCCTCGCCATTAGCTCCCGTTCCCCAATCCGCCTCATCACTCCGCCTTGTTCTCCACATCCCTCAGCAGATCCTCCGCCTCCACTCCGTACAGCTTGGCCAGGGCCAGCAAGTTTGTTGTGCTCGGGTCGGCGCTGCCGTTTTCCCATTTGGATACGGTCTGGCGGCTCACGCCAAGCGCCTCAGCCTCGAACTCCTGCGTCATCTGGCAGCGGGTGCGGTGGGCCTTCAGCGTCTCGCCCAGGGTGCGCTTCACGGCCTGCCTTTCCTCCCGCATCTCCTTGCTGCCGATGTACTTCTTCAGCGCCCGCACGATCAGCACAAACAGATAAATCACCGCGGCCACCAGCACCGCAAAAACCAAAATATTGAGCGCCGTCACCCATGTTGCAAACAGCATTTTTCTTTCCTCCTTCACGGATTTTTCTGTTTCCACTATACCAAACCCCGCTGCTTTACGCCATCAACTATCGCGTACATTTTCGCTTACACCACAAAAAACGGCCTGTCTGCGTCATTCCCGCAGACAGGCCGTCTCCTTTAAATCCGCTTAAAACTGCTCCAGTATTGCCAGCAGCTTGTCAAGGCTGCGCTCGTTGAACTCCAAAATCAGAATGTCGCACCCCGGGTGCCCGGCCACATCCATCGTAAAGGTGTCGATATGCTCGCGCCAGCTGTTCGTGAAGCGCGCCTGCAGGTACGGCATGTAGTACTCGCTGAACGAATCCCCGATGACCCGCACGGTGCGGCTGTCCTTCTCAAACATCCGGTCATAGCCCGGCACTACGTAGGTCTCCTCGGCGGGCAGACTGGCGTAGAGCGCCGCCACGTTTGCCATGTCACCGGTGGTCGTGCCGCCGGCCTCGACGGGGTAGCTGTCCGCTGGGCGCGTCGGCATGTCCAGCGCCTCAAAAATGCCGTCCAGCCCGATGAGCGCGCCGACGGCGTTCCAGTGGGTGTCCGTTTTGTAGTACAGCAGCCGGTCGGCGTTCTGCCGCGCCTGGCTGCGCAGCATGTCATACCGCCAGACCACCGGCACTGTCGTGTGGCTCTGCAGATAGGCCGCCAACAGGTCGGTGCGGTTTTCCTCGTTCACAATGGGGTAGCCGTCGGGCATGTACTCGCGGTAGATGCGGTCCTTGCTGGGCGTCAGATTCAGCACCAGCGTGCAGCCGTTTTCGGCCAGCTTATCACTCAAGATCTGCAAGCCCGCGCTGGCCTCGGCCAGTGTGTCGGCGCTGTCGTTCAGCTCTGCCAGCCCCTGATAGTTTGCCATCGGCTGCGCGGCGTTGGGGCCGTCCTTGTAGAACAGCCAGCCGTCCTTGCCGGGCAGCACCTGGTCGCTCTGGCTCGTGCCGAACAGCGCGTAGTCCAGTCCGGCGTTCACCAGCACAAACTGATAGCGGAACGGCGAGTTATCGACCAGAAAGTTGTCAAGATTGCGCGGCAGCTCCCGCAGCGGGCTTTGCAGCACCTGCGGCAGGCCGGTCATCAGGCGGTTTTCGTGACTGTCCATCGACAGCTGTTTGGAAAAAATGTTGAACACCGGGAACGCCAGCCCGATGACGGCGCAGAACACGCCGATAAAGCCAATTTTGACCGCTTTACGCATAGCTCTGCACCTCCCTTAAAATTGAAAATAAATAAACGCGCTGTAGGTGCCTGCCGTGACGCGCATAAGTCCCAGAAACAGCAGCACGAGCAGCCCCGCCATCCCGGCAGGGGACGGTGCCTTTTTCGCGTACAAAGCCGCCTTCAGCTTGGGGCACAGCGCCTGCACGGGGCCGCACAGCAGGAAGGACGCCGCTAAAATCAGCAGCAGCTTGGTGTCCGCAAAGGCCGCCAGCGTATAGCCCTTGGCCCCGCTCTGCCATGTAAAAATGCCCTTGAGTACGGCCAGTCCCTCGGACAGGCCCGGCGCACCGAAGATCACCAGCGTCAGCCAGAGCAGCACCACCGTGTACAGGTGTCGGAACAGTCGCGGCAGCTGCTCCAGCGCCCGGCGCAGGCCCAGGCGCTCCATGCACAAAATGATGCCGTGCAGCAGACCAAACACCACATACTGCCACGCCGCGCCGTGCCACAGACCGGTCAGCGCAAAGACGATGAGCAGGTTCAGGCAGGTGCGGCGCAGGCGGCAGCGGCTGCCGCCCAGCGGAATGTAGACATAGTCGCGGAACCAGCTCGACAGCGAGATATGCCAGCGCCGCCAGTATTCGCCGACGGAGCAGGCAAGATACGGATACTCAAAGTTTTCCGGCAGCGTTATGCCGAAGAACTCACCGATGCCGATGGCCATATCGCTGTAGCCGGAAAAGTCAAAATACAGCTGCATCATGTAGGCCGTGTAGCCCAGCACGAGGATCGGTGCGGGCAGCGTGGCCGCCGGGACCGACGCGACTTTGGCGTAAATCAAAGCGAGCTGGTCGGCAATGATGGCCTTTTTTGCCAGGCCCAGCACGAGCCGCTTGATGCCGTAGCAGAAGCGGTCCGCCGAGACGCGGCGCGTCTCGCTGCCGGGGTCCAGCTGCGGGGCCTGCTGGCCGTACCGCACGATGGGCCCGGACGGCCCGTGGCCGAAGAACGCGAGGAACACCGCAAAACGGATAGGGTTCTTTTCCGATTCCACCTTGCCCGCGGCTACATCGGCACAGTAGCCAATGGCCGTGAACACGTAAAAGCTCAGCCCCAGCGGCAGGGCGGGGGAGAGCACCGGCAGCAGACCCGGCACAAGGGCGTTGACCGTCTCCGCCGCAAAGCCCGCATATTTAAAGCCGCCCAGCACCGCCAGATCCAGCAAGATCAACAAAATCAGCAGCGGCCTTTTGTGGGCCAGCCGCCCCAGCGAAAGCCCGCCCAGCCAGTTGATACCGGCCAGCAGCACCAGGATGGCCGCGCCCTTTAAGCCCGCCCACGCAAAAAACAGCAGACTGAACGCAGCCAGCACGGCATTGCGCAGCCACTTGGGGCACAGCCAGTAGACCGCCAGCGACAGCGGCAGAAAAACGAACAGAAATTGCACCGAAGAAAACGCCATAAAAAACACTGCTCCGCGCGGCACAGCCTGTGGCGATGCCGCTTCATAAAAATTTTACATCTGTAAACATTATAAAGGGTATGACAAAATTCGGCAAGGTCTGCACACAAAAAAGTTATTTTTCCGTCGCTCCCGCGCATTTTGCAGGGGATGACCATAGACATCTACCCCCAAAATGACTATAATAAAGGTGTATTTGTGTGTAACGGAGGGGTCTGCCCATGGAAAATCTGATTTTCGGCGCATTCGCCACGCTGGACGGCTACCGCGAGGGGGACGCTGCCAATCTGGGCCGCACGGTCTATGACCGCTGCACCGTCGTAGCGCTGTGCAGCGCCAAGGCGCAGAACCCTGCCTGCACAGTGGCCCTGCTGACGAATGCTCCCGTGCCGGAGCTGTTCCGCAGCCAGCTGACGCAGGGCGGCGTCGAGATCTGGGACTGCCCGTTTACCACCTACCGCGTGCCCGCCGACACCAATTGGGCACTGGCCTACTACAAGCTCTGCGCCATGGCGTGGGTGCTGGAAAACCGCAACTTTACCCGCGCGGCGATGCTCGACCTCGACACCTTCACCCAGCACCCGCTGGACGATCTGTGGCGGGAATGTGACGAGGCCGTGCTGCTGTATCAGGTCCCCCACGCCGCCAGCCAGACGATGACCGCCGCCATCAGCCGCTGCTTTGATGCGGTGGAGCCGGACGGCGCACCGCACGCGCTGACGCACTTTGGCGGCGAGCTGGTCGCGGGCAGCAGGGCGCGGCTGACCGATTTTATGTCGCTGTGCCGTGACTATTTTAAAGAACTGCAGGCAAAGGGCATCACCCCGAGGGAGGGTGACGAGGCCGTCTGGTGCGGTGCCGCCTACCGCAGTCTGCTGGCCGGTAAACCCGTGCGCGCTGCAAATGCCTATATCTTCCGCTACTGGCTGGGCGGGCATTTCTACTATGTATCGACAAATTATACACTCGACCCCGTCTGCATCCTGCATCTGCCGGGTGCGGCGAAGGACCGCCAGCTGAAGCTGATTTACAATGGCTATGCCAAGCGTGGGGTTTTCCCGCCGCTGAACAAAATCTACCGCCTGTGCGGCCTGCCCGCCGCACATCCGCCGCTGCTGCGCACCGTATGGACGCGGCTGCTGGCCAAGCTGTAAGGAGCTGCCATGTCCAGAAGGAAAAACGATTTGAGCCAGCGGCTCGAGGCTGTCATCAAAACGCTAGTGCCCCAGCAGGAGCAGAACCCCGACGACCTCGGCCCGATGATGCGGGCCATCAAGGCCGTGCACAGCATCAGCGACCACACCTCGACGACGCCCGAGGATCTGGAGCGCCAGCGCGCCGCGGAGGAGCTGTTTGCGCGGCTCGTCACGCCGGGCATCGGCATCCGCAGCGACAGCCTGACAGTGGGGAGCATCCCCGCCGAGTGGGTCAGCCTGGAGCACGGCCATGACCGCCGCCACGCCGTTTTATACTGCCACGGCGGCGGCTACACCTGCGGCCAGCTGGGGTACGCCCGCATTCTGGCCAGCAAGCTGGCGCTGGCTACCGGGTTTGACGTGCTCTCGTTTGAATACCGCCTTGCGCCGGAGCACCCGTTCCCTGCGGCCATTGAGGATGCCGTGGCGATGTGGGATTATTTAATGTATATGGGCTACGGTGCGCGGGATGTTATCGTCGCGGGCGACTCCGCCGGGGGCAACCTGGCGCTGGAGCTGGCTTTAAAGCTGAAGGAGCAGGGCCGTGCCCAGCCGCGCGGGCTGGTGCTGTTCAGCCCATGGACCGATATGACGGCCAGCGGAAAGAGCTACCGCACCTGCAAGACGCTGGACCCGATGCTGACGATGGAGTACATCGCCGCCGTGCGCGAGGCCTACACCGGCCCCGATGCCGACTGGTCGCGCCCGTGCTACAGTCCGCTCTTTGCCGACCTGCGCGGTCTGCCCCCGACGCTGGTACAGGTAGGCACAAACGAAATTCTGAAGTCCGACAGTGAGCGCCTTGTGGAGAACCTGCAGAAGGCCGGGGTGTACGCCCAACTGGAGGTCTACCCCGAGTGCTGGCATGTATTCCAGCAGATGCCGATCCGCAGAGCCGCCGTCGCAATGGAGAGCGCGGGGCGATTTGTGCAGAGGATCATTTGAGCGGGCTATAACCCGTAAAAAAGTAGGAGTTCCCGGAAGGCAGCCGCTCCCGTACAGCCACAAAAGAAAGGACCATGCTCATGTCCGATTCCTGGTATAAAGTCGATAACGTCGCCAAGGTGTTTCTGGCTACGGCGTCCCAGCGCGACCCGCGGGTCTTTCGTATCTCCTGCACGCTGAACGAGGAGATCGACCCCGATACGCTGAATGAGGCCCTGCGCAGCACCGCACAGGAATGGCCGCAGTTTCAGGTCACGCTGCACCGCGGTCTGTTCTGGCATTATTTTGAGTCCACCGACCAACTGCCCACCGCCCAGCCGGAAACCAAAGCCCCCTGCGCACCTCTGTACACGTCGGAGCGCCGCAATAAGCTGATCTACCGCGTAACGTATTTCGGGGCGCGGATCAACCTGGAAATGTTCCACGCCATTACGGACGGCAACGGCGGCCTGCTCTACTTAAAATCCATCGTGCGCAACTATCTGGCGCTGCGCCATCCCGGTGAAATGGAGAACGTTCCCTCGCCCAACAGCGCATCCGCCGGGGATATGGCACAGGACAGCTTCCGCAATTTTTATGAGGGCACCAAGCGGAAGAAACCCGCTAAAAAAACCAAAGTGTACCGCCCGCACGGTTTTCTGCCCTACAGCCAGCTGCAGTTTTTTGAGGGACATTTAAGCTCTAAACAGGTGCTGGAACGCTCCCACGCGCTGGGCGTTTCGATGACAAGCTACCTGGGCGCGTCTTTCATGCTGGCCATCTACCACGATATGCCCGCACTGGAACGCAAAAAGCCGATCTGCATCAGCCTGCCCGTCAACTTGCGCAACTACTATCCCAGCGAGACCGCGCGCAACTTCTTCAACTCGGTCTGCATCGCCCATACGCTGACGCCCGAGGACACGCTGGAAACCGTTGCCCCGGTCTTTGATGCCAAGCTGAAAGAGGTTTTAAAGCCCGAGAATATTCGCGCCCAGATGGATGCGTATGAAAAACTGGAACACATACCCGGCATCCGCCCGGTTCCGCTGGTCATCAAAAACGCGGCGGTCAAGTTTTTCACCAAGCTGGAGGACCGGCATGTCTCCGCCGTTGTCTCCAACATGGGCCGGGTCAGCATCCCGGAGGGTATGAAGCCCTATATCCACAATTTTGCAGCGTTTTCCAGCTGTAAGACGCTGTTCACCGTGGTCTGCTCCTACGGGGACGACCTTGTGTTGGGCACTGCTTCTGCCCTGCGCAGCACCGCCATTTTGCAGCGCCTTTACCGGGAGTTTGCCAAGGATGGGCTGGATGTTACCCTGTACGCTACGGAGGTGGAAAGATGAATACCTGCCCGCATTGCCATATCAGGGTCGGCGGGGACACTGCCTACTGCCCGCTGTGCCAGAACCGCCTGTCCGGCCCCGCCGGAGAGCCGTATTTTCCGGCAACGGCCCCGCGCATCCACCGCGCATCCCTGCTGTATAAGATCGTGGCGTTCGTGCTGTCAGCGCTCATTGTCGTAGCCGGTGCCTTTGATTTTCTGCTGATGGAAGACACGCCCCACCGTCATTTCAGCATTTTGATGGCCGTCTGGGCCGTGGCGGTCCTGCGGGTGGTGCGCGCCGTGCTGCGCCGCCGTTTCAACGGCCCGCGGCAGATCTTCAACCTGCTGCTGCTCGTCTCGGCGCTGCTCGTCTTTACCGACTGGTTCAACGGCTACACGGGGTACAGTTTGGACCTCGTCGTGCCGATTTTGTGCTGTGCAGCGCTGGTCTGCAACTTTATTTTTGCCTTCCTGCGCAGCCGCTTTACAGCAAACGCGCTCGTGTATCTGCTCATGAACATCGGCATCGGCGTTCTGCCGTACATTCTGCTGTTCTTCCGCATTGACTATTCCGGCAGGCTGGACGCCCACAGTCTGCCGTGGGTCATCTGCCTGATCATAAGCATCATCACGTTTCTGGGCCTTGTCATCTTCCGCGGCAGAGCCCTGAAAAACGAAATCGTAAAGCGTCTGCACATGTAACCATACTCCGCCCCTGCACGAGCCAAATAAAAAAGCTGCTGTCCGCTTGAGACAACAGCATTTTTTATTTCTTGTCAAACGCTTCCCGGCGCTTTGTGGACAGGCGGAACATTTCCTCCAGCCCCTCGCGGTCATCGCGGACGAGCTTTTCCCGCATATCCTGCAGGGCGCTCTCAAACATATCGATCTCGGAAATCAGGTTGTCCTTGTTCCACAGGAACAGCTCCGCCCACATTTTGTCGTTGATATGGGCAATTCTCGTCAAATCGCGGAAGGAGTCGCCCGTGTAGTTCGCCAGCTCCGAGTTATCGGACGCGCACATCAGGCTGACGGCAATGGCATGGCAGAGCTGGCTGACGTAGCCGATCATGTGGTCGTGCTCGGCGGGGGTCAGCACGCTGATGCGCTTGAAGCCCAGCTCCGCGGCCAGGTCGCGGCACCAGTCGATGCCCGCTTGGCTGTTCTTTTCCGTCGGGGTGATGATGAAGTTTGCGGGGGCAAAGTTGACCTCGGCGCTGTGGGCGATGCCGCTCGTCTCGCGGCCCGCCATCGGGTGGCTGGCGATAAATTCCACACCCTCCGGCAGGGCGGCCTGCACCGGCTCGACCACACCGCGCTTGACACCGGACACATCCGTGACCATCGTGCCGGGGCGGATGAGTTGGCCGTACTGTTTGACCCAGTCCAGCAGCACGGTGGGGTAGAGGCCGAAGATGATGCAGTCGGCCTCCCTTACCAGATCCTCAAAATCCGCATTTTTACCGGCGCGGATGTAGTCATGCTGCAAGGCATAGTCCAGCGTTGACTGGCTGTGGGTGATGCCGGTCACATGGTAGCCCTTCTGGCTCAGCACCTGCGCGTACTTGCCGCCCAGCAGGCCCAGACCGACGATCAGGTAGGTTTTGCTTTTATCCAGCATAGGAAATCACGCCTTTATGTCAAATTCTTCTTGTTTGTCGGTGTTCAGCTCCACCTTGGCGCCAAGACCGCGCAGCACGCTCCAGAACGCGGGCCAGCTCTTGTCCACGGCCTCGGCCCCGCAGAGCAAGGCGGGCAGGCCGCTGGCAATCGCCGCCACAGCCAGCGCCATGACGATGCGGTGGTCGTTGTGGCCGGACAGCGGTGCGTTCGGCGCGTGGAGCGCCACGCCCTGGATGTGCACGGTGTCGCCGTCCACCTCGATGCGCGCGCCCATCTTCCGCAGCTCGGTCTGCATGGCCTCGATGCGGTCCGATTCCTTCAGGCGCAGGCGGCCCGCATTGCGGATGACCGTCTCACCGCTGCAAAAGCAGCCGAGCGTGAACAAAATCGGCCCTAAATCAGGGCAGTCCGCCAGGTCGATCTCCGTCGCCTTCAGCAGGCTGCGGTCAAAGTGCAGCGCGCCCTCGACGGGCTTGAATTTGCCGCCGCAGCGCTTTAAAATGTCCAGAATGACCTTGTCGCCCTGCTGGCTGTCGGGGTTCAGCCCCGTGACCGTGATGCCGCCGATGACGCAGCCCAGCACGGCCAGGAACGCGGCCTGGCTGTAGTCGCCCTCGACGGCAAAGTCGCTGGCCGTATACCGCTGCGGCGCGGCCACGCGGTACATCACACTGCCGTTTTTGCGTGCGCGGCTCGTGACCTTGACGCCGAACTGCTGCATAGCGTCAACCGTCATATCCACGTAGGAGCGGCTCTCGTAGGGGGCCAGTACCTCGATGCTGCTCTCGGACTCCATCAGCGGCGCGGCAAACAGCAGACCGCTGATGAACTGGCTGGACACGTCGCCGGGCAGGGTAAACCCGCCGGGACGCAGCCGTCCAAAGATCGTGATGCCCTCGGGCGTCTGCTCAAATTGCAGGCCCTGGCGCTCAAACAGCATCTGGTAGATGGCCTGCGGGCGGTCAAACAGCCGCCCCGCGCCGGTAAAGCGCACCTTCTGGGCCGTCAGGCTGAACAGCGGGATCATGAACCGCAGTGTGGAGCCGCTCTCGTTGCAGAAAACCGGGCGTGTCACCGTCACAAAGCCGCCCGCCGTCCCGTGCCCCTTGATGGTCACGGAGTGGGCCTCCTCGGTGATTTTTGCGCCCAGCTGGGCCGCCGCGCCAAGCGTGGCGCGGATGTCCTTGCTGTACTCGATATTCGTGATATGGCTGGTGCCCTCCGCCAATGCGGCGCACAGCACCGCACGGTGCGCTGCGCTTTTACTGGGGGGCACCGTGGCCGTTCCGCCTAAGCGGCTGACATGAATTTTCGCGTCCAATTTACATCTCCCGGCCGATGGCCCAAGCCACCTGACGGCACTTTGCCATAGCC
>ERZ772812.2384-NODE-2384-length-12050-cov-3.311963_pt1 | contig 12050 bp, 9 predicted proteins | sample MGYA00511343_ERZ772812 | MGnify/ENA primary metagenome ERZ772812 (study PRJEB29015, sample SAMEA2737706) | human gut metagenome | biome: human gut; feature: human-associated habitat; material: faeces | place: China | collected 2012 ...
GCGGGCGTGGGCGGCTCGACGGCCAACGCGCTGGCGGACGTGCTCGCCGATCTGGCCGAGACGCATCAGGTCATCGTCGTGACCCATCTCGCCCAGGTGGCCGTGCGCGGTCGGGCGCACTATGTTGTGCGCAAAACGGAGGGCGCCGACGGCATGCCCGAAACCGATTTGCGCAAGCTCGCCGACGACGAGCGTCCGGCCGAGATCGCCCGCATGCTCTCGGGCGACGCAACCGAGACCTCGCTCGCCCACGCCCGCGAAATGCTCGCGGCGGCGCAACGCTAGTCGTCGGCGTGGGAGGTCCCCGCGATGCAAGACTGCCCATGATGCCGGTATCCGCTGGCCATCATACAAACTTTTGAGGAGTTCTTCCCAAAACCAGCCTTTTTGGCCAGGGTTTTGGGAAGAACTCCTCAAAAGCTTGTCGCGCTGTTTTCAAAATGGGAAGAAGTCCGTAAAAGCCTGCATTTTGGACAAAGCGCTCGGGAAGAACGACGAGAAAATTGTCGCTCTTCCCGGTTGTGCCGCCAAGAACCCACGCAGCGTCGACAGCTTGCGCTGATCGGCAGGTCGGTGCAAGCTCCTAGTCGTCGACTCCCATGCGGAGCTCCAGGCGATCCGCAGCGGCGTCGAGCGAATCCTCGATCGCGCTCACACGCTGGTCATAGCTCCAGAACGCGTCGCGCTCGATCGTTCCCTGGCGACACTGCGCCTCAAGCTGGTCCTCCAGCTGGTCGGCCTCGTGCTCGAGCGTCTCGAGCGGCGCCTTTGCGTCGAAGTAGGCCTGGGGACGGGTGGCGGGATCCTGCGGAACCGCGACGGCGTCGGCGGTCTCGACGGCGGAAGCGGCGCGCGTCTCGAGATCGGCGATGGTCGCTTCGATGTCGCCGCCGGCATCGGCGGTGCCCGCGGAGGCGGCGGCGTCGGCGCCGGATGCGGCGGTTGCGCCCTGGTCGCCCGTGGCCGCGGTTTGGTCTCCGCTTGCCGCCTGCGAGCCCTTGAGCTCGGCGATCTCGGTTTCCATCTGGTTCAGCTTGTCGAGGATCTCCTGATCGGTGTTGGATGAGGAGCAGCCCGTAAGAAGCGCCCCCGATAGGGCGAAAGCGCAGATCGCGGCGATGGCGGCGGTTCGTTTCGTCAGGGCCTTCATGGCGGACCGTCCTTTCCTCGGCTCAAATGATGCTCAAAGAGTATCAAAGCGCCGTGAAAAAGAGAAGTGCCCGCTCATCAAAGGCGGGCACCCGTTGCCTATCCGTTGTCCAGTTGTTACGCTCAGCGGAGCCGCCGCGCGTCGAATCGCCGTACAGAGAGCCGCGGCGTTGGAGGATGTCGTGCGGGGAGGCGAGCCCGATCGATCGCCCTACGAGATATTCGATCGCGGGCAGGCAGCCGGGCTCTGCATCCGACGCGTCAGTTGACGCCGCGCGCGCCCGCTAGTGCTGCGCGGCCGTTTCCTGCTTGCGGTGCTTCCGCTCCGCCTCGGCGCGCTTGCGCTCGTCGATGGCGATCTCGCGGTCGAGGTCCTTGTCGTCGCGGCCCTCCAGGTAGGTTTTCATCGAGTACAGCGTGATGTCGGAGCGGTTGATCACGCCGATGATCTTGCCGTCGTGTAGCACGGGGATCTTCTTCAGGTGGTTCTTGCTCAGGATGCGGCACACCTGGGGCAGGGTGGTGTACAGATCGACGCCGATGACGCCCTTGGTGCCGATGTCGCGGATGTTCATCTTCATGAGGTTGGCGAGCTTCTCGTCGTAGGTCTCCTGGTCGACGCCCATCTGCATGATCATGACGACCGGGTCCATGTAGGAGTTGGACTGCGATGAGAGCAGGCGCATGATGTCGCCGTCGGACACGAAGCCGACCGCCTTGCCGCTCTTGTCGACCACCGGCGCGCCGCTGATGCCGTGCTTGACGAACAGCTTCATGGCGTCCACGACGGTCGCGTCGGGGGAGAGGCTGTATACGTCGGGCTTCATGATCTTCTCGATCATCGTGCGCTCTTCGCTATCGAGCTTGGCCTCATGCTGCTTGTCGGGCGTGTTCTTGACGAAGATGATGGTCAGGATCAGCGCCACCGCGGACAGCACCACGGCCGCCACGAACGCAGCATTGACGCCCAGGATGCCGGCCTGCACCGGATCCATCGTGCCGGACGCCGTGCCGGTGACGAACGTGTCGATCGACACCAGAAGGGCCGTGCCCAGCGAGCCGGACACCTGGCGCAGCGTGTTGTTGACCGAGGTGCCGTGGTTGAGCAGCTTGTTGTCGAGCGCGTTCATGGCCCACGTGGTGATGGGCATGTTGACCAGCGACAGCGACGCCATGCGGATGGTGTAGAGGATCGTGAGCCACACGACGTCGGTCGTGCTCGTGAGCGTGGCGAACCCGACGGTGGAGATCGTGAGGATCGCCAGGCCGATGATGCTCAAAACGCGCGGGCCGTACTTGTCGAACAGGCGCCCGGCAAACGGGTTGAGCACGCCCATCAGGATGGCTCCGGGCATGATGACCAGGCCGGACACCGTGGCGGAGTAGCCCATGTAGCTCTGCAGGTAGATGGGCATCAGCACGCCGGCGGCCAGAAGCGACGCCTGAACGATCATGCCGATCACCGTGCCGATGAGGAAGCGGCGGTTGGAGAGCACCCGCACGTTGAGCATGGGCTGCTCCATCTTGAGCTGGCGGCGGAAGAACAGCACCAGCACGACGATGCCCACCAGCGTGATGGCGGCGTCGGCCACGTTGATTCCCACCGATCCGATGGTCGAGAAGCCGTAGAGCAGCGCGCCGAAGCCGACGGTCGACATGATGACCGAGATCTTGTCGAGCTGGGCGGCGGGGTTGAGCGGTTCGGTCTTCTTGAGCACGAACACGCTGATCAGGACGACGGCCGCGATCAGAATCGCGATGGCGTAGAACAGGACGCGCCAGCCGAAGCTGTCGATGACCAGGCCGGAGACGCTCGGGCCGATGGCGGGGGCGAACGCGATGACGATGCCGAAGATGCCCATCGCCGAGCCGCGGCGCTCGACGGGGAAGGTGAGCATGAGCACCGTCATGACCATCGGCATCAGGATGCCCGCGCCGGCGGCCTGCAGAAGGCGGCCGATGAGCAGCACAGCGAAGTCGGGCGCGATGCCCGCCATGAGGCTGCCAAGCGCGAAGATGCCCATCGAAACGATGTAGAGGATCTTGGTCGAGTGCTTGTCGGTGAGGTAGGCGGTGACGGGGATCATGATGGCGTTGACCAGCGTGAAGCCGGTGGTGAGCCACTGCACCGTCGAGGCGTCGATGCCCATTTCCGCCATGATCGATGGCTGGGCGGGCGTGACGACCGTCTGGTTGAGGACGGTGACGAAAGTGCCGAAGATCATGATGACGAGCATCACGATCTGCTGTCGTGTGAGTCCGTATGCCATGTTTCCCCCTGGTTGTCCGAGCCTCCAAGCGATAGGAAGCGCCCGCAGCCACCTCATCCTCGACGTCGTGCGTCGCGATCGGCGTGCTCCGGGCGCTTACCCTACGCTCGTTGTTTTCTTGCACCGAGTATAAAAAGAAGTTTGGTAAATGTGAACCCCGAGTATAGAAATATGTGCTATGGTCACGCAACCGGCACATTTCCGGGCGCAAGCGCGCCCGGCGGGCGGTGCGCGAGCCGCCGGACGCTTCGCAGCGAACGGCATCGCGGGCGCGGCGGGCGGACAGTTGAGGAGGAAGTCCATCGTGGGCGAGCGGAACGACACAACCGAGCAGACCGTCATCGGATTGCGCGAGCGCAAGAAGATCAAGGCGCGCCTGTCCATCGAGCGCGCGGCGCTCGAGCTGGTTTTGGAGCGCGGGTACGACGGCACCACCGTCGAGGACATCTGCGAGCGCGCCGAGGTGTCGAAGAAGACCTTCTTCAACTACTTCCCCTCGAAGGCCGCCGTGGTCACGGGGCGCGTGGGCGAGTTCCCCGACGCGGAGCAGCTCGTGGCGATGATGGAAGCGCACGCCGAGATGCGCTATCTGGACGTGCTCGTCAACATGATCAGCGCCGACTACACCGTGCGCGAGGGCGACGAGTCCTCCGAGCTGCGGTTCCAGGCGTTCCGCAAGATGCCGCAGCTGTTCTTCCGCGGCCAGCGCGACCTGCTCAACGTGCAGCGGGCGGTCACCGAGGCGGTGGGCGCCTACCTGGAGGCGCACCCCGAGCGGCGCATGATGGACGATCATTCCACCAGCTACGAGGCGCTGGTGGCGTCCTCCTCGGTCACCGCGCTCGTGCGTACGCGCTCGATGCAGCATGTGTTTTACGAGGAGCCCGCATCGGCCGAGGAGACGCGCCGGATGCTGGCGGACTACCTGTCGCGCTAGCGGCCTGCGCTCCTAGCGCCGCACGTAGCGGTTGATCGGGTGCGCCTGGATCATCTCGAAGAGCGATTCCTGCAGCGCGTTGCCGAAGGGGTTCATGCGCGGATCGAGCAGCTCGTCTTGGATGCGGGGGTGCGCCAGGAAGAACTCCACCGAATTGACGATCTGCCGCACGCTCAGCGTGGTCACCATCTGCAGCGTTTCGGGCGGCATGTAGCGCCCATCCAGGATGAACTTCACATCGGCTTCCAGCAAGGGGTAGTACAGCTGCTCCATCGCCGAAAGGAACTCGGGCTCCATCACGGTGAAGAGCTTGCGGTAGAACTCGGTGTCGGTCACCACGCATTCGAGGAGCGCCCGGGTGAACTTGCTCGCGTCGAGCGTGCGCGCGCCGATCTCGACGTGGGAGTAGAGCGCGAGGTCCTGGGGAATGCGCTTGCTGAACGGCTGCGCGACGAGCTGGTCCGGCGGAAGCGCCGCGCGCAGCTTCTCGTCGAGCGCGCAGCGGAACACCCACAGCGCCGTCTCGAGCTTGCTGGAGAAGTGGTAGTAGTACGTGTTGCGGTTGATGCCGAGCCCGTCGATCAGGTCGGCGATGCGCACGCGCGAAAGGGACGTCTCGCGGACGGCGTCGACGAAAGCATCGGCGATAAGCTGCCGCGTGTCGCGCTTTGCCATGCGTGCGCCTCCTGTCCCGTCGTCGTTTGGGTACCCTTCAATTCTAACCAATCGATCCGGCGTTGAAAACGGAATGAAGGTGACTTTTCAAGCGCTTTTTGAGGCGCCGATTGGACACTTTTCGGAACTGTTCAACGCTTTACGCTGCATCTGGGCCGTTTACGGAACGGCACCATAGACGTATCGGGTTTTTGCCCAATGAATTTCCTCCCTGGGGTCTGCACAATAGAGTCAGGCCGAACTATGAACTCGGCAGCACATTCAAGAAGGAGGATGAAACATGGGTAACAACGATCGACCCTTGGCAGGTGTCAAGGTCATCGAGCTGGCGACCTTCATCGCCGTGCCCGCCGTGGGCCGCATCCTGGCGGACCTGGGCGCCGACGTCATCAAGATCGAGACCGCCAAGGGCGACAACCTGCGCTACACGGCACCCAACGAGGGCCGTCCCGCCGACCCGCATGAGGACACCACCATCGACCTCGAGAACGCCAACAAGAAGGGCGTCGTGGTCGACCTCCGCACCGAGAAGGGCATCGAGGTGCTGTTCAAGATGCTGGAGGACGCCGATGTGCTGCTGACCAACTGGCGCCCGCAGGCGCTTGAGCGCAAGCATCTCACTTACGAGGACCTCAAGGACCGCTTCCCGCGCCTGGTTTACGCCAGCCTGACCGGCTTCGGCGAGAAGGGCCCCGACAAGGACCTGCCGGGCTTCGACTTCACCGCGTTCTTCGCGCGCAGCGGTTGGGCCGGCTCGCTCTACCAGAAGGGCACCGTGCCGACCAACCTGATCCCGGCGCTCGGCGACCATCAGGGTGCCCTCGCGCTGACCACCGGCGTGCTGGCCGCGCTGTACCGCCAGGCCCGCACCGGCAAGGGCGAGAAGGTCACGACCAACCTGCTGCACACCGCCATCTGGGTTCAGGGCTTCTCCATCCAGGCCGCCCAGTACGGCGACGAGTTCGGCGGCATGATCTTCCCGTTCGACCGCCGCGACAACCAGCTGCCCTACCAGCCCGCCGTCGAGACCAAGGACGGCCGCTTCTTCCAGGTCATGGGCCCCAACTACGCCATCTACTTCCCCAAGATCATGACCGCCATCGGCCGCGAGGACCTCATCGAGGATCCCGTCTTCAGCAACCAGAAGGCCATGATCGACGCGCATCGTCAGGGCGAGCTCTACGACATCATCCAGAACGGCTTCAAGCAGAAGACCGCTGCCGAGTGGGAGCCGATCCTGACCGAGCTCGACATCCCCTACGCGCTGTGCAAGACCTACGCCGAGGTCGTCGACGACGAGCAGGCCTGGGCCAACGACGTGTTCTACAAGATGGACTACCCGCGCGGCCCCAAGGCGCTCGTGCGCGTGCCCGTCACCTTCGAGGAGACGCCGCTGCCGCCTTACGAGAAGGCCCCGCTCATCGGCGAGCACACCGAGGATGTCCTGGCCGACCTGGGCTACACTCCCGAGGAGATCAAAGCCATGGAGGACGAGGGCGTCGTCACTCAGGGTGAAAGGAAGTAACTATGGCTGAAGAAACCGCTGAGAAGCTGCCGGCGGGCAAGTGGCTTGCCAAGATCGCCGACAGCGTGTACGAAGACGCGCTTGCCGCCAAGGCGCGCGGCGAGAAGGTGGGCTGGATCTCGTCCAACTTCCCGCAGGAGATCCCGGAGACGCTGGGTTTGCACGTGGTGTACCCCGAGAGCCAGGCGGCGGCCATCTCCGCCAAGGGCGCGGGCCTCGCGATGTGCGAGCACGCCGAGGGCGAGCTGGGCTACTCCAACGACCTGTGCGCCTACGCGCGCATCAGCCTCGCATACGCCGACCTGGGCAAATGCCCCAACGGCGAGCGCGAGATGCCGCTGCCGGACTTCGTGCTGTGCTGCAACAACATCTGCAACTGCATGATGAACTGGTACGAGAACCTGGCGCATGAGCTGGACATCCCGGTCATCATGATCGACGTTCCGTTCAACGACAAGTACGACGCCGACGCCAAGCGCATCGCCTACATGCGCGGCCAGTTCGACGCCGCCATCGAGCAGCTGTGCGAGATCACGGGCAAGACCTGGGACGAGCAGAAGTTCCTCAAGGTGTGCGAGATCTCCAACGCGGTGGGCGAGAAGTGGCTCGAGGCCACCACGTACATGAACTACAAGCCCTCGCCGCTGAAGGGCTACGACCTGTTCAACCACATGGCCGTCGCCACCATGGCGCGCGGCAAGCAGGAGAGCCTCGACGCCTTCACCGCCCTGGTGGAGGAGTACAAGCAGGCAGTGCGCGAGCACACCTCCACGTTCAAGGTGGAGGAGAAGAACCGCATCATGTTCGAGGGCATCGCCACCTGGCCGTACCTGCGCGTGACCTACTCCACGCTCAAGAACGCCGGCACCAACGTGACCGCCTGCGTCTACGGCCCGTCGTTCGCCTTCATCTACGGCAACACCGACGAGATGATGCGCGCCTACGCCGAGGTCCCCAACGCGATCAACCTGGAGCGCGCAGTGGAGCTGCGCAAGCAGCTGTGCCTGGACGGCAAGGTCGACGGCGGCCTGGTGCACGTCAACCGCTCCTGCAAGATGTGGTCGGGCATCGCGCCTGAGATGGGCCGCCGCATCGCCAACGACCTGAACATCCCCGTCGTCACCTTCGACGGCGACCAGTCCGATCCGCGCAACTTCAGCGAGGCGCAGTACGTCACCCGCGTCCAGGGTCTGGTCGAGATCATGGAATCAAACAAGAAGGAGGCGTAACAATGGCAGACATCGCATCCATGCTGAACGCCTTCTCCGAGGTGGCAGCCCATCCGAGCAAGGAGCTCGACAAGCATCTCGCCGCCGGCAAGCGCGTCATCGGCGTCGGCCCTTACCATGTTCCCGAGGAGCTCGTCTACGCCGCCGGCGCCATCCCGTTCGGCGTGTGGGGCATGGTCGGCCCGTCGGCCGAGGCCAAGAAGTACTTCCCGCCGTTTTACTGCTCCATCTGCCAGATGACGCTGGAGATGGGGCTCACCGGCGTGCTCGACAAGCTGTCGGGCATGATGATCACCGGCCTGTGCGACACGCTGCGCGCGTTCTCGCAGAACTGGAAGGCCGCCATGGGCAACAAGGTGCCGATGATCTACGTCACCAACGCCCAGAACCGCTTCCTGGAGGCCGGCCGCACCTACTCCATCGAGGCGTACACCGAGGTCAAGCGCCGTGTGGAGGAATGCTGCAACACGATCATCGACGACGATGAGCTGATGGCCGCCATCAAGCTGTACAACGAGTGGCGCGCCGCCATGCGCGAGTTCGTGAAGCTGGCGGGCAGCCATCCCGCCGAGGTCGGCAACGCCGGCCGCGTCGCGGTGGTCAACGCCGGCTACTACATGGACAAGGCCGAGCACCTGGAGATGATGCGCGAGCTCAACGCCGCGCTGGCGGAGCTGCGCGAGTCGACGGCGGGGTACCGCAAGGTCGTCCTGTCGGGCGTCTACGAGGACATCCCGGCCATCACCTCCATCCTGGAGGACAACAAGATCGCGGTCGTCGCCGACGACCTGGCCAAGGAGTCCCGCGCGTTCGCGCGCCAGGTGCCCGAGGAGGGCGACCCGATCGAGGCGCTGGCCGACGGCTGGTGCGGGCTGCGCGCCGACACCGAGCTCTACGATCCCAAGAAGGAGCACATCGACGCCCTCGTGCAGAAGGCGCAGGATTCCGGCGCCGACGCCGTCATCATCCTGCTCGCCAAGTTCTGCGACCCCGAGGAGTTCGAGGCGCCGCTGGCCACCCGCGCCATCCGCGAGGCCGGTCTGAAGTGCATCACCGTCGAGATCGACCAGTCCACCGAGAGCTACGAGCAGGCCCGCACCCAGGTGCAGACCTTGGCCGAGCTGATCGGTTAATGAGAAAAAGGGACAGTCACTTTTTCTCATTCGACTCATCCGACGTCCCCGCTGCTCTACAATGGCGGGGACGTTTTTCGTTTCCAGGCGAGGAGGGGATCGCCCATGTTCATCCAGTTTCCCGAAGTGCATGTCCCCGTCCAGGGGCTCGACGAGGTCGAGCTGCCGCAGATGGTCACCATCCGCCAGCGCTACGACGCCTCCAAGATCGACGACGTGGAAGGCGTGCTGCGCGAGCAGCTGGAGGCGCTGCCCGACCATGCGTCCTACGAAGGCAAGCGCATCGCCATCACCGTCGGCAGCCGCGGCATCCCGTACCTGCCCGAGATGGTGCGCGTGATCGGCGAGGCGCTCAAGGAGTGGGGCGCAAGCCCCTTCATCGTGCCGGCGATGGGAAGCCACGGCGGGGCGACCGCCGAGGGCCAGGTCGAGATGATCGAGGGCTACGGCGTGACCGAGGAGGCGTGCGGCATGCCCATCGTCTCCAGCATGGACGTCGTGTCGTTCGGCGATCTTGACGGCGAGCCGCTGTGGTGCGACAAGGCGGCCTTCGAGTCCGACGGCATCGTCATCTTCAACAAGGTCAAGCCCCATACCGATTTCCGCGGCCCGCATGAGAGTGGTCCGGCCAAGATGATGGCCATCGGCATCGCCAAGCACAAAGGTGCCGCTTCGCTGCATTCGTTCGGGTTCCACACGTTCACCGAGATGGTGCCGCGCGCGGCGGAGCTTTTCCTCGAGAGGTGCCCCGTGGCGTTCGGCGTGGGCGTCGTTCAGAACGCCTACGACGACATCTGCTGCATCGAGGCGTGCACGCCCGACGCGATGATGGCAACCGACGCGCGCCTGCTCGAGGTGGCCAAGGACCGCCTGGCCAAGTTCAAGTTCGACGCGTGCGACCTACTCATCGTCGAGCAGATCGGCAAGAACTTCAGCGGCAACGGCCACGACCCCAACGTCACGGGCCGCTCCATCACGCATTCCTGCGACGATGTGCTCGACGTCAAGAAGATGGTCGTGCTGGGGCTCACGCCCGAATCGCACCACAATGCCGCCGGCCTGGCGATGGCCGACTGCACCACGCGCCGCGTGCTCAATGACGTCGACTGGGAGATTACCTGGGCAAACACGCTCACGACCGGCGTGACGAGCGCCTGCGCCATCCCGCTGTACGCCAACACCGACCTCGAGGCGGTCAGGCTGTGCCTGCGCTCGTGCTACCGGCTCGACTATTCCCAGGCCGAGATCGCGCGCATCAAGAACACGATGGAGCTGCACGACATCCAGGTGTCCACCGCCCTCTACGATCAGATCAAGGACCGCGCCGACGTCGAGTTCGTGAGCGGTCCGGCACCGCTCGCTTTCGACGAGGAGGGCAACCTGCTGCCTTAGCGACGGGGGATCGATCGCAATGCCGAGGGGCATCCGCAGATGCGCGCTGCGGGTGCCCCTCGTCCGTTCTTCGATATCTTCGATGGTGAACGGCCTGCCCGTTCGCCATTGCGGGGACGGCGTCGTTTCCCGTCGCCGCCAGCTTCCCGGCTGTGCGAAAATAGGCGTATTCTGGTTTTGCCCAATGACACCGAACCGCCTGTTGGACACAATGAACGTAGGAAAAAGTCCGTCGAGTTGCGGACGCTCAAGGGGGGTCGGTGCCGGGCGACGGCAAGACGACCGAGGAAAGGATAGGGAATGGATTTCAATCTGACTGATGAGCAGGAGCTGCTCGTTGACAGCATCAAGGAGTTCTGCGAGCGCTACTTCGACGAGCAGAAGGTCAAGGAAATGTACGCGGCCGGCGGCGTCACCGACGAGCTGGTGCAGGCGTACCTGGAGTCCGGTTTCGGCCTGATGGGCATTCCCGAGGAGCAGGGCGGCGTGCCCTGCGATCGCGTGACGCTGGGCCTGCTCACCGAGGAGTTCGCTCACTACTGCGGCTGCTTGACCCCGTTCCTCAACAACACGCTCGCCATGCGCGATCTTATCGACTTCGGCAGCCCCGAGCAGGTCGAGATGGCCATGAACGCCTACCTGGAGACCGGCAAGCCGATCTTCTCGCTGGGCTTCTCCGAGCCCGGCGCCGGCTCCGACAACGCGTCGATGACCTCCGTCGCCAAGAAGCAGGCCGACGGCACCTACATCCTCAATGGCCAGAAGACCTGGGTCACCCAGGGCGAGGTCTTCCCCTACGTGCTCGTCATCGCCAAGGACGAGGATCCCGATCCCAAGAACCGCGACATGACGATGTGGCTCGTGCCCCGCGAGCTCGAGGGCGTCTCCACCGCTCCGCTGCACAAGCTCGGTCAGCAGATCATCCCGTTCTGCGAGATGTACTTCGACGACGTCGTGCTCACTGAGGACATGCGCGTCGGCGATACCGGCAAGGGCTTCTACAATCTGATGAAGAACTACGAGATGGAGCGCTGCCTCATCATCGCCCAGACGCTCGGCTGCGCGCAGGCTGCGATGGACGACGCCGCCGCCTACGTCAACGAGCGCATCACGATGGGCAAGCCGCTTGCCGCCCGCCAGCTCATCCAGGAGAAGCTGACCGAGATGGAGACCAACCTCCAGAACACTCGCAACATGCTGTACAAGACGCTGTGGAAGATGGACAACGACCAGTCTGTCCGCATCGATTCCGCGCTGCTGAAGCGCTACGGCGCCCGCGCGTGCGTCGAGGTTGCCTCCGAGGCGCTGCAGATCTACGGCGGCCTGGGCTATACCACCGAGACCCGCGTCGGCCGCATCTGGCAGGATCTGCGCGGCAACCAGATCGCCGGCGGCACCGACGAGATCATGGTCTACATCGCCGGCCGCCAGCTGGCCAAGCAGTACGCTAAGTAGTTCCGCCGGCCTGATGGCCGTCAGAACCAGCCGCCGCTGCGGCCGCCTCCGGCACCCGGCCTTCGCGCGATCCCGCGGACTTGCGTACGTGAAGTACGCGGCGCCCGCGCGATCCCGCGAATTCCGGGCACCGGAGGCGCCCTCGCTGACTCTACGAACGCGATGGGAGATTGCGCCCGGCGAGCCGCACGCTCGCTGGGCTTGTTGTTTTCAGGGGATAGAAAAGGAGCGGATGACATGGCGGATACGGCCTATTACCTGGGGATCGACGTCGGGTCGACCGCG
>ERZ772812.2387-NODE-2387-length-12042-cov-2.663636_pt1 | contig 12042 bp, 8 predicted proteins | sample MGYA00511343_ERZ772812 | MGnify/ENA primary metagenome ERZ772812 (study PRJEB29015, sample SAMEA2737706) | human gut metagenome | biome: human gut; feature: human-associated habitat; material: faeces | place: China | collected 2012 ...
GCGCCGTTTTGGTGATGCCCGCTTTATGCACGCTTTCGGCCAAATCACCGACAGTACAGCGCACGATTCTTTCCTCCGGCCACGTGGCTTTGTAGACGACTGCCACAGGAGTGGAAGTCGTATAAGCCCCCTGCAAAAGTGCCTGCTGCACCTGATCGACCAAACCGATTGAAAGGAAAATCACCATGGTCGCGCCGTGTGCAGCGAGGCTTTGCAGCTTTTCTTTTTCCGGCACGGGCGTGCGGCCTTCCATGCGCGTGATGATAACCGTTTGACTGACAGACGGTAACGTATATTCTGCGTTTAAAGCTGCCGCCGCGCCGCAGAAGCTGGAGACACCGGGGGTGTCGTCATAGGGAATGCTTTCTGCATCAAGCCTATCCATTTGCTCGCGGATTGCGCCGTAAAGGCACGGGTCACCTGTGTGCAGGCGAACTGTTGTTTTGTTGTTCTTTTCGTTCTCGCGCATGACGGAAATCACATCTTCCAGCGTCATTTTAGCGCTGTTATAGATCGTGCAATCTGTTTTAGCGAGCCCCAAAAGTACAGGGTTGACAAGGCTGCCGGCATAGATGATGCAGTCGGCAGTCTGTAAGAGCGCCGCGCCACGCTGCGTGATGAGATCCGGCGCGCCTGGGCCGGCACCGACAAAATGTACCATGTTTACGACTCCTTCCACTTTTGCAGCAATTTTTCTGCGGTTTCGGTCTGCCCAAGGGGGCCGGTTTGATTGGAAAACAGCACCGCGCCGACTTGGAATGCACCCGCTGCGCGGCGCTCGAGGTGCAGCTGCACAGCGTTTATCAGGCCGTGCATGACGGGCTCGCGCAGACCGTTTTGATCCAAAATATCAAGGCAGGCATCGGTTGTGGCCGCCTGCATCAGCGCTTCACATACCCCTTTTTTCGCGCCCGCAAGCGCCGCATACGTGCAGAAAAGCTCCGTGCGACAGTCCGCCATGCGGGAGTGCGTGTTCATAATACCGCCTGCGACCTTCACGAGCTTACCGATGTGCCCGACGAGTAAAACTTCTTCAAAGTGCTCTGTTGCGGCGGCATCGAGCGCGTCACCGATAAAATTCGAGCACTTTATGATGGGAATATCCAAGAGCGCGGGGTAGGTTTCACGCAGATAATCGAGACCGTAGTTGCCGGGAGTCAGAATCAGGCGGCGCGCACCGTTTTTGAGCACAGCCTGATGAATTTCCAGCTGCATCGTATCGACGATTGCCTGCTGACTCATCGGTTCCACGATGCCGCTGGTACCGAGCACCGAAAGTCCGCCAATGACGCCGATGTGTGGATTGAACGTCTTTTTCGCGGCCTCTTCCCCACCCTCGATGGAGACAAGCACGGAAAAGCCGCCTTTATACTCAAATGTTTTGGCTTCTTTTAAGAGGGCTTCGGTGATCATCTCGCGCGGAACGTGGTTGATGGCCGCCGCGCCGACGGGCTGGTCAAGCCCGGGCTTGGTCACACGGCCAACACCCTTACCGCCGTCGATTTTAACGACGCCGTGTTCATTGGGCAAAAGCGTCACATTTGCGATGACGGGCAAGCCGTCCGTGGCGTCAATATCGTCTCCTCCGTCTTTGCGAATGGCGCATACGGCGCCGGTTTCGGTCTTCTCACAGTAGATTGGCGCGACCTCGACAACGATGCCTTTCGGTGTACGCAGACCGACCGTTTCCGGGGCCTTGCCGGTGAAAAGCAGTCGCGCCGCACCGGCGGCACCGAGCGCCGCGCATGTGCCCGTTGTGTAGCCGCAGCGCAATAATTTTTGTCCGCTGCGAATGTAGTGCTCAAACTTTGGCGGCTCCTTTTTACCGAACAGGAACGTGTATTCTTCGGCGGACATTTTATATAGCTTTTGTATGTTCTCTTTTTGAAATGCGTCTTTTACGGTCATAATGTCCGAGACACTGTTCGGCGAAACGCAGACAACGGCATCGGAGAGCTTCTGCGCGAGGTCAAGCTCGTGCAGGCTCAGGATAATTGCAGTATTCTTTTCTTTTGCAAGCCGACGCAGAATCGTCATGAGCTCCGCTTTACCTTTAACGTCGAGAAATGAAGTCGGTTCGTCCAAAAGCAGAATTTCCGGCTCCTGACAGACTGCCCGTGCCAAAAGGACACGCTGGCGCTGACCGTCGCTAATCTTATCAAAATCGCGGTCGGCAATATCGGCTGCATTTACGAGATGCAGCGCGTCGAAAACCTGCTTTTTATCTTCTTCGGAGAGGATTCCGAGACGACCGGTATACGGGTAACGCCCGGCTGCGGCGACATCAAAGCAGGTCGTGAGCTCTGTGCGGTTCGTGTGCGGCACCATCAGCGCCATTTTGCGCGCGCGGGCATTCGGTGAGTATACCGAAAGGGACTGCCCATCGAGCAAAACGGTCCCTCCCTGCGGCGCAAGCTGCGCGGCAAGCGTTTTCATCAGGGTCGATTTACCCGCGCCGTTCGGGCCGATAAGCGTCAAAATCTGTCCGCGCTCGGCGGCGAATTTGATATGCTCCAAAAGCGGCGAATTGTAGCCGACCGCAAGGTCGTTCGCTTCACAATAGCTCATGCTGCCGCCTCCCTTCTCTGCTTGCGCACAAGCAGCAAAATGACCACCGGTGCGCCGAAAATCGCCGTGACGGAGCTGACGGAAAGCTCCGTCGGCGCAAATATACTGCGCGCGATGAGGTCACACAAAAGGCAAAATGCTGCACCGCCTAAAACGCACCCCGGCAGCACGTGCAAAGGCTTTGCACTGCGGAGTGTGCGCTTTACGAGATGCGGCACCGCGATGCCGACAAAGGAGATCGGCCCCGCAAATGCCGTGACGCATGCCGCGAGCAGGCTGGATAACAACACAAGTGCGACCGAGAACGGACGCACGGAAACGCCGACACTCTGCGCATAGGCTTCACCCATTTGGTACGCCGCCATCGGTTTGGAAAGCATAAACGAAAGCGCAAGGCATGGCAACACAATTAAAGCCGCCGTGAGGACATTCTCCCACGTCATGCCGGAGAAGCTGCCCATCGACCAGTTGTGCAGGTTGACGATGTTGGAATCCTGCGCGAAGGCGACGACAATATCGGTGACGGCCGAGCAGATGTAGCCGATCATGACGCCGCAGATAACCAAAATGCTCATCTGCTGCACACGGCGCGCCACGGCCAGCACAAACAGCATGGCCGCCATGGCCCCGGCAAACGCCGCCAGAATCAGCGTCAGTGAGCCGGTGAGCAGACCGCGGTTCAAAAAGACGACCATCGTCAGCGCCACAGCCAGCTTGGCCCCGCTGGAAATGCCCATGACAAAAGGCCCGGCAATCGGGTTGGCAAAAAACGTTTGCAGCAGATACCCGGCCACCGAGAGCGCCGCCCCCAGCAGCACGACCATGACGGCGCGCGGCAGGCGCAGCTGCAGCAGGATGTCAGCCGCCAGCGCATTTGTGCGGCGGCCCAGCAGGGCCGCCGCGATGTCCGCCGGGGAGAGCGCAATGCTGCCCCAGAACAGGTTGAGCGCAAACAGCGCCAGCAGGGCCGCCGCCATGGCGAGGTATGCAATTGTCATGCGTTTGGAGGTGTGCATGCGTGGTTTCCTTTGCGGCGGGCGGCAATGGTGCGGGCGGATAGGGAATCCGTCCCTACGGATGCGCCACGGTTTTGTGCGCCCGTTTTTGCCGCCGCGTTAAATTTTCAGTGCAGCTTCGTCAAAAATGTCAACTCACTGTCGTCCGGGTCATCCTCGGTGAACACCCTGTTCATATCCAGGATCAGCTCCGGCAGCTCCATGCTCTGCTGGAAAAGGCTCTGCGACGTACACCAGACGCTGCCGCTTTGCACGGCCTTGAAGTCCGCCAGCATCGGACATTTGGCGAGCAGCTCATCCATTGTGCGCAGCTCGCCCTCAATCGTGCTGTTATAGAGCAGCACATCGGCGTCACGCGCCCCGGCGTAGAAATCCTCGAGCGAGATATTGACAGTCGCCAGATTGTTGCCGCTGTCCGTCAGGTCGGCAAAGACGTAGCTGCCGCCCGCCAGCCCGATCATCTTGGCGACGTAATCACCGCCCTTGCGCACCGTGGCGAGATTGTTTGAGGTGATGGAGAAGAACGCCGCAGTCTTGCCGGTGGGCTGCTGGTTTTCCAGCGGGGCAACGCGCTGTACCTGGGTGTCAAACAGCTGTTCCGCCTCCTGCTGTTTGCCCAGCAGAATGCCGTACAGCTTGACCCATTCCATCCGGGCCAGCGGGTCACTCTCGTAGCTAGAGCGCTCGACGAGGACCGGCACGCCGAATTTTTCGAGCTGCTCTTTCACCTCGGGCGTGTGGTAGATCATTGTGTTCTCGATGGCAAGGCCGCAGTCGGCAGACAGGATCGTCTCGTAATCGGGTGCGCTGTATTTGCCCGCGTAGGCGATCTCGCCCTGCTCCATGGCGGTGCGGGCCGCGTCGAGGTACCAGTTTTCGGCCTGCGTGCCGGACAGCGCCACAGCCCCCAGCCCGCCAATGCTGATGATGGGGTCCATCGCGGACGATGACACAAGGTAGATATTTTGGATAGGCTGCTGCAAAACGGTGATGTCTGCGTCCAGATTGGCGGGCGCAGCGGCCCCCTCCGGCACGACGAGATAGCGGCTGCCGTCAATCGTGATGAGGTCATAGCCGCCCTCACACACATCCACCGTGAACTGCTTCGCATATTCCAGCGGATAGCGGTTTTCTATCGTCAATGCGTCCGTTTGCGCGGGAGCCTGGGATGCAGCCGCGCAGCCTGCCAGCAGCAGGGCGGGCAGGGCAAAAGCAGCCGCGCGCCTCATTCGGCGGCGGCCAGCGTCGCGCTGTCAAAGGTCAGGGTATAGTCGATCTCGTGCGGGGTGCTCATGGCGACGGTGTCCGCCGTGACGGCCAGCGCGGTATCCAGCGCGGCAACGGGGATCTCAAATGTCGAGTTGCCGTCGGTGTTGACGGGCAGGTACTTTTCGCCGTCAACGAGCATATAGTCATAATTCGGGCTGCTCCAGACGATGGTCGCGGTCATAATGCCGTCGGCCACAGTCAGCGCGGCGGGGCTTTCGACGGTGGCGCGTCCGCTGCCGCCCTCCAGCGTCACAGCGCAGGTGTAGCTGCCGTCGGCGGGGAGCTCGACGGCTGCCGCAGCCGCATCCTCTGCCGCAGGCTCGGCATCGGAGATGCTGACCGTATGGTCATACCAGGTGCCCTTGGTGCCGAGGATGGCCAGCTGGAAATCGGCATCGACAGCCGCAACGGGGATGTCAAAGCCGTATACTTCGTCGCTGGTGCCGTCGGAGTAGGTCACCGTGTCAACGGTAGGCTGCAGCCAGTCGCTCTCGTGGGCGGGGGCGTCGGCGGCCATGCCCGGATACAGGTTGACGATCTTCTGGGACTGCAGACTGACGTGGAAGGTCATCGTGCCGTTTTCCACCGTCAGCGTGCCCATGCCGTCCACGGCTTCGTTGGCGTGGAACATGCTGCTGTCGGTATTGAACTTAGCGGTGTATACGCCGTCCGGCAGCGCGGCAGCGGGGGCCTGGGCTTTCGTGACGGCAGGGGCCGGGGCCGCGGTGGCGGCAGGGGCGGTTTCTTCCGTGGAGACCGCCTCGGACGTGCTCTCGGCGGTGGACGCTGCGGACGCACCGCAGCCCGCCAGCAGCAGGGCAGCGAGAGTCAGGGATGCGAGTTGGAGCTTTTTCATGCTTTCCTTACCTCATTCTATACATATTTATCAGACATTAGCGGGAGGCAGCGCGGGCGGATAGGGAATCCGCCCCTACGGCGTGGCAGGGCATCACATCGGACGCAGGCCGGGCATGCCCGGCCCCTGCCGTGCTTTCCCAAAAACCAAAAAACTGCCCGGAGCTTACCCTCCGGGCAGAATGGGTCTTTCTCAGCCGTTCAGGGAATCGATGGCGGCCCCGGCGTGGTCAACGTAGAGCTGCTGGATGTCGCCGATCTCGCCCAAACCTGCGATCTGGGTGTCGACGCTCTCAAAGCAGTCGGCGGCGTTGAACTGGCTCAGCCAGGAATCGTCCTCGGCACCGGCCATGTCGTTGTTGGCGTGGTCACCGGCGACGACCATCAGCGGGCGCAGGATGACCTTGGTGTAACCGGCCTCCTTGACCTTCTCGATAACGGCGTCGCAGGCGGTGTCCTCGGGCTCACCCTCGACGGTGCCGATAAAGACGTTGTCATAGCCCAGCGTCTGCATCGCGGTCTGCATCTGGCTGTAGCTGACCTTGGCGGTGTGGGACGTGCCGTGGCCCATAAAGACAAAGGCGGTACCGTCCGCAGCGGCGGCAGCGGCGTCGTCATACCCGGCGGTCTTGACGGCCTCGGCGGTGATGGCGGCGGCTACGGCCTCCTTGTCGGCGTTGATGACGGTGGCATCTTCGCCAACCTCGCCCAGCAGGGGTTCGGCAATGGCAACGCTGTCGAACTTGTCCCTGTACTGCTCAACCGCCTCGCACATCTCGTCGTACTCGGCGCCGTGCATCAGGTGCGTAGGCTGGACAACCAGATTCTTGACGCCGTTGGCAACGGCACGGTCAAGCGCCTGGTCCATGTTGTCGATCTTCTCGCCGTCGCGGGCCTGAATGTGGTTGATAATGATCTGAGCCGTGAAAGCGCGGCGGACGGACCAGTCGGGATAGGCCTCCTGCAGGGCGTCCTCGATGCTCTTGATATCGTTGACGCGGCTGTCGTTGTAGGACGTGCCGAAGGAAACGACCAGAAGCTCGTTCTCGCCGATGTCATCCTGGTTGCGGGGATCGTCCTTGGACGCATCGCCCGTGTCAAGGCCGAAATACTCGGGGCTCGCTTCCTCACCCTCGACCATGGACTTCTGCTCGTCGGTCAGCGCGTCCCAGGCAGCCTTGGCGGCCTCGCACTGGGCGTCGGTGTCATCGGTGCGCTCCTGCACATAGATGGCATCGATCAGGTCTGCCACATTCTTTGCTGCCATTTCGTCAGCCTCCTCGCTGCTCACCTCGCTGGCGGCAGCAGAGCTTGCGGCGGCGCTGCTGGCGGCAGTGGAAGAAGATGCACCGCAGCCGGTGAGCACACCGGCACACAGGGCCAGTGCGGCGGCAGCGGCGGTGACGCGCTGCCAGTTCTTGTTGGTTGCCTTACGCATTGTTTGAGTCCTTTCTGTTGTGTGGAATGTACTTTTCCGATAGAAAGGGTACGAAACGGGGGCCAGCTCAAACGAAAAAAGAGCCTTTTCACCGCGCGGAAGGCACAGCAAAAAGACCCTTTGAACTTTCGGGCTTTTTGGTACGACCAATTCCTCGTGATCCGGAGCCGGACGCTCCTGTACCAACAGCGGGCAGGTTTCCTGACTGAAAGCTCAACGCCCGCTGCCGCCTTCCCAGAGGCAAAGCCTCCAGTGACCGGCGCTGAGCGCCAAGGCAGCGGACTCCCTTATCACAGTGACGAGATCGCGCGGGACTCGCACCCGCTTCCCTTTTACCCTCCCGGCCGGGGACGAAGCCCCGACGGCAGGCACCTGCTGTTTTCTATTCAGACGAGGTGAAGTATACCACACTCCGCCCTAAAATGCAATATCTCAGCCCTCCTGCGGCACGGTCCAGACCATGCCCAGCGCTTCGAGCTTTGCGATGTGCTCCGCCGTCAGCTTTTTCTCGGCACAGGCGTAGTTTTCGCGCATCCGGCGGACCCAGTCGCCGAGGCAGAAGCCGTCTTCGGTCTTATAGTTCACCGGCACCAGCAGGTCTCCGTGGGCGGCGCAGTATTCTTCGGCACGGCGGAACGCCCCGGCCCACTTAGCCTCCCGGGCGTCCCACTGCATCCCGATGGCGTCCAGCAGAGCGATATGCTCCGGTGTCACCTGAAACGAGCCGGGCCGGGCCTTGCGGGCAGCCCGGAGGTTCGAGATCCAGACGCCCAGACGGAAGCCGTTCTCGTCCACATATCCGGCAGGCACGAGGAGGCTGCCCTTCTTCTCGGCGTAGAGCCTGGCGCTCTGGTAGTTATCCAGCCAGTTCTGCTCCCGCACACTGCACGCGGGCGGCACCGGGGCGCTGAGGCGTCGGCCTTTTTCGCCCTTGAACAGCTCTTTCAGGGCCGCGCGGCGCTTGGCGGAAAGCTTTTTGCCCTCCCGCAGCATCTGCTTCTGACGGGATAGCCAGCTGCCCAGCCAGATGCCGTCCTCCGTCCGGTACTGGGCCGGAACGGCCAGACTGCCGTGCTCCTTTTTGTATTCCACGGCCAGCTCGTAGCGGTGCTGCCACGAGTCGGTCTTTTCCCAGTTCATGCCCAGCTCGTCCAGCAGAGCTTTCCGCTCCAGCGTCACCCGGGCGCTGCTGCGCTCGGGGTTCTGCCATGCGTACCGCTGGCGGGACACCCACTTGCCCAGCAGGATGCCGTCTTCGTCGATGTACTCGGTGGGAACGTCGAGGTTCCCGTGGGCGGCGTGGTACTTCACGGCGGCCTCGTAGGCGGTCTGCCACTTGCGGTCGTTCCGGTTCGCCCAGTCCACTCCCAGCGCTTCCAGCTTTTCGATTTGGGCGTCGGTCAGCATACCCTCTTTATAAGCAGCACGCTGACTGCCCAGCCAAACGCCCAGCGCCATGCCGTCCGGCGTGACATACTTGACGGGAATTTCCAGCGTGTGATTTTCCAGATAATACTGGACGGCGGCGGCATAGCTCTTCTCCCAGAGGATGCTGCCGGTGTCCCACACCATGCCCAGTGCCTCGAGGCGCTCGACGCGGTCTGACGGCAGGTTCCCGCCCAGATAGCGCTGGCGGTTATAGACGATCCACTCGCCCAGCGCAAAGCCGTCCTTATCCTTATAATGGACCGGCACCAGCAGGTCGCTGTGGCTGTCGCGGTACCGCCGGGCCGAAGCACAGCCGTTCTCCCACGCCAGCTCGAGCCGCTTTTGCCAGTTCATGCCGATTTTGTCCAGCCGGGCGGCCTGCGCGGCGGTGAGGCGTCCCTTTTTCTTTCCGGCCCGGACAAGGCGCTGGTTTTCCAGCCAGCGGCCCACGGCCACGCCCCCGAAGCTGTAGGAGCGAGGCACGTCCAGCGTCTTTCCCTCTGCCGTCATCTGCTTTGCGGCGGCATAATAGCGCTCCCAGTCGGAGTCCAGCGCGCGGCGGAGCTGCCGGTAAGCCCGGCGACAGGCAGAAAGGGGCTCTTCCAGCGGGAAGGCTTCTGCCCCCGCTGCGCCGCACTCCTTCCGCAGCTGCTGCACACAGGTCAGCGCCTCAAAGGCCGCGCTCAGCTCTGCCACCGGCACACTGCCGCAGGCCGCAAGGGCGCGGGCCAGCATCTGCCGGTATGCGGTCGGTTCAGCGCTGCGGCGCACCAGCACCACGCCCGAGATCCCGGCCAGAGGAGCCTGCACCGCCGGGCCGTTGGCACAGACCAGCAGCCGGAGGGTGGCCGCTTCATCGGCCGCAAAGCCTTCTGCATCCTTATAAATATGTGTTCCTGCACCAAACAGCTTCTCGGCCTGCTCTGCGGTCTGCGCCGCCGCTGCATCATCCTCGCAGAGGACGAGGCAGCGCCCGGCAGCATCTGGGAGCCACTGCGCCAGCAGCTGTTCCAGCGGCGGAAGCTTTTCTACGGCGAGGCTCAAAGCCTGATATTTCTCGGCGTTGGGGTCAGGGCAGCCCGGCAGATGGAGGTTCTTCACCTCAGCACGGAGGCGGGCCATCGCATCTTCCAGCGGCCAGAGCAGGGCCGTATAGGAGGCCGGCATGGGCAGCAGACCCTCGGCCATCGCCCCGCCCAGCGCCAGCGGCTCCACGATGGCGTCGGCCAGCATCTCCTCGGCAGCGCGGCAGCTGTCGCCCGGGGCGTCCGGCTCCCCCAGAGCCAGCAGCTTTGCCCCCGGGCAGAGGCGGAACAGAGGCTGGACGCAGTCGGCCCAGTCCTTTGCGCTCATCTCCCTCCAGCCGTCCAGCACCAGCAGGCCGGGCCGGAACTCAGCCAGCGCCACCCAGCCCAGCGCATTCTGTACGGCCAGCTGCTCGCAGCTCATCAGCCGCACCCGGCCGCCCAGCGTCCGGCCCAGCCGCTTTGTCAGGGCGCGGCGCAGTTCCAGACGGGCAGCGCAGGACACCACCCAGAGCACGCGCATCTCGGGGTGGGCGTCCAGCAGCTCCCACACGATGCAGCCTTTGCCCGTACCCGCCGGGCGCACCAGCGCAGCACAGTTTTTCTGCTGCAGCCCAGCCTCCGCTGCACGGCAGGCTGTTTTATTTGAATCATCTACCAAAATCGACATATCTTATCCTTTCTGCCCCTTCCGAGGGTTCAGAAATTCGCTTTTTCTGCAAAAAAGAAACGCGCCTGCGCAAAGCTGGCTTTCCTGCCTGCGCTGCGCCTGCGTTTTTCCTGCAAAAATGTTACTTTCATGCTCTATTTTTATCATAAAAGTTTATTTCTTGTCAAGATGATTTGCACAGATTTTTCCAAATAATTTTACATTCCCTTTTTCCGGAAATTCCGGGACCGTTCCCTGCTGCCCGTTGACGGCGGGGACAGTTGGTGGTAGACTTTTTTCATCGGCTCCCCTTTTGGCGGGAGACTCCCCTATTTATGATATGGGAGGGAATCGATATGAACATCATCAGCACCGAAAAAGCTCCCGGCGCCATCGGCCCCTACTCTCAGGGCTACACCGTGGGCGGTCTCGTCTTCACCTCCGGCCAGATCCCGGTAGACCCCGCCACCGGCGCAGTCGCCGAGGGCATCGCCGCACAGGCTGACCAGAGCTGCCGCAATGTGGGCGCTATCCTCGAAGCTGCCGGCGTGGGCTTTGACAAGGTGGTCAAGACTACCTGCTTCCTGGCCGACATCGCCGACTTTGCCGCTTTCAACGAGGTGTACGCCAAGTATTTCACCTCCAAGCCCGCCCGCAGCTGCGTGGCCGTGAAAGACCTGCCCAAGGGCGTGCTCTGTGAGATCGAAGCCATCGCTGAGGCCTAAGCCGCCTTTTCAGCACAAAGAGGGGCCGTCTGCACTCCATTCCGGGTGCGGACGGCCCCTTTTGTCTGCCTTCGATTCCAGTTTTTCATGCTGGCTAACTTTCCCAGCCGAAGAAATTGACTTCGTTTTTCGCTTTTGTTACAATAGAATCAAACTGTTGTAAAAGATTTCCGGTCAAATTTGAAAGAGAGGTCCCTGCCCATGTCCAATTCCCGTGTTGAAAGCCACAGCCGCGCCGAATTGCGCAACAAGATCATCAGCGCAGCCACCCTGCTCGAGATCCTGTTGTCCGGCCTCGTCCTCATCGGCCTGCTGCTGTCGATGGTGCCGCTGCTGCAGTGGATGCCCGGCCTGCTGTTCGACGGCAACGACGTCGAGGTGAGCATCTTCTTACAGCGGGCGCTGGACATCGTCATCGGCATCGAGTTCATCAAGATGCTGGCCAAGCACAGCCCCGGTTCCAGCCTCGAAGTGCTGCTCTACGCCATCGCCCGCCACATGGTGGTGGGGCACGAATCCGCCATGGAGAACCTGCTGAGCGTGAGCGCCATCGCCCTCATCTTCATCGTGCGGAGGTTCTTCTTCGTGCCCGCCTTCGGCGCTCATCTGCCCGACGGCCACCCCGCGCCCGACCTTTCCCCCAGCCAGAGCGGCATCCCGTCAGAGGAATTCGCCGCCCGGCTGCGCAAGCACCTGCATCATGACGACACCGACACGGAGCTTGAAGTCGCCATCGAAGACCCCAAGTACGAGGACAACACCGACACGCTGCTGGAAGCAGACCCGAAATGAGCCTGACAACGTAAAATGCCCCGCAGGACGCTCGTTGAGAGCTGCCTGCGGGGCATTTTTTTGCTTAGTTGCTCTTGTGCTTCTGGCCGAAACGGTACTCCTTGCCGTCCCGGATGCGCTGGATGTTGGAACGGTGCATCCAGATGACCATGCCGCCCATGATGGCAGCGCCGACCGTGCAGACCACCACATCCCGGGTCGGCAGGCCGCGCATGAGGCTGTACACCAGCGTCAGCACCGGGTAGGCCGCGGCCATGGTGATGCTGCCCAGCGACAC
>ERZ772812.2388-NODE-2388-length-12040-cov-6.333333_pt1 | contig 12040 bp, 9 predicted proteins | sample MGYA00511343_ERZ772812 | MGnify/ENA primary metagenome ERZ772812 (study PRJEB29015, sample SAMEA2737706) | human gut metagenome | biome: human gut; feature: human-associated habitat; material: faeces | place: China | collected 2012 ...
AGATATTCTACCTTTTTTCCCAACGGCATTGAACCAAAATTTTTGTCCAAATATATTTCCTCCTTTTTTCAATGACGACTTAGAAATGATCTGCCTGTTTGACGTCATATGTAAAATTATAACATATCTTTCACATCCTATATATAATATGTTACAATAGTTAGAGATTTTTATTATTATTTATTTTTATACGAGGGATAATTATTATGAGTCGTTTTTTTAATCCTGATAACCCTATTATGGAGTTCATCGCAAAAATATTTGATTTGATCCTATTGAACCTGATCTTTATCTTCAGTTGTGTTCCGATCATCACCATCGGTGCATCCACCAGCGCACTTTCCTATGTGACACTGAAGATGGTTCGTGGTGAGGACCCCTACATCTGGCAGAATTTCTGGAAATCATTCCGTCAGAATTTTAAACAAGGTACACTGATATGGATATTTTCCATTCTGGTCTTTATCTTTCTTGGAATGGATTTTTACATCATCAATTCACAGAATACAACACTGTTTGCAGTGATACGCATGCTCCTCTGGTGTGTATGTCTCGTTGCATTATCTGTATTCTTATATGTCTTTCCGATCATCTCACATTTTGTGTGCAGTACAACACAGGCGTTAAAAAATGCAGTTTTTATGACATTCGGACACCTGCCGTATACACTGGTAATGTTGGTGATTGCCGGACTGATCCTGTACTTATGCGCCTGCTCTGTTAAGACATTCGCTCTGGTCGTTGTGATCAGCGGGATCTGCGGATTCTCTGTAGTAGCATTTATCTACAGTATTCTGTTTGACCGGATATTCAAAAAATATGAGCCGGAATCCCCGGACAATATAGAATAATTGTAAAAACTATAAGAGACTATCCTGTTATTGACATAACGGATGGTCTCTATTTCATATAAAAAGAGGACAAGACCTGCTATCTCATCCTCTTATAACTATTCATATTCTAGCCCTTGATTCCTGACTGTGCCACACCTTCAATAAACTGTTTCTGGAAGATGAAGAACAATACAATGATCGGGATAACCGCCATTACGGCTCCTGCCATCTGCATTGGATACTTGGTTGTATACTGTCCCTGTAATGTAGAAAGTGCAGGACCAAGTGTCATCTTATCCATAGATGTATTAACGATCAATGGCCACATGAAATCATTCCATGCGAATTTCGCTGTAAAGATTACCAGCGATACGATACCTGCTTTTGTAAGTGGAAGCATGATCTTTCCAAAGATCTGGAAACGGTTACAACCGTCCAGCAATGCCGCTTCTTCCAGTTCCTTCGGCAATGACATAAAGAACTGTCTCAGAAGAAATGTTCCAAATGCACTGAATAAGTTCGGCAGGAACAATGCCGGTATCGTGTCCAGAAGGCCAAGACTCTGAACGATCCGGTACTGCGGGATCAGGAATATCTGCCCCGGTACCATAAGTACGGATAACACCAGTACAAAGATCGCATTCTTAAACGGGAATTCGATTCTTGCAAATGCATAAGCTGCCATAGAGCAGAACAGCACCTGTACAACAGTTGTTACCACAGTTGATATAATTGTGTTCAAATATACTCTTCCAAATGGAAGTGCTGTTACGATAGATGAGTACGCATCTGTCAGAAACTTCTTCGGGAAAATGGTCGGCGGTATCTGCATGGCCTCTCCGACTGTCTTAAAAGAAGTCAGGATCATCCACACAAACGGAAATACCGTGATCGTAATTCCAAGGAGAAGTAAGATATGTACAATTATTTTTCTTGAATTTTTACTCTTCATTTTTCTTCTTCTCCTCTCTTAATCATAATTTACCCATTTTTTCTGACCGATCATCTGGATCACTGTTACCAGCATGATTGCTGCAAAGATCAGAATTGAAATTGCTGCTGCATATCCTTTGTATCCATAATCAAATGCCTGACGATAGAATAACATAACAACCGTCTGCGTATTTGCATATGCCGGATTTGTTTTTCCAATCATCATATAAATGACATCGAACACCTGGAATCCACTGATGATGGATGTGATCATCACGAAGAAAATCGTTGGTGTCAGAAGAGGAATCGTTACTTTAAAAAATAACTGAACTGGTCCTGCTCCGTCAATCTGTGCTGCTTCGTAATAAGATTTCGAAATTCCCTGCATACCTGCAAGCAGGATGATCATGTTATATCCGACTGACATCCAGAGACCTACGATCATAACACTATATAATGCGATTTTCGGATCTGTCAGCCAGCCGACACCTTTTCCGCCCAGCGCACGGATCGCACTGTTTAAAATACCCATTTTCTCGTTGTAGATCCATTTCCATACCATGGCAACAGCTGCTGCCATGGTTACGGATGGTAAGAAATACAATGTACGGTAGATAGAGGTACCTTTAATCTTGGAGTTCAGAAGAGTTGCAATCAGGATTGATAAGAACAATCCAACCGGAACCGTAACCACAACGTACTTCAATGTATTTCCGAATGTCTTCAATACTTCTCCATCACGGAATACTTTCTGGTAATTTGCCAGGCCGCAAAAAGTTGCGACATTAAATTTACTTACTTCGTTAAAACTAAACCAGATATTCTGGATAAATGGCCAGATATAGAACACCAGAAGGCCGAGGGTAACCGGCGCAATAAATATATACGCCGCAATCCAATCCTTCTTCTCTCTCTTACTCGCCCGTTTTTTCACTACGCCTGTTTTTGATTTACCTTCAGCCATATCTTTTCACCTGTTTCTTACTATTTTTCCTGAAGTAACTTATCTGCCTGTTTTGTCAGACCCTTGCAGACATCTGAAAGTGATTTCTCTCCATTATATGCTTTCTGAAGTTCTGTTGCTTCCAGATCATACAGTTCTGCTGCTTTCGTACATACCGGAAGCGGATATGCTTCATCAGCGTGATTGGTGTAAGCTGCAAGATTGTACTGTGAATTAGCTTCTGCAAAGTATTTCTGTGCATCTGTTCTTGCAGAGATTACAACACCTGTTTTACCCTGGATTTCCTGAGCTTCTTTGCTTCCAAGCCAGATCGCGAAATCTTCTGCTGCTTCTTTGTTCTTGCTTCCTTCAAACACTGCATATCCAAGTCCGTTGATGCAGTTGCCTTCTTTTCCGTTGAATGTCGGAATCTCTACGCAATCAACCTTATCTTTGATTGCGTCATTGCTTGCATACTCCGGAACCATGTATGATCCGGCAAAGTTCATTGCAAGCTGTCCACCCTCGAACATCGCATCTGCTGTTGTCTCTGAAAGAGCTGATGCACTTGGAGATAATCCTTCATTGTACATATCGATCCAGCACTGAATACCTTCCTGTGTCTTAGGATCATCATATCCTGTAGACTTCTTATCATCACTTAAGATATATCCGCCATTTGCATAGACGGTCTGATAATACCATGTCTGGAAATCAACCGGGCAGGCAAACGGATATACACCGTCTCCAAGTTTTCCGCTGTCTTTTAATGCCTTAGCAGTTGCAACCAGGTCATCATAACTCATATCATCTGTAGGGTATGGAACTCCGCACTTGTCAAAGATTTCTTTGTTATACCACATTGCATTAGTATCAAAATCTTTCGGCACAGCATAGTTCTTCTTATCACGGACATAGTTATTAACCAGTGTCTCAGAATAGCTATCCTTGATATCTGAGTCTTTGATCTTATCTGTCAGATCATCCAGGATTCCTCCCTCTACATATGAGTCCAGATGAAGAACGTTCAGCCAGAATACATCCGGTGCTTTTCCACCACTTGCTGCTGCTTCGAGTTTTGTCCAGTATTCCCCACCTTTATATGGTGTTAACTGGATGTTGATCTTGACATCTGAATTTTCTTTTTCATATGCCTTTACCATTTTCTCCATAGCCGGTCTCTGATTCTCATCCCAGATACCAAAATTTAATTCTGTCTTTCCTCCGGAAGCACTTTCGCCTTTACTTCCGCCACATGCTGTCAGCATCGTTGCACCCAGGGCTACACAAAGTCCCAGAGCTGCTACTTTTCTCATGTTCTTTTACATAATGTTCACTCCTTCTCTTTTTCTTTATCTTTTGGTTACGTTTTATATGAAGTTCTCCGCCACTCCCGGCATTGAACACATATATCAGTTTTCTTTCTATCGAAATGTTTCAATATCTACCGGCTTTCCGTCATGCAATCTGGAGTATTCTGCCGCCAGTGCACAATAATGACTTTGTAACGATCTGTCCAGCGAAGTAATATATGTGCTTTCCGATTTCTCTCCACTTATAATATCCAAAAATTCTTCCACCATCCGGTTATCTCCACCGCCGTGTCCCGAAAAATCTTCTGACAGTTCTGCAACATTGATAATTTCTTTTGTTCTCTCCGGATCAAAATGCTCAATCCATATCTTGCTTTCCTTTTCATCCGGCTGCATATCTACGATCAGTTCACCTTTGGTTCCCATGAACTTGGCATATCTGGAAGTCTCATAAGTAAATCCGCACATCGTAAAACTCATCGTTGTCCCGTCGGTCATATTCATATTGATCACCTGATGATCCACAACATTATTATCACAACGGAACACACATCTTCCATACGGTCCGGTTCTTAAAGCTTCTTCTATCTTATCTTCTGTCGGTCCGGATGGCACAATGACATCCAGCGGCCATTCCCTGTTACCATTTCTGTATCCGATTCTTTTATGATCCAGGTAAATCTTTTCCGCATCAAAGATGCAGTTATCTTTCGCTTTGCATCCTTCCAGACATCTGTCTGTACAACCTTCCGGTGCATGTTCCGTTTTGAAATAATTCAGCTCTCCATAGGATGTAAGTGATCTGCATGTCTTATTTGCAAGCCACAGATACAGATCCATGTCATGACAGCATTTCTGCAGGATCATCGGGCTTGTCTCATCTGAATTTGCCCAGTTGCCTCTGACAAAGCTATGTGCCTGATGAAACCATCCGACATTTTCAATCGCCATGATCGAGATCACATCACCTATCGTTCCTGCATCCAGGATTTCTTTCACCTTCTGATAGATTGGTGTATATCTTAGAACATGACAGACAACCACTTCTCTTTTACATTCTTTTGCCACTTCGGATATTTTTCTGCATTCACCCAGATCCGGTGAAATTGGTTTTTCAAGAAGCAGATGATACCCTTTCTTTAAAGCTTTTATAGCCTGACCCACATGTTGTCTGTCCTGTGTTGCTATGATCATCGCATCCGCAAGTTTTTCCTCCTTTAACATGTCTTCGGCGCTTTCATAACAGTGTGACATCGGGACGTCATATTCTTCTGCCGTCAGTTTTACTTTTTCCGGATCAATATCTGCAATGGCTACGATTTTCATCTTATCCGGATATATTTTTGCAGCTTTTGCATAAGTATCTCTTCCTCTGCTTCCGAGACCTGCAATTGCAACCGTCATCTGTCTGCTCATCTTTTTCATCCGCCTTCCTTTATTTGTATTAGTGTATCTTACATTTCAATGCTATAAATCTGTTTCCCGAAATCAACGGTTACCTTTGTGCCATCCGAAAACATCGTTCTTTGGATCTCCGGATTGCCATCCACCATTTCATGGCTTACCATCTCGCATTTTGCAACCTTTTTGTGAAGTTCCGTCACCACTTTACATCTCTTGATGTCCTCCATGATATGCATCTTAACATTTCCTTCAAAGGAACCGTCAAAATCCGGATATGCTCCATCACGGATCAGATATGGTGCACCTCCATTCAGTAAAGCATACAGCATGTAATCTTCGGTATCATCTATCTTTTCCATCATCCATGGTTCGATCAGGCAGTCATGATATACCAGATTGAACAGTGGTACCGGTATTCCGTGTTTCGGACTTCCCGGTTTGCGAAGCATAAAATCATATGGTGCGTAATGACAGAACACCAGGCTTCTTGCGCTCCAGTCACTGACTTCCTCCGAACTTGGAAGGATTCCTTTTGACATCAGATAATCAAAACATCTTGCCCGGTAGTCGTAACATTCCCTTCTTGTCATACGATGTCTCGGATTATTGCACTCATCTCCTTCGTTACAGGTGAACACATCCAAATATGCTCCGTCCAGATGAATCCGGTTCTTTTCCAGTTCACTAAAATTACGTTGTACATAATGTGGAGCCTGTGTTGCACACAGATATGACTGCTGCCCGCCTGCCCATCTCTTATGTGTTGGAATTGTTCCGTCCGGCAGTCTGCAGGCATAGTCTTCGTCAAAACTTTCTGCCGAAAAGTAATAATCACGGTACTGATCATGGATCCCGAACAGATCCCCCTGTTCTTTCATAGTATCCGACAATTCTTTCATTGCCTTCCATCCACCTGCTTCTTCACAAGCCGGTGTATAATCCGGGTGATTATTATCGTATCCAGGTTCTGCCCATCCATCCAGATGAAGATATAGTTTACCGGCTCCCAGTTCGTGAAGTTCTTTCATTTCTCTGGTTCTGACCGCAAATGATGTCAGGTTATTATTCTTTTCCGGATTTTCCGGATCAAAAAAGTCTGATTCCGGCTGGACAAATGTCTTAATCCCTTTATGTATAAAACTGCATCCGATCAGATCATTAACCGAAGGAACTCTTGCTGCCTTTTCATTCAGCGTACATAAATTGCCCTGTTCTTTTACATATTGCCGGTAGATCTTACATGCATCGTTATAGTCACCATCTTCGATCAATGTATATCGTACAATTCTTCTGTAATCCATCCTTCCGAGACTTGGCTCAAATCTCACACTGACATGTGTGTATGGTCCGTTCTGAGGATGCTCCGCCTGATATCCTGCATTCCATGGTGTAGTACAGATCGCAATGTATCCATTTCCACCTTTAAACTGTGCGAACCAAGGCATATATCCTCCGGCTGTCTCAAAGAATCCATCAAACGGGATATCCTTTAGTTCTGTCTCCCAGTCATTCGGAATCATCACCCCCTGCTGCATATTCAGGAGCGTATACCAGTCTTTTCTCTTTTCTTCCAATTCCAGTTCTCCCGGCCAGAACAATTTTTCCACCGCAAGCCCTTCCTCACAAATCGGAATCCATTCAAAGAAAATGTCTTCTGTACATTCTTCAATCCATGCATAAGTTTCAAATGCATATGGAACTTTTTTTCCTTCTATCTCAAATCCGGCAAATGAACTACGGATTCCCTTTCCGATTCCGTTCTGTACCAGTTCGTGATGGATTTCCAGTGCTTCGTCAAAATAAACGGTTCCTTCTTTGCATTCCATTTTCGGACGGTACTCACTTGTCCAGTTCCATTCGGTATCCCCTTTCCCGAACGAAAACTTTAGATTATTATCATCCATTCTAAGTTGTATTTTGTTAGTCTTTACCTCCAACATATGAACCACCTTTCATTGGCAAATTCGCTAATTTTCTTATTCCTTTTCGTTCATTATATTGTATTCTGCACAAGATTGCTTGACATATTGTCCATGCTTATTGTCATATCATCCACAAGTTGTTATAATATAAGCTAGGAGGGACGCTTATGACTTATGTAAAAACCACATTGCAGCATTCCATCGACATTGATGCGATCATCACACTGCACTATTTTGAATATATGAAAAATTTCGAATTCAAAGGCGAGTCGCATAATTTCTGGGAATTTCTTTATGTCGACAAAGGAACCGTTGCAGTCCGTGCCGATGATACCTGGACAACTCTTTATACCGGTGACATTATCTTTCACCAGCCAAATGAATTCCATGCCATTAAGTCCATCGGGAAAGATTCACCCAATCTGGTCGTCATGTCTTTCACTTCCAGTTCGCAGGCCATGTCTTTCTTCGTAAATAAAAGCTTTACACTCAGTATGGAAGAACGGGCCATGATCTCCAGAATCATCACGGAAGGCCGGCATACGCTTGCAACGCCTATGCACATTCCTTCGGTCGAACAGGTACAGTTAAAGGAACATGCACCTTTTGGCTCCCAGCAGATGATTCTCCTTTATCTTGAGATGTTTCTGATCACCCTGATCCGTGAACATCAGGAAGAGAGCGGCGTCTCTATACAGCATAAGTCTTCTCCCGAGAAAGAATCTGCAGGGCAGGAACGCCTCAGCGAAATTCTGAAATACCTCGAATATCACATCTGCGAAAAGCTGACGGTAAAAGACATCTGCAATGAATTCTCTATGTCCCGTTCTGCCGTTCAGTTACTGTTTCACGAACAACTAAACTGTGGTGTGATCGACTATTTCAACCAAATGAAGATTCAGCGTGCCAAGGACATTATCCGTGACGGTTCTATGAACCTTACCGAGATTGCTTATTTTCTTTCTTACAGCTCACTGCCATATTTTTCCAAGCAGTTCCGTCTTGCAACCGGCATGTCACCTTCCGCTTATGCATCTTCCATAAAAGGAATTACCGATGCTGTCTACGAGGCTGGAGAGCGAAACCGCGATCTATAATCACTCATAAAAAAATGGCGCAACAAGGCTTATTCATCACACCCCATTGTGCCATTTTTTATTATTTCATTTTTATTTTCAGTCTGTTGTCTAAAACTCTGCCTTTAAAAATGCTTCATAGCATCTTACTGCTTCATATATGTCTGCCTTGCTCGTCGTCTCCCACGGTGCATGCATTCCAAGGACTGCCACACCGCTATCGATAACTTCCATGCCGTACACACTCATCAGATAAGCGATCGTTCCTCCGCCGCCTACATCAACACGACCAAGTTCTGCTGTCTGGAAATGCACCTTTGCATCTTCCATGATCTTTCTTAACTGAGCCACGTATTCCGGATTGGCATCATTGGAACCGCTCTTTCCTCCCGAACCTGTATACTTGTTAAATACCGGTCCACATGCAAGAAAGGCCGCATTCTTTTTCTCATATACATCCTCATACATCGGATCAAATCCCGCACTTACATCAGATGAGAGCATCTTGGAATTTGCCAGCGTCCTTCTGAGAACAATGTCATTATATTCAATCCCTTCATTCAAAAGAATGTATTCCGCAACTGCATTTTCGAAAAACCTGGATGTCATACCACTCGCACCCGTACTTCCAATCTCTTCCTTGTCAACCAACAGACAGCAGGCAGTTCTCGTAACCTCTTCTGCTTCCAGTATTGCAAACAACGAAGTGAATGCACACACTCTGTCATCCTGTCCATATGCCAGAATCATACTGTTATCCAGTCCACACTCTCTGGCTTTTCCTGCCGGCACAATCTCTAATTCTGCCGAGAGGAAATCTTCCTCTTCGATATCATATTTTTCTTTCAGAAGATTCCTGATTCTCCGTGTCACCGCATCCTCTTCTCCGTCCTCCGGACGGTTGCCGATCAAAAGATCCATCTGTTCCCCATCGATGAAATCTTTTGCCAGCTTTTCTCTCTGCTTTGCTCCCAGATGCGGAAGAAGATCATTGATCACAAGCACCGGGTCTGTCTCTTTTTCCCCCACACAGACCTCCACTTTTTTCCCATTTTTCTTAATCACTACACCGTGAAGCGCAAGCGGAATTGAAAGCCACTGGTATTTTTTAATACCTCCGTAATAATGCGTATCCAGAAAAGCCAGTCCTTCATTCTCGTATAACGGATTCTGTTTGACATCGATTCTCGGCGAATCAATGTGTGCGCCAAGAATATTCATCCCCTCTTCAACCGGCGCAGTTCCTGCATGAAAAAGTACAATGGCTTTCCCCATATAATCCATATACACTTTATCTCCGGTGCGAATCTTCTTTCCTGCCTTGATTAGCTGTTTCATATCTTCATATCCCTGAGCTCTGGCAAGTTCAATGGTCTTCTGTACACACTCCCGTTCTGTTTTTCCTTCATCCAGACATACACGATATAACGCATTGGTTTTTTCCAACTTCTCCAGCTGTACCTCGCTATATGTCTGCCATAAATTTTTACGTTTCATAACTTCTGATTTCACCTCTTTCTCCTTTTATTTAAACTGTATTATAAACCATGTCTTTTAAAATTGTATTATACTTTTGTCCATTGAAATTGTAGAATCGTCCAATATTCTATAAAAAATTCACTTTTTAACCATATTCTCTTTGCTTTTTATTTTTCTGTGCTGTATGATGTGGGATAAAAAAGGGGGCACTCTATCATGGAATATTCTGGTGTTAAGTTACATAATTCTATTACTGTCGGAAAGATATTCAGTATTCATTATTTTGAATATATGAATAACTTTAAATTCTCTGGTGAAGCTCATAATTTTTGGGAATTGGTATATATTGATAAAGGCGAAGCCGGTATAACTCACAATAAATCTTATACAGTACTACACAAAGGGGAACTTTTCTTTCATAAACCCAATGAATTTCACAGTGTCCGGGCAACAGGCACGATTGCACCCAATCTTATTGTTATATCTTTTGAGTGCAATGACAAGGCAATGAATTTTTTCAACAATCGTCGTATGAAAATTGATGAAACTGCACAAACATTGCTCGCCAATATTATCATCGAAGCAAAACGTTGTTTTAACTGTCGCCTAGACGATCCTTATCTTCAAAATATGCCTTTAAAAGACACAAACATTTTTGGTTCACAACAAATGATTCGATTATATTTGGAACATTTTTTGATTCATTTAATCCGATGTTACTCTCAATCTTTCCTGCAACACAAAAAGCTTTCAGAAGCAAAGCTTCCGAAAGCCACAAAAATAAATAATGACACTGAAACATTCAATAAAATCATTGATTATCTCAACCGGCACATAACATCACATGTAACTATTGACTTGATTTGCAAAGACAATCTAATTGGTCGTTCCCAATTACAGAAATTATTCAAGGAACAATGCAATCGGGGTATTATCGAATATTTTTCAATATTGAAAATCGAAGCTGCCAAAGAACTGATCCGAACCAATCACATGAATTTTACACAGATTTCTGCACATCTTGGTTACACCTCTATTCATTATTTTTCCAGGCAATTCAAAAAAATTGTCGGAATGACACCTTCTGAATACGCTTCTTCTGTCAAAGCAATAGCAGAAGGAAACGCAAACTAATCGTCTTCTATGACTGTTATTTAATTTGCATGAAATTCATAGCGGAAAGGAAGTATCTGCTTTCCTCCATACAATTCATGATTCAGGATCTCCCAGAGATCCTGGATACTGTCTTCTCCTTCTCTTACATCATCAACCATAATTCCTTCTTCACTGTTCAGCAATTTATCCGCTTCTTCAAGCCTTCCTGTCTTCACAAGCCCCAGTGCATAATAATATTGCACCCGCCCGATGGATTTCATACCTTCATCCATAACAGCATACTGCTGTAAAATTGCTCTATATGCTTCGCATTGACTCAGAATTTTAAGTCCTTCTTTCTGATATGACAGACAGTGTCTCTTAAGTTCCATTCCTCTTTGTGCATACAATGCCGCAAGATTTTTATTTCCTTCATGAATACTTAAACATGCCAGTCCATGCAGCGCCCATGCGTTCTCCTGAAGTTTCAACGATGTCTCATACATTTCTTTTGCAATTTTATCATTTCCTTTTCGGAATTCAAGAATCCCAAGATGATAATATGCATACCAGTTTTCATAATTCGGTGCTAGTGGTTTCAGCGTCGTCTTTTTCAGATAAGCCAGAAATTCTTCTCCATTCCAGAATGCATCCGGTTCTGTCTCTGGGTCCGGACAATGAAGCTCTCCTGTCTCAAAAAAATGTTCCCACTTTTCCATACTTTCCGTTTTCTTTACAAATTTCAAATGACCCGTTCTTGCGTACTCTTTGCGAAATGCACCATAACCACTTCCCGGAGTAATCAGTTCTGCCTCTGTTAATGCCATCTTTTTTGTTTTCTTCAATTCTTCTTCCAATTTCCCGATCAGCTGAGTTTTTTGCAGATAGTCTGTTATGTATCTTTTTCTTTCTTCAAATGATTTATCATATATCTCTGCAGTCAGTTCTTCTGAATATGCCGGTCCGTAACATTCCATCCATTCCCACGCAGTGTGTGGTGCCATCGGAATACATCCATACTGTGTCTTTCCAAGTCCCGCCT
>ERZ772812.2391-NODE-2391-length-12035-cov-2.736060_pt1 | contig 12035 bp, 9 predicted proteins | sample MGYA00511343_ERZ772812 | MGnify/ENA primary metagenome ERZ772812 (study PRJEB29015, sample SAMEA2737706) | human gut metagenome | biome: human gut; feature: human-associated habitat; material: faeces | place: China | collected 2012 ...
CGGGCGTGGTCGTGGTGATGTGCTTCAGCCCGAGCTACCTGGTCGCCGTCATCGTCGGCCCCATCTGGCTGGCCATCCTGCTCATCGCCTACCAGCTGACCCACGGCAAGAAGCAGCAGTAACCGCGGAAAATGAGAAAAAGGGACAGTCACTTTTTCTCATTTCACCTCCCAAGTAGAAAAAAGACAGCCCCCTTGTCTCGTTTCCCCTCTCAAAGGGCAGCGGTAGCGGCGCGCGGGACGCAGAGCGCGAAGTGGCGACTATCCCCATTTCGTGCTGTCCCATAACGCAAAGAGGGCGCCCCGCGGGGCGCCCTCCTCATCCGATGAGAACCGTGTCCTAGTAGTTCTCGGCCTTCAGCTCGAAGTACTCGCGGCCGTGCGCGCACACGGGGCAGACCTCGGGGGCCTCCTTGCCGATGTGGATGTGGCCGCAGTTGCCGCACTTCCACACGCACACGTCGTCGCGCTTGAACACCTCGCCGGCCTCGATGCGGGCCATCAGCTTGCGGTAGCGCTCCTCGTGCTCCTTCTCGACGCCCGCCACGCCGTCGAACAGCTCGGCGATGTCGGCGAAGCCCTCCTCGCGCGCCACCTTGGCGAACTCGGCGTACATCTCGGTCCACTCCTCGTTCTCGCCGGCAGCGGCGTCGGCGAGGTTCTCCATCGTGGAAGGAACGGCGCCGCCGTGCAGCAGCTTGAACCAGAGCTTGGCGTGCTCCTTCTCGTTCTTCGCCGTCTCCAGGAAGATGTTCTGGATCTGGACGTAGCCGTCCTTCTTGGCCTGGCTGGCGTAGTACTGGTACTTGGTGTGCGCCTGCGACTCGCCGGCGAACGCGTACTCGAGGTTCTTCTCGGTCTGGCTTCCTTTGAGGTCCATGGGACTGACCCTTCTCTTCGGGCGCCCGTCTCGTCCGGGCGCGGATGAGGTCATTGTACCCTGCCCAGGAGAGAGGGGCAAACGCGCCGCACGGCTGTTAGACAACCGTTGACCGCCACGGTCGTCGGCACCCGCCCCGCGACGCTCGGCCAGCTCTTTGACGTTTGCCCCTCGCTGCCAGCCGCGCAACCCCTAGTGCCCGCCCTCTGCGATGTCCAGGTCGCGGGGGATGAGCTTCCACACCACGATCGACACGGCCAGAAGCACCACGCCGCCGGCGAAGCTCGTGATGATGATCGACTCCGAGAACGACGCCGCGCCTTCGCGCAGCAGCTCGGCGGCGCCGGTCTGCTGAGCGATCTGGGCCGCCGCGCCGAACGACTGCATCGCCTCGTCGATGGCGGCGCCGCTCAGGCCGGATTCGGCCAGCGCGGCGGGGTCGAGCCCCAGGCGGTACACGATGGAGGCGACGCTGCCCAGGATCGCCACGCCCAGCACGTTGCCCAGATCGTAGGAGATCTCCTCCAGGCTCGCCGCGCTCGACGCCTTCTCGACGGGCGTCTCGCACATGATGACCGACGATCCCACCGCGAGCGCTCCCGTGCCCAGGCCCACCAGGCTGCTGGAGATCATCACGGGGACGTACGTCAGGTTGCCGTGGAACGCGATGAGCATGATCATCGCGACCGCGCCGATGGCGAGCCCCGCCGCGGTGACGTTGCGCGCGCCGAAGCGCATGGCGAGGGCAGGTGCCGCCACGCCGCCGACGATGCTGGTCAGCGCCATGGGCACCAGGCGCGCGCCCGCTTCGAGCGGGCTGCAGCCGTCGACCAGCTGCAGCCACTGCGACAGCAGGAACGACAGCGAGGCGAGGGCGAACATCGATCCGAGCGCCGCCACGATGCCGGCGGTGAAGGGCTTGCTGCGGAACAGCGACACGTCGAGCAGCGGGTTGTCCGACCGCGCGCACCTCACGAGGAAGATCGCCATCAGCCCGAGCCCCGCGACGAGCGCGGCGGTGCCCTGCGTGTCGAACGCCATGAGCGCGGCGACGTGCTTGATGCCCCACATCAGCAGCGTCATGCCGGCAAGCGAGATGATCGCGGCGACGACGTCCCAGCCGCCGGGGTTCTTCACGCGGATCTCGGGCAGGATCAAAAGCCCGGCGATCAGAGACAGCGCCATCAAGGGCACGTTGACCAGAAATGCCGCGTGCCAGCTGAAATGCTCCAGCAAAAAACCGCCGATCAGCGGTCCCGTCGCCATGCCCAGGCCGCCGATGGCAGACCAGCCTGCCAAGGCGAACGCGCGCTCCTTGGCGTCCAGGAAGATGCTGCGCACCATCGAGATGGTCGTCGGCATGATCATCGCGGCGCCCACGCCCAGCAGCGCGCGCAGGGCGATGACGGCCTCGGTGCTGTCGGCGAACATGATGAGCCCCGACCCGATGCCGAACACGGCGAAGCCCGCCAGCATCATGCGCTTGCGGCCCCAGCGGTCCGATAGCGAGCTCGCGGTGACGAGCAGGCCGGCGAGCACGAGCGAGTACACGTCGATGATCCAGAGCTGCTGGTCGGAGGTCGGCTGCAGCTCGGCGGTGAGGTCGGGCAGGGCGATGTTGAGCACCGTCATGTCGATCGACACGACGAACTGCCCGAACAGCACCACGGCCAGCGCCGCCCAGCGGCGCGCCTTGGATATCGTGGGCGGATTCATGCGAATCAGGTCGTCCATGGGTTTCACCTGGTCTTTCAGGAGCGGAGGGGTTGGATTTGGAGGGTTGGGGGATCCGGCCGGGCGTCGCGGGGCGCGCAGCGATCGGGAGGTGCCGTCGGGCGCGGATCAAGCCGGTTTCGATGGCGGCGATCGTCGCGGCAGCGTGCCGCGTGCTACGCGCTCGGGCGTGCGGCGCGGTTGCGGTCCCGCCGACGCGGCGGCCGTGTTAACGCGCGTCTCCCGGATCGATCTTCGTCGCGAAGATGGCCTTGACGGCGAGATCGACCGCGTCCGGATCGACCGGCTCGCCCAAAAGGCAGGTCTCCAGCATCGCGCCGTCCGTCAGCATCGTGAGCGCCTTGGCGCGCAGCTCGTCGACGTAGGGGAGGGAGCGGCGGATCGAGATGCCGATCGATGCGCGGGCGAGCTCGCGCAGCTCCGGATCGTTGGCCGACGTGCTGTAGAACGCCGTGTCGATGGCGACCTGCTCCGCATCCGCGAGGTACGCGTTGAGCTCGTGGGCGTACGCTTGCGCCGTGCCGCCCGCCGCATCGACGGCGCGGAACATCTCGTCGTAGTCCTCCTCGATGAGGCGTGCCAGCTCGGCGAGGGCGGCGCGGCGCAGCTCGTCGATGCTCGAGAAGTACTGCGTGGTGGATCCGAGCGGCACCCCGGCCTGCTGCGCGACGCGGCGATGCGTCAGCTTGCGCGTTCCCTCGCGCGCGATGATCTCGGCGGCGGCTTCGATGATGGCGCGCCTGCGTCCCTCGGGATCGCGCTTGGCTCGTTTGGGGTTCGGCATCTCCATTTCGGTCCTCTGCGTTACTAGTGTACGTTTGTCCATTAGCATGCTAGGGCAAAGGCGTCTTCATGTACATATGTACATTAGAAAACGACACAATTCGAGCACGATTCGACTAAGGGGCTTGAGCGCGTGGAGGCCGGCGGCTCGAATGCGCGTGGAGGCCGGCGGCTCGAACATGCGAAAGGCCGGCGGCTCGAACGTGCGAAAGGCCGGCCGGGCCCTACGCTTCCTTCCCGCGGTTGGGGCAGAGGTCGGCGATGATGCAGTCACCGCACAGCGGACCGCGGGCGCGGCAGAACTCGCGGCCGAAGTGAACCCACTGGTGGTTGATGTAGAGCCAGTCGGGCTGCGGGTAGATCTTCAGCAGCTTCGCCTCCACCTTGGCCGGCGTGTCGTCGTTGCGCGTCGCGAAGCGCAGCCGGTGCGCGATGCGGAACACGTGGGTGTCCACCGCGATGCCCTGCGGATTGCGAAACGCCTCGCACATCACGACGTTCGCCGTCTTGCGGCCGACACCGGGCAGCTTCTGCAGCGCGTCGATGTCGTTGGGCACCTCGCCGCCGAACTCGGTCAGGACGGTCTGCGCGCAAGCGATGATGTTCTTGGCCTTGTTGCGGTAGAAGCCGAGCGGATGGATGATCGCCTCGACGTCCTCCAGGCGCGCCGCCGCCATCTTCTCGGGCGTGCCGTAGCGCGCGAACAGCTCGGGCGTCACCTTGTTCACGGCGGCGTCGGTGCATTGCGCCGACAGGATCACCGACACGGTGAGCGTGAACGGGCTGAGATAGTCCAGCGAGCATTCCCCCTCGCCGTAGTGCGCGAGCATGCGCTCCTCGATCTGCGCCGCGCGGGCGCGTTGCTGGGTGAGGTTCTCGCGTGCCATGAGGTTCCTTTCGCTGGCGAAGGGCGGTCGGGGTGGGGCGGTCGGGCGCGGCGTGCCGCGGCTTTTCCGGATGGGCGGCCTTGCCGGCGGACGTGCGCTCCTCCACGGGATTCTAGCACGTCGCTGCTATACTGAAGCGGCGACGCGGCGTCGGGGACGGCGCGCCGAGCCGATGGCGGATGCGGACGCGAGGGCCGCGTGGCGCCGGCGTCGGCTTTTGCCCACGGGAAGAGGAAGCGGAAGAGCGCGGGATGGACATCGCGGCGATCTTGGATTCGATGACGGGCGCGGGGCGCGTGCTCACCGTGCCGTGGGGCATCGACTACTTCTCCATCATCGTGGGCGCCATCACGGGCGCGCTGTTCGCATGCGAGCGCAAGCTCGACACCGTCGGCACGGTCGTGCTCGGCCTCGTCACCGCGTACGGCGGCGGCCTCATCCGCGACGTCATCCTGCAGGACGAGGGCGTCTACTTCACCGAGCACCCCGACCTCATCGTCATCTGCATCCTGCTGTGCCTGTTCGTGTTCTACTTCCGCGGGCTGTTCAAAAACCTCGACCGCGCGGTCATGCTGGCCGACACGCTCTCGGTGGCGCTGTTCGCGCTGGCGGGCGCCAGCAAGGCGTTCGCGGCGGATCGGGCATCGTCGTGTCGATCATCCTGGGCGCCATCACGGCGGTCGGCGGCGGGGCGGTGCGCGACATCTGCGTCGGCGAGATCCCCGCGGTGTTCAAGCGATCGAACTACTATGCCGTCGCCGGCCTCGGCGGCGCGGCGGTGTACGTGGCGCTGGCCCAACTGGGCTGCCCGCTGCCGGTCGCCGGCGTGCTGTGCGTCGCCACGGTGGTGGGCCTGCGCTACGCCAGCGTGATGCTCGGCCTGAAGACCAAGCAGGAAGCCGACTTCGCCCCCGCGGTGCTGCGGGGGATCCGCCGACTGCGCGGCAAGGACGCCGACGGCGCGGCGCGCAGCGACGGCGATCGCGTCGTCAAAAGAACCGATGGCGAGAACGGCGCAGATTGCGAAGGCGATGCGATTTCAGGCGGTGGTGCCCGAGGCGATCATGGTAATGGTTTCCAAAAGTGATGATGCTGCTCACAGCAGAAGATGCGGGTAACTTGGGTGTCGGCAGGACTGTCCGCGGCACACCGAGGCGTATCGAAAAGGAAAGGATGGCAGGATCGGGAGATTCGATCCTGCCATCCTTTTATTCGTCCAACTCAACGGTGCTGTTTGGATTTAATGCTTTCGGTGAGCGAGTTTTCTCCTGCTGACAATCAGGGCTCCAAGCGCCGTACCGGAAAGCGCCGCAGCGATTCCAAGGGCTTGCGTGCCGGAGTCTCCGGTTTGCACTAGGGCCTTGGGCTTCGCTTCCTCCGTCTTGGACTGCTCGGCTTTGGCCTGCTCGGCGGCGAGTTTTGCCTGCTGCTGATCGTAGGCGGTCTGGTAATCGGCTTGCGCCAGGATCAGTTTCTCGTAAGCCGCGTCACGTGCCTCGAGGAAGGGACGGTATTCCTTCTCGGCTTCGGCAAGCGCCGCCATCGCTTTGGCAAGCGCCTCCTGCGCGGCGGGAATGGCCTCGGATTTCGCCTGCGCTTCAGCGAACAGGGCGTCCAGCGCGGCGAACGCGGGATCGTCGATGCCGTCGGCGAGCGCGTCCTCGGCGACTATGGCGGCGGCGCGATCCGCGAGGTCTGCGGCTGCTGCTTCTTCGGCTTGGGCGGATTCGAGCGCTGCAGTCGCTTGGGCGACCGCATCCTTGGCGCTTTGGAGGGCGGCCAGCGCGTCGGCTTCAGCGCCGTTCGCCGCTTCGAGTGCCTTCTCCGCATTCTCTTGGGCCTCGATCAGGCCGATGAGGTGATTGTAGGCGTCGAGCGCTTCTCCGTAGGGAGCGGTCGCTTCGTCGACGGCGGTTTGGGCGTCAGCAGCGATCGTCTCGGCCTCCTCGAGCGCGGTCTGCTTGGCGGCGAGGTCCGCTGCTGCCTTCTCGGCGTCGGCTTCGACCTCGGGGAGGGCGTTCTCGGCGCTTGCGAGGTCAGCTTCAGCCTTCGCCAGGTCGGATTTCGCCTTATCGAGGTTTTCCTGCGCCTGGGTCAAGCCGGCGGAGAGCTCGTCCAATGCGGCAAGCGCATCGTCGTAGACGCCCTGCTTGGCAGCGGTTTCCTGCTGTGCGGCTGCAAGATCGGCAGCTTTCTGCTCGTAGGCGTCCTGCGCGTTTTCAAGTTTGGTTTGCTTCTCGGAGACGATGGCGTCGGCCGCTTCGAGGGCGGATTGCTTTTTGGCGAGAGCTTCTTGCGCATCCGCAACTGCCTGTTTTGCCGTCGAGATTGCTTGCTCCTTGGCAGCGGCGTCTTGCTTGGCGGTTTCGATGGCGTTTTGAGCGGTAGAGACAGCCTTTTCGGCATTCGTCATCGCCGTCTGAGCCCCGGCGGCTTCCGTTTCGCGTTGTTTCAGAGCGTTAATGGCAGTTTGCTGTTGCGCAATCGCTGCCTCAAGATCTGCTTCTGCCATTTCGCGCACGTAATCAGGATCGGTTACGAGTTTGTAGTATTCGTCGAAGAGCGCGGCAAACTCGTCTACGGACAAGGTGATGCCGCCGATGTTGTCGTGGTAGAACGTCTGGCCGAAGAAATCCGCGAAACCAGCTTGAGCAGAGTAGTGATTAACGGCAAAGCCAGTTGTCGAATAGTCGGAGCTCACGATGTTCAAATAATGCCCAGCGGAGCCTACATCCCCGTCTTCGTAGAGTCTCTTCTCTTCTTCGTACCATCCGTCAAAGGGGTTGTATCCGCTCCATCCTGCAGCGATGTTCTCCCCAACCGGAAAGATCCCTGAATGGCCTAGAATACGGTAATCTCGCAGTTGGATTGCGGAGCAATTTGCCTGAATCTGCGCAATCGCCATTAACTGAACGTTGACCATAAGGGGATCGAGCTTCTGGCGATTTGTGGGGTCGACGCCCTCCTCCGCACGCAAATCGTTGCATGTCTTCAGCCATTGTATCGCGGCTTTCATGTTCTCGAGATTCGTGGCGTCGTCGGGGTTGCTAGGATCTGCATAGCCGTAGTTTTTGCCATAGTATTCGATGATGCTGGCTGCGTTCAGAGTTCCCTCGTCGCCTTCTTCGGCGATTGTCATGAAGAATCCGTAGCTGCCCATCGAATACAGAGATCCGAACAGCTCTGCGAGTTCGGTCGCTTCGTCAACTACCCGTTGTGCTTCTTCGACAGCGGTATCGGCTGCAGTCTTGTCGGCGCGCGCCTGCTCGACAGCGGCGTCGGCCTTTGCTTTCGCCTCCTGCGCGGCGACGAGGTCCTTCTGCGCCTGCTCGTAGTCATCCTCACGCGCTCCGATGGCGTCGAGTGCCGCGGCGTGTGCGTTCTCGGCATCGATGACGCCTTGCTCAGCTGCCGTCACTCCCTGCTTGGCGACGTCGACCTCGTCCTGGGCAGCATCGCGGTCGGTTTTCGCCGCCGTCAGCACCGCCTGCGCGGAGTCGACTTCGGCTTGAGCGGCCTTCTCTGCCTCGGCAGCGGCGGCTTCCTCCGCCCGCGCCGTCGTTAGCGCTGCGCTCGCCGAGTCGATCGCCGCTTGGGCTGCGGCAAGCTCGTCGGGATCGACGCCTGCGCTGGCGGCTTCCAGTGCGGCCTTGGCCTGCTCATAAGCTGCTAGCGCGTTCGCCTCACTCGTCTGGGCCTGCGCTAGCGTCTGCTTGGCAGCGGTGAGGTTCGCCTGCGCCACGATGTTCGCCGTACCGGCAGCGTCGTAGGCTGCCTGGGCTTCGGCAAGATTCTCCTTCGCCGCATCCAGGGCGCTATTCGCCTCATCGAGCACGCCTTCCGCTGCAGCAAGCTCGGCTTCCGCCTTCTCGATCGCCTCGGGGGTCGCCTCTTGGGCCGCCTTCTCCGCGGCTTCCAGATCTGCCGCCGCTTTCTCCGCGGCTTCCACGGCGTCGTCGTATGCGAGCTGTTTTGCAGATTGCTCCTCAACCGCCTTGTCCTTTGCGGCGATAGCTTCGTTGAGGTTCTTCTGTGCTTCGGCGGCGTCCTCGGCAGTCTGCTTCTGCGTCGCAATCAGTTCGTCGAGGGCTTTTTGCTGGGCTTGAATCGCTTCGTTTTGCGCATTGTCGTAGATTGCCTGCGCCTGGGAGGCTTTGTCGAGCGCTGCGTCGTAGGAAGGTTGCGCTTCTTCGAGCGCGGCTTGGGCCTTGTCGTACTCCTGCTGAGCCTGATCGACGATCTGCTTCAGCTGGTCCAAGGTGAGCGAGGCGAACGAGGACGCCTCGCGCGCCACCGTTTCGGTGACGATCTGGCCGCTTTCCTTCACGGCCGAAGTCCCTTCTGCGTACGCCTGCTGCGCGATGAGCAGCGAGCTCGGCGCGATCAGCGCAGCGGTCAGGGCGAGGGAGGCTGCGTTGGCTCCTATGCCGGAAGCCGTTTTACTGCGACTACCTGGGGGGGGGTGCCCTGTTTGGCTCTTTGCGCCTCATGGCAGTGCAGAGGCTGTTTCGCGTGTCTCATGCTGCTCCTTCCGTGCTGTGGGCAAGGTCCGATCCCCTGCATATTCCGGTTCACCATAGTATATTGCATAGCAGGGTCGCCGGGGGGGATTTGGCTGAAAAACGTCGGTCGCATGAAGATATTTCGAGCCGGACCGCTCTTTTGTCGTTCTTTATGCTTCCGCACCGGCTGCTGGGCTAAACTGAATGGCTGCAATCTACCATCGCAACATAAAGAGGAATCGATTCCATGGCTGATTACATCGAGGGCAAGCGCCCGGTCATCGAGGCCCTGCGCACGGGCGTGCCCATGCGCCGCATCATGATGGCCGACAACGCGAAGCGCGATCCGCTCATCAACGACATCCAGCGCAAGGCGAAGCGCTTCGGCGTCGAGATCGAGCTCGTCCCGCGCAAGGCGCTCGACGACCTGTCCGACCACGGCTCGCACCAGGGCGTCATCGCCGAGGCGAAGCCGTTCCAATACCTCGGCATCAACGAGCTGATCCAGCAGGCGTGCGCGTACGCCGACGAGCACGAAGGGCGCGCGCTGGTGGTCATCCTCGACCACCTCACCGACGCCGGAAACCTCGGCGCCATCACCCGCAGCGCCGAGGCGGTGGGCGCGAGCGGCATCGTCATCCCCAACAAGCGCAGCGCGCGCGTGGAGGCCGCGACCTACAAAAGCTCCGCCGGCGCCATCGCCCACGTCCCGGTCGCCCAGGTGGCGAACCTGGTGCAGGCGATGTCGAAGCTGAAGGACGAGGGATTCTGGATCGCCGGCGCCACCGAGCACGCCTCCGACCTCATCTGGAAGAGCAACCTCAAGGGCAAGATCGCGCTCGTGATGGGCAACGAGCACGACGGCCTGTCCCGCATCGTCATGGAAAGCTGCGACTTCCTCTGCAAGCTGCCGCTCGAAGGAGAGGTGGCCTCGCTCAACGTGGCGCAGGCGTCGACCGCGTGCATGTACGAATGGTTGCGCCAGAACCAGGCCTAAGATGCCCCGCCAACGCAAAAAGCTGCTGATCGTCGACGGGTACAACGTGCTGCGCTCCGGCAGCCGCTACCAGCGCATCGACGATCCCGACTACACCGACGACTGGTTCAACACCGCGCGCGATGCCCTCGTCAACGACGTGATCAACTTCGCCGGACGCGAGTGGCGCGCGATCGTGGTGTTCGACGGCGGCGGCAACGCGTTCTCGGCGGGGGAGGCGGCCTCGCTCGGTGGCGTGCGCATCGTGTTCTCGCCGGCGGGGCAGAGCGCCGACAAGGTCATCGAGAAGCTCGCGCATGACGCGCGCGAGCGCCAAGTGGAGACGCTCGTCGTCTCCAGCGACGCGACCATCCAGGACACCGTCTTCGGCTTCGGCGTCGACCGCATGAGCGCGGAGGGCTTCTGCCGCGAGCTCGGCGCCTACTACGAGGACGCCCGGCTCGACGACACGCCCAAGGTCTCCCGCAAGAACACCGTCGCCGACCGCATTCCCGCCGACGTCCTCGCCAAGCTCACCCGGATGCGCGACGGCCGGTAGGGCGGGTTGAGGGTCGTGCGCGACGGCTCCGCGTCGAGACGGGGGTCTTCGCGGCCCCGTTCGATAGAGCCGGCGGTATTTCGCCGCCCGCGTCGACGTGGCGCTTGGGAGGAATCTTCCTAGCTGCGTGCGGCATCGCATGGGAGCGAAACCGAAGACGCCTCGAGCGCACGTCGGATGCGTGCGGCTCTCATCGGATCCGCATAGGTTTCGCGCGGCATCTGCGTGAAGTCTGCGAATGTTCCGTCCGACCCCTGTGCGATCCTCGTGCGGCGTGGCGGCGCCATCCTGCCCGTCATGAGACTTTTCCTTTACGGCGAAACGGCCGCCCAGTGGTGGGCGCATGCACGCGGCTTCGATCGCGCAAGCGAAGCCGCCCGTTTCGACGCCTCCGTTTTGCGGGAGTGCGCCCCCTCCGTCAAGACGATCCGCTACCTTGTCGAAACCTTTCCGTTCCTATCGCCTCCTTACCATGTGCTCGCTTCTTCCGATGCCGATAAACGCGCCCTCGGGTCCGTCGTCGTCCATGTTTCGGGTTTTCCGTATGGAGACGGCTCGTTCATTCGCGTTGCCGGTGGAGTGTACGTGCCTTCCCCCGAACTTTGCTTCGCTCAATTCGCCGGGAATTCGACCCTCATCCGCTCCATCAAGGAGGGCTTTGCGCTTTGCGGATCTTTCGCCCTCGACGAATCGTCGGAAACGGGGCTTTCCGCGCGCCGCCCGGTGGCATCGACGCGTTCCTTGGGGCGCTTTCTCGACTCACATTCCAGACTGCACGGCACGGCAAAAGCGAGAAGGGCGATCCGCTGGGTTATGGACGGATCGGCATCCCCGCGTGAGTCGGATCTTGCCATGCGGTTGACGTTGCCGCAGCGATTGGGCGGCTTCGGGATTCCGGGCGCGCGGCTCAATCACCGCATAGATCCGCAGAAGCTCGCCAGCCGTCTGACCGATAGCGAGTATTTCGTGGGCGATTTGTGCTGGGAGCGTGAGAAGCTCGTCGTCGAATACGATTCCGATCTTCATCTCACGTCCAGCGGGCTTGCCCATGATGCCGAGAAACGCGGCGTTCTGGAAGAGGATGGTTACAAGGTGATCACCGTCACGAAGCTTCAACTCGACAGCCCCGTGGAGATGGCTCGAATCGCATGGAGGATCGGACGGCATCTCGGAATCCGCGTCCGTATCCAGAATCCTGATTTCAAACGCCTCCAAACCGAATTGTTCCGATTGGGCTGAGTCCTTCGCCGCGGGGTTTGGGCGATTCGGGTCTGGTTCGCCGATCGCTCCAGAGACTTTGGAGCTGCGTTCCGTTCTTGAGCTGCCGCTTCGTCGTGTTTGGCCCCCGCATCGCCCCCGCCCTCGTGCATCGCCCTCGCCCTCGTGTATCGTCGTCCTCGCGGCGATTCGATCTCCTTTGCTCCCCACCCTCATCAAGGTCCGATCCGCATTCTGCGATTCGGCAAAACGGATGAGAATGCACAGGATTGGGCGCCGGCGATGGCGATTTGGCTTGCGATTGATCGAATTGGGCGGCGGCAAAGCGTATAAACGCCCAAAACGCATCGCTTTCATCCGAGATGCCGTCCGGATGGCTGAAAGAGCGAGCTTTGGGCGGTTCGTCGCTAGGGCGCGGCGAAGATGCGTGGTTTTGCGCCCCGCCCTCGCGCCACGCGCTGCGTTCCGCTCACTGTCCCGCCGCCCCCGCGCCCCGA
>ERZ772812.2397-NODE-2397-length-12022-cov-4.721568_pt1 | contig 12022 bp, 14 predicted proteins | sample MGYA00511343_ERZ772812 | MGnify/ENA primary metagenome ERZ772812 (study PRJEB29015, sample SAMEA2737706) | human gut metagenome | biome: human gut; feature: human-associated habitat; material: faeces | place: China | collected 2012 ...
CGTCCCTTCTCTTGGTACACCTCTCCGAAATTTCTGGTACACCTCTCCGAAATTTCTGGTACACCTCTCCGAAATTTTCTGGTACACCTCTCCGAAATTTCTGGTACATTTTATTAATCTTTAACTTTCCCTTCATGTGGAAATTCAAAAACCATATCTAATGTCTTCATTGTCGGAATATATCTGGCACGAAAATCTTTAGTTTTCGGATCTGGCAATTGAATATTCTTATATTTCTCCATTACATCAGTATGTGTCCTTAATAGCTCCCATGCCTTACTAAATGCTCTTTTTAAAATTTTGTTTTGATTTGATGTATCTCTGGTATTCTCCAAACTCTGCTTTAAAAGCTGATTTCTTTCTATTATAGTCTTCGCCGAAATATGCGGTATTCCATGCATTCCTGTGTTCTCTATAACTGTAACCACAATACAAACAATCTCTACTGCTTTTTTATTTCGTTCCTTTGCAAGCGTCAAATTCGGTAAATAGGTATATGCCGGAAGAAATTGTGGCGTACCGTCTTTCTTTTTCATTTCTAGCCCTTGTTTACTCTTCCGTATACTTGCATTATAAATATCCTTTATTACTTTAACCATATACGGGCTTGCAAAACTTATTGTGTTCTTTTCGCGTTCCTCACCCATATAAACAAGTACTGGCAAGACATTTTTTCCTTTTTCAGTTACTCCCATTATATTCCGGAAACTCAATATACTGTTAATTGTAGATTCTACATCTGTTCTGGATATATTCGTACTTTTTCCTAATTGTTTAGCCAGATCCGGATAGTATATAGTTATTACCTCTTCGATCGACTGATCCTCTCTCCATGTCTGTTTAAACTTATTCAAAATAATTGCATAGAATACTCTCAATAACGGTAAATCAAAATTCTCTATATTATCTTTTGTATACAGATGTTTAATCCTCGCTGCCGATGCAGGTAAACCCTCAAAAAACAATTTTCCATTTTCAAAAACTAATCCATCCGCAGAAGAAAGTGGTTGAAGATATGCCGCATTATCATCGTTATATGTCATTGCATTAATATATTTTTTATTTGTAATAATTGGCATTTTACTCGGTATCTCAGCAACATCTCCTGCTCTCTTTTTAGTCCGATAAACAGTTGCTTCTTCTGCCACCACAGAAGTCTTCGCGCTTTTATCCAACTCTTGAAAAATAGTATTCGCATACTTTTTGATTGCTTCATTCGCAGCTTTTTGAGGTAAAATATTTAGCATCATTTCATACATGTTCAATTCTTTTGCCTCAGCTTTTGTAAGTTTATGCTGCTCCCTGACTTTCATTAAATTCCGGATTCTAACCCTCAGATCTTCCTCGAATAAAATATGTACCGTATTTGTATAATCATAATACCACCATTCATTTTCTTCATCTGATACCTCAGAACGTATATAATCAAATACCACAGGAATACGTATTTGCTTTGGATTATCTATTACAACATCATTCTCGCCATCATTCACAACATAATTAGCTATTTGAGAGGTTCTTGGATCTTGAACATCCACATATATCACACCAGATTCTGATACTTTATCCGGATACTTTTTTTTATCCATATTTACATCACCTGTTCTGCGCCATCATCTGAAATTCTTTATACTTCTCCAGATTCTCTTCCAAATCTTTTTTTATTAATGAGTTAATGTAAGCTGTTTTATTTCCCTTAAAAAACAATGCAGCCCCCGTCTCAACGCCCTCATAAAGCTCTTCTGGAATTGCCAACGGCATTTTTTTCACCTTTCCAACCGACGGTCTTCCTCCCTTATTTTTTTTAGTATTTTCAATTTGAGGATCCTTGATTTTTTCTTCAGATACAGAATTTACTGTTGCATCAATTTCTTTTGCGAAACTCACCTTACCTCGTTTTTTCCCTGCTGTAGCTGCCATATTTATCTTACCTCCTTCAAGATCTCAGATATTAAATTATCATAATCAATAGTTGTAGTTGCATTCGGTGCATATTCAAAAAGAGATTTTCTCAACGTCGCAGCTTCTTGACATTTCACACTTTCCCGAATTTTAGTTTCAAATATTTTTGTATTCATTTTTTTTGCATATTCCGGTAAAAGATTTTCTTCAATATCTTTTGTAAGGCTCTGCCTACCCTTGTACTTAATTAACAGTAACCCTAAAATAGTAAGTTCTTCGTTGTCCTCCTGATACTCTTTAATTGTCTCGAAAAAGTCCATAATTCCTTGAATTCCAAACGCATCACAGGTACAAGGAATAATAACATGATCGCAATAAAACAGAACATTTCCCAACAAAATTCCGGAATGTGGCGGTGTATCCAAAATTACAAAATCATATTCTGTATCGACTTCTCTAAGAGCTTTTTTTATATACTTGTACATTCCTGGACCTGGCTTGACTTGTGTATCTGCATTCTGCAAATTCTCATCAGAAGCTATAATGTCTCCATATTCTGTATGTTGAATACATTCAAAAGCTTTATAGTTAGCAAAGAATATATCATATAATGTGGCAGTTCCCTCAGTCTTAGCCTTATAAACATTCGTGGTGTTTCGCTGCGGATCGGTGTCGATCATAAGCACCTTATACCCTCTCTTTATTAACCCCGCTGATATTGCCAACGCTGTAGTACTCTTTCCAATACCGCCTTTTCTATTTGCTATTGCAATCTTTATTGCCATAGTATTCTCTCCTTCTATATATTATATGTATATTATATACTTTTATCATTATTTAGTAAACCATAAAATAGTTTTTTATATATAATATATATTTAATATATTATATATTTTTACATTGTTCACTATCACAATTAATTTTGATACAATATATTATTTTTATTTTTGACAGTTTAGAATATATAATGTATATTATATATTCTAAACTATGCATTATACATTTATAACATAATTATTATATTCTATATATTTAGGATATTTTAGATATATAAAATATCTTTTTTAATACTATCACAAATATTTTTGATATAATTATCATAATTAATTATGATATTCTCAGAAATGGAGAGCTAATATGAGCAAATATTATAAATCACTCGATCTCAACAAACTTAGCAATATATCATATCTAAAAACTGTACCTGGAGATTTCGTATTTTAATAAACGTTTTCTTTTAATTTTTTACCTACCTCGTCTTTTTCATGTTATAATAGCAGAGCTACCGCCCCTAGACTGGTACAGAAAGGGGGTGCATCGTTTTTGGATCCAATTTCATCATTTATGCTTTCTGTTTTGGCAAGTGTAATTGCCTACTACATTTGCAAATGGTTGGACAGAAAATAGTAGCTGGTAGTCAACCTAGGGAATAATCCACCCTGCCACAACGGACAAAAAGCCCCGGAGTTCGCACCTCCGGGGCTTTTGCTGCATCGCTAATGGATACATTTCATCATTTTGCCTACTGGCATTATAGCATATGTATTTCATTTTTACAATATTCCTTTTTGAAACAAGAATAACACCTAAAATGAATTACATTCACTGCATCTCTTTTTTATATTTATAATATGTATTTCTTGATATATTTAAGATTTCCAGAATTTCTTTATCTGACATATTTCCGTCAAACGATTTCGACATCTTCCGGATCCGCTCTTTCATCTCCAAAGATTTTTTCGTAATAATCTTCGATCCTCTTGTACGTCCGATCTGCTTTCCATTCAATCTGGCTGTCTCAATTCCTTCCTTTGTCCGTTGATGCAGATCTTCAACCTCTTTTTCGCTTTGAATAAACGCTAATCGAATCTGCTCTCTGGCAAGTGATAATAAATACTTATTTACTCCTGCCAGTATATAATCAATTTCAGTGCCTGTAAGTTGAATAAGGCTATCTAAAGCCTTTTTATACGTTTCAGTATTAATATGTGGCTCTTTTAGAAAAATAAGATTAACTCCTCGATTATATAGTTCCTGATATGTAGCAAAACCTTCTTCTGCATTACCACTCAGCCGGCTGACAGAATCAAAGACTATCGTATCTCCACTTTTTACTTTTTCAAATAGCTTAGTCCATTCTTTCCGATTAATGACAGTTCTTGTATATACCTCCCGTATAATCACAGCCATTGGATATATTGCAAGTATATTTCTAACCTGTCGTTCTATATTTTGCTTTGATGTGGAAACTCTACAATAACCATATATAGGCATCTTTCTCTCCTGTTTATACTCATCTTAACCATCGTTTTATTTCATACTTATTTTTTTAAAAGAGGACACTGAATATGTTCTCTTTTTAATACTTTAATGTCATACGTTTAAATTAATACTATTGTTGTTTTTCCAGCAACTCCTGTATCTTCTTATAGCAATGTAGCGTTGCTCTGACATCTTCAAGACTATCGTGTGCGTGGAATTTATATCCAAAATAATTCGCAGCAACAGTCAATTTCTGCCATTTATACCCACCATGATAATCACTATATTCCCCGTAGACCTCTGCAAACACACTCATAACATCATACACTGTTTGCTCATTCGTGGGTCTATATCCGACAGCTTCCAAAAAGTCCAGGTCAAACTCTGCATTATAGGCAACCAGTAATCGTCCGGACTCCATCACACCTCGGATCTGACCTGCCACTTCCCATAACTCTGGTGCATTGTCTACCATGTTCGGACTAATTCCATTTATTCTTTCAGCTTCTGACCATATGCGTTTAAAGTGTGGTTTTATGTACGTATTCAGCAGAACATTTCCCTCTCCGTCTACCGCAGAAAACTGTAAAATCTCATCATTGTTGAACGATAATCCTGTTGTCTCTGTATCAAAAACAACAATGCCAGTTTCATTTTTTATAGCAATCGTTTCTTGCTGCATACACTTTTCTTTATATGCAGCTCTTTTTTGCATTCGCTCTTGCTGCTTCTTTTTTCCTTCTCTCAGCCTTAACTCGGTCTCTCTTTTTATCCTGTACCGTTCTCGCCGCTTTCTATTCCGTTCTGCATTTAATTCTCTTTTTGCAGAGTTTACCTCTGCTTCATTAGCCTCATAAGTATCTTCCACTCTCCAATACAGCGTAGAAACTTGACAAAATCCGTTTGACCAACGTTCCTTTCCTTCTTTTCCGTCTTTTGGCAACCTCCCCATATCAACCAACTGGCTATAGGTAAATTCTTCGCCTTCTCTTCTGATTTTCATTTTCTCGCCCCTTTCAATCTCTTCTATAGTGTTTCGTCAAATACGATCTGAGCTGCTCATCAGTCAGATCTGTATTAATTCTGGACATGTCCATAGCTAAATCTTCTATTTCTCGTTCTAATCTGGCGAATGCGCCTGCATTCCACAGCGCATCATCCTCCAGTGAAAAATATTCGTTTGTCAACTCATGCAGTCTCTTAATTATAGCATAATGTTCTGTAGATTCTTCCATATTATGATACCCCCAAAATATAATTTGCTGCCTTTTCTGCCCTTGCCGATGCAGTCACAAACAATTTCGGATCCTTTTTTAAAGCTCTGCTCCACCCCTGTATATACGCTGCACTGTTTGTAAATGTCTCCGGTGTTTCGATCTTTAAGTTATTTAGGATCGCTGCACTGCTGATCTCAGCAACTAATTCTTCCCTCGAATAAACAGCATTTCCAAAGTGAGACCTTTTGTTCTCTTCTTCCCGATCACACCGACTTTTCTTCATGGTGCTGTGGCTGCATTCATGGAAGATCGTGCCGTAGTATTCCTCTGCGAGCTTAAATTGCGAAATCTCCGGAAGTGTAATTGAATCATCGGACGGGCGATAGTATGCGCTGTTTCCATCCTGTAGAATATGCAGCGAAATCTTTTCCCGATCGAGATAGGAATGTAACAGATCTTCGGCTTCCTGAATCGGTTCTGTATTGAACTTTTCTTCTGGATCCGGATACGCTACCCCTTCCACATCACTTACATGTATGACTCGGTAGTACCGTAAAAGAGGAACATTCTTTTTTCGGATCTCTCCGGAATCCTCATCTTTTTCTTCAATTTCCTGCATCTTCCAGAAAATCACTACTTCTGATTTTGCACCCTTTTTAACCTTCCCCCCTAGGTTTTGCCATTGTTTAAATGTCGCATACGCTCCCCTGTGATCCAACAAGATCTGGTTTGTAAGCGAGTACGGTTTTTTACTGACAATATTGTAGGATCCGGCTGATCCGATCCATGGTTTCTTCCATGGGATATATCCCTCTTTCATTTTCTCTAAAATTCTCTGTGTGATAATCTCATAAACGTTATTCATGTCTGACCTCTCCTTTACTCTCTGAACACCTCAAGGCGCAGCCTTGCAAATGCTGTTAGATTCTGAGCTTTTATGGAGAGGTGCGGATCTTTTTCGTAGGTTATCGCAACCCGTTTACCTTTCCATAATGCTGTTTAGTTCTTCGCTCATATTGTCGAGTTTGCGTGCAGCCTTTTTAACTGGATTTTACGGAACCGCAAGGAGCAAGGCGCAGCCAAGACGCCGTAGGGCAATCCTTGCGGTGCTGTAAAAGCCTGTTACGCTGCATTAAGCAAACCGCATATGAACGTAAGAACTAAACTGTATAGAAAGGTAAACTGCCTGCGATAACCGGAGAAAAAAGGGATCCCCTTGAGGGGATCGGTCGGCTAGGGGTGACTCCTAACCTTCCTTTTCTGCTACTTCCGGAAGAAGTAGCAGCTTACCCTTAGGAGGGGGCAAGGGTAACGTCCGGAGGACGGGGTTCGGAATGGTACTATTAAAAATCTCTTTCCCCTCTTTCAAACGCTTCTCCTGTATATTCTACATCGTCTTCCTCATCCTCTTTCTCAACATCAGATTCTTCATTCACATCCACATCATTCTCCGGATCTGGTTCTGCAATCTCCTTAACATGTCTTTCAACTTCTGCTGTTTTTTGATCTATTACTTCCAATAATTCAGCCAAATTCAAACTTTGATAACGTTTTTTATTTTTCATTAATATGGATTCTTCATTACCACCTAATGAAAAACGCTCTGAGAGCTTCTCTCTATCATTGTCCATCACAATTTCTCCTAAAAAATACGATTGTACGGAGAATTTAGATCTCTGGCATCACGTTCTGATCGTATAATTAAATAACTCACTTCAAGTACTAACACTATCAACACGCTATTCCATTCCATAAATTCTCTACCTATAATTCCAACTAACGCCCCAGCAAAAGAAACCTGTAAACTTACGAAATCCAAGTATCTTGTTATGTACCGATACATTCCAACCACAAGTCCTGCCACAAGCATTACCACAAGCAGAACCGGCAAAAATTTGAAGATCACACCAACCGGCATCCAGGCATTCCCAATCTGATCACACAGGCCTGATACTCCATCAAAGAATCTCTCTATAATCCGGATCAAATTCTTCAGATCTCCGATCAGTCCCGATCTTAACCAAACAACAGCTAAAATGATTCCTAAAAAAGCTGACTGAATGTATACTTTATGCTGCATATCAAGAACTTTCGCTTCCAAATACTGAACTTGAAGAAAACGCTTCTTCAGATTACCTTCTCTCCGATCCAGATTCTCTTTTTCCTTCTGAACCTGCTTTTCCCTTTCTTCTATCTTTTCTTCTCTATCTATAGAATCAGAGGCAGACGAACTCACCACCTCATACAGCTCTTTCGTAAATTTCAGGTCTTCCGCTGCCTTTTTTTCTTTTGCCAAAACTTCTCCAGAACGTTTTTTTATTGAATGCATAAGCAACTTCACATCCTGCAACTTAAATTTCAGCTCACGAATTTCTTCGTCCTTCAGATCGACAATTTTCGATAACTCACTGACCTGTTCCATCAGAATTTTTTTCTCGTTCATATCATCCATAATCTCACTCCTCTCATACCGGATCCCACCAGTCGTCACGATCAACAGGATCATCATCCTCTTTGTAAATTTCTAAATCACTGTCAGCTGAATCTATACTTTCCGAATTTTCCTGATCTGCTTTTTGTTCCTTATTTGCTGCGATCAGATCCGCAGCCTTCATAGTAATTGATTTAAATGCGTCTACAAATTCCTGTTGAACCTCAATCTTGACAGATTCAATTTTTTCATGCAGCTTTTCTATTCCTCCAGAAACAGATTCAATCAGATCATGCAGCCTGTTCAGCTTCCGGATTTTCCGATTTTCTTCACATATATCCGCAATCTGCCCTTTCGCTTCCATTTCCCTCGCAGCACGTCCTTCATGCATAGTTGGAATTTTTTCTATCCCCTGCTCCTTATAACTCCTGCAATCTATCCAATCAAAACTGCCTTTCAACTCTAATCTATCATTGACATCATCTTGCCATTCCTGCCGAATTTCCTGTATAAATTCTTTCTTGTTCCATGGATTATCAATTACATATATCCGTTTCCACTGTAACCGATTTCCTTTGCCTACTTTTTGCTCTCCGGTCTCCGGATCAATTACCGGAATCCTATTTCCTTCATTGTCCAAAGCAAAAATTTTTTTCTCTTTATATGTTTCCCAGTTTCCGGAGGTATCAATTTTTCGTGTCGTTAAAATTGCATGAATATGTGGATTATGGCTACTATAATGTAATGCCATATCCGCAATCATTCCCTTTTCCGTAAAAAATTTTCCAAATTTCTCCATTACACTTTTACAATCATCAACAGAAAACTCTCTCGGCAATGCTGCATCTATAGTTTTCGCAAATCTTGCATTTTTTGCACTCTCAACCTGCTCAACTTCATTCCATAATGTTGCCCTATTAGAAAAACGATCAGGCGCATTCTCCGGTAAAAAAATCATTTTATCTGTAACATCTTTTTTAGTGAAATCATATACAATACCTGTCCGATCTGATTCTATACGTTCTCCGGCAATATACGCCGAAAATCCTACCGCAGAATCTGACTTTCCGGAATTTTTTCCGCCAATATGGTCAACATGTAAATGATACATTCCCATTTTTCAAAACACTCCTAAAAAAATATGCGTATCCGCATCCTGATCCAGCGGAACGCTGGCGCGCGCACCAGACAACCAACCGGTGGTCTGGAAGTGCGCTTGTCAACTTTCAGCTGACAATAACTCAAGTGCTACTATTAATTTTCACGATTCATCCACCTACTAAAGTACATTCCACGATCTTCCTGGTACTGCAAAAATGCTTTCAGTTTCACAAGATCATTTCCCGTCAAACTCCGATTCAAAATTTCAGAAATCACACTTTCCAATGCAAGATCTTCATTTACTTTTTTTTCATTTGCAGCGATAGCAGCTGCCAGTTCTTTTTCTTCTCCATGCTCTACATCTACAGGTCTACCTAATGCATTTTCCAATGCAGCTCCACAAATAATTAATCTGCGCGTTCTCTGCTTTCGATCCTGCTCTTTTTGTTTCTTCAACAAATCTTTTTCCTGTTCTCTCAATTGCGCGAGCCTTTTTTCTGCTGTTTTTTTGCGCTCCTGCACCTCTGCTAAGCGTTCTTCTGCTGTTTTCGCCATTATTTTTCCCCCCTTCTTCCTTTCAGAAAACTCCGGATAATCAAAATTGCATCTACTACATCATCTTTTTTTATGCCCCAAAAGCCATGCTCCCCCGATCCACCCTTAAACTCTGTTTCTGGAAGATCTGTTCTTGCATCATAGATTTGCTCCGAAGGATAATGAAATTTAAAGTCAACATTAGCGGTAATGCATATGTACTTATTGCCATATTCATCTTTCTGACGTTCTGTTAATCGCACATCAAACTCACTACTCAATGAATCCAATAGATAAGTCTCGATAAAAATATCTTTAAGTGCATAAAGCAGATCTATATCACACTTCACCAATTTTTTAAATGCAGTTATAGATTTGATTTCTGGAAGTACAAACTCATCTACCAAAACTAATTCTTCGTCCGGATCATTCCAATCCATACAGATAATATCGCTATACATATTGTCTTTTCCTTTTTCCAGTTCTTCTTCCATTTTTAACAACTCTTCAACAATATCTACTCCTTCAGATGCAGATGATCCAGCATTACTTTCACCTGTACGCTTGACAATTTTTTTTGAAAAATCCTCATTTTGACTTGCGTTCAACCGTATACCATAATGCTTTTGAGATACCCAATCTAAGCTACATCTGTTACTTAACAGCTCTTCCAATTCTTCTGCCGGTTCTTTTTCAAGATCATCATAGGTAAAACGACAGTTATGCTCTTCTGCAATTTCACAGTACTCCAAATACTTTTCCAGCTTTACCAAATCTTTAACATGATGATTTATGGTTCTTACAGCTTCTAATACTTCATTGTTGTCCATCATTTTTTCTACTGACATATTCTTCCTTTCTGCCTTGCTAGGCTACAATACAAAATTTTCTTCAAAACTAATATGTCATTTTTGAAAAAAAATAGCAGATTATTATAAGAACTCTTTCAGACAAAAAAATAGAAGCGTCCTATCGGATCACTTCTGTTCATTCTTCACTATTCACTTTTAAATCTTATTCCTCTATATCTCCAATATCATAATCAAATTCTTTTAAAATGGCTTGTCTCATACTCTCATATGGTTCCAACTCTTCAACTGTTATATCCTGACAAAAAAGTGCTCTTTCTAATCTATCCGTGTAATTTATAGCAAACTCTGGATATCTAAAAAACAGTTCTATAGTCAGATCTTCCAGTTCTGGTCCGATCTCCATCCTTCGTAATTCTATACTATTAAATATCTCCTGTGTCATTTTTTCAGGATCACTAATTGCAGAACTCTGTTCCGGTGTTAAATATTTAATCTCTGCAAACAAATTATCCAAATTCTGTTGCGGTGTCAGGTTATTCAAATCAATAGTAGTTTTCTTATTCATAGCTCCTCCATTGTATAGAAAGTTGCAGTAGAAATCCTACAACTTATATTTCTATTATAAATTAGGTATTCTATGGTTGCAACTCATAATAAAAGATTAATGGGAATATATCATATGGAAGATCTGAACTACGGAAATATCCAAATCAAATTGAACGAAATAATAGCAGAACAAGGGATCAGTAAAAACAAATTGGCTCACAGAGCAGAGATGCAAAGGACACAGTTAAACCAATACTGCCAAGGAACTGTGACTAGATTAGACACCGCTGTCTTAGCACGTCTATGTCATGCATTAGACTGTCGGATTGAAGATCTACTGGAATATATACCCCCCACAAAATAATCATTCTTCATCAATTACACTACCATGTAAACAACTCTTAAACTTCAATCTTACTAAAAAAATCTATCTACATTAAATCGTATAAAACAATTTATATCAAATTCAGAACTAAGTAAATACTATAATATTCAATGTTTTCACTGCCCCCTTCGGGAGCTTGGAACCCCTGAGAAAAGCCTTACAAAACTTACCGATTTAGACTTGACTTCCCGTCTAAGATATGCCACGCTGGCAGGTAAACTAGGAAAACGGCTTTTCTCTCCCCCCTACAGCTTTACAAATAATAAAAAAATAAAAGCTGTAAGAGGTAGAGTGATCTCACGCCGTATAGGCTCACTGAGGTATCCGTATCACTCCCAAATATTACTATCTGGTACAATTCACGCACAAAAGCGAACGGTCGAAGTCTGCCATAAGACACCGTATATTGCTAAATATTCTTGCAACCCCCCTCCTGATCCGCAACAACATAAATGCTATGATCGTCAGTTCTCTCAGGACTTTCGATCCGAATCAGGCGACAGGACGGGCACACCGATTTCTAAACATACTGGTCTACCAACGCACCCTCTAACGGCGATTCCTGCGGATGCTACCCCGCAAAGGTTTTATTAAAGTGATTGTCCTCTCAACACTGCCAATCTGCCCTCAGTATGGCTTCCTGAGCCTTATATAATTGCTTCTATGCATACAATTATATAAATAGGGCGACTGCATAAGCAAGTCACCCTATACGCTCGTTATTAAATTATTAGACTACTTTGAAAGTTCAAAATCCCTTATAAATATCAGCTTTTTCGTCCCTTCTCTTGGTACACCTCTCCGAAATTTCTGGTACACCTCTCCGAAATTT
>ERZ772812.2405-NODE-2405-length-11999-cov-18.878265_pt1 | contig 11999 bp, 10 predicted proteins | sample MGYA00511343_ERZ772812 | MGnify/ENA primary metagenome ERZ772812 (study PRJEB29015, sample SAMEA2737706) | human gut metagenome | biome: human gut; feature: human-associated habitat; material: faeces | place: China | collected 2012 ...
TTCCGCCGCGATGATACACCGTCAGCTTGATCTTGCCGTATTTGTACTCCCGATACAGGGCATAGGGCGCGGGCATCTCCGGCAGCACCGTATCCACCGCGCTCTCTGCTATGATTATACCATGTGCACGGCAAATGTCAAACGCTGCGATATCCGTCAGCGCCTGCTGCAAGAGCCCGCTGGCGTAGGGCGGGTCCAGAAACACGATGTCGAACTTCTCCCCGCTGCGAAGATACGGCAGCGCGTCCCCCTGCCGCACTCTGGCCCTGTCCGCCAGACGGCACAGCGCCAGATTTTCCTGTATCAGCCGCACCGCGTCCGCCCGCCGGTCGATGAACACGCACTCCGCCGCGCCCCGGCTCAGGGCCTCGATGCCCAGCTGTCCGGTACCGGCGAACAGGTCCAGCACCCGCCGTCCCTCGATGTCGAACTGTATGATGGAGAACAGGCTCTCCTTCACCTTGCCGGTGGTGGGCCGTGTCTCCAGCCCCTCCAGCTCCTTCAATACCCTGCCTCTGGCAGTTCCCGTGATCACGCGCATAGTCCGTTACCCCCTGGGGTCAAAATGTTCAAAGATGACCAGGTTCCCGGCCGCCTCGGCCTTTTCCATAGTCTCCCTGTCCCGCACGGTCCAGCTGGCCTCCTGCACCTTGTAGAAGCCCCGGCACAGCCGCAGGGACAGATTGCCCCGGTCCTCAAACCGATAGGCGATGAAGTCCGGCCGCGTCCGCACGTTCAGCAGCAGGTTCGCCAGGATCCACCGGATACCGCCGGGCAGATGCTGCGCGTCCCCGTGGGCGGTGAAGTTCTCGCTCAGCTGTCCCCGCAGGATATCCGGCTCGTTCTGCCACAGCCACATCAGGCACCGGGGGTCGAAGGACTCCACGCAGTACGCGCCCTTGTACTTCTTCAGCACCCTGCTGGCCGCCGCGGCCAGCGCCTCGGCGTTGCCGCGCTCTGCCTTCAGCTCCACGATCAGCGGCGCCCGGTCCGTGAACAGCGGCAGCACCTCCTCCAGCAGGGGGATCCTCTGCTCCGTTCCCTCCAGCGGGTACTGCTCCAGCTCCTCCGCCGTCAGATCCTCAATATAGACCTCCGCGCCCGCCGTACGCAGCAGGCTGGCGTCGTGGATCACGGCCAGCTTGCCGTCCTTCATCAGGTGCACGTCCAGCTCCGCGCCGAAGCCGTTGGCCGCCGCCCGCTTGAACGCCGCCATGGAGTTCTCCGGTATACCCTTCTCCCTGTCGTGCAGGCCCCGGTGGGCATACCGCCACTGCCGGAAATACGCCTGATCCATCTTGCCCCGCCGGCACCGCAGGCACAGCAGATACAGCCAGAACAGCACCAGCAGTACAATAATGATAATTATGATCGCTTTCATCAGTCGTTTGTCAGCTCCTCCACCGTATTGTCAATAGCCCCGGCGTCCTCTGTGCCCGCCGCGGCAGTCTGCTTCGGCACCTCCCTGCTGTCGCCGTGCTTCACGAACAGCATGGTCACAAAGGCCAGCGCCGTGAACACCGCCGCGTAGGGGAACAGCACGTGCATCCCAAATTTATCCATCAGCAGTCCCGACACCATGGGCGTAGCCACCTGCGCCGCCATGGACGCCGTGTAGTAAAAGCCTGTGTACTTGCCCACATCGCCGCCGGAGGCCAGCTCCACCACCATGGGGAAGGAGTTGACGTTGATGGTGGCCCAGGCGATGCCCGCCAGGGCGAACATGGCGTTCATCAGTGCCGCGGGACTGTCCGCTGTCAGGAACCCGGCCACGCCGAAGGCCACGGTCAGCATCACCACGCCGGCCAGTATGGTCTTCTTCCGCCCGATCTTCCCGGCGATGAAGCCAACCGGCAGATAGGCCGCGATGGCCGCCGCCTGGGCGATGATCAGCGTCAGGTTGTAGTCCTTGTGCAGGATGTTGCTGGCGTACACGGAGTACTTGCTGGTGACGGCGTTGTAGCCGAAGAACCACAGCACGATGCTCAGCAGGATCAGCAGCAGGCTCTTGACCTCATCGGCGGAGAGCTTCCGGCTCTCGGTAGGGTGGGCGGCCTCCTCCGCGTCCTCCAGCCCGGCGGCCACGGACTGCTCCTGCATCTCCTTTGCCCACCGCGGCTCCTGCACCGTCAGCATGAACACCACCAGCGCCGCCAGCATCAGCGCCGCGATCACGCCGAAATAGCCGGTGTAGCTCATCAGGCTGTTCTGCACCGACGCGGTGGCGAACAGCATGCCCAGCGCCAGCACGATAATACCTCCGGCGCTGCCCATCAGGTTGATGACGGCGTTGGCCTTCGACCGCAGGGGCTTGGGCGTCACGTCCGGCATCAGCGCCACCGCCGGCGAGCGGAACGTGGCCATGGACAGCAAAATGATCAGCAGCAGCGCCACGAACAGGATCACCGTGGCCGGGTGCGCGCGGGTGACAGCCTCTGCACAGGCCTGCCGCGCCGGAACGACATAGTTGGTATACGCCGGGTCGGTGACGGCTTCGCCGTCCTCCGTCACCGTCTGGTTGCGGATGGCGGTGAATTCCTCCTCCGTGAACTTCTGCCCCAGAATGAAGCTCTCGCCGCCGGGGGACAGCAGCGTGGCGTCCTTCTGCCGCTCATAGATCACGGACAGCGCCGCCGGGTCGTCGATGGCGGACACGTCCCTCAGGTGCCGCAGCTGGGCGTTGTCCACGAAGGACAGCGCCACCAGCGCACAGGCGGCCACCAGCGTGCCTATCACGATAAAGGGCGTCCGCCGCCCCTTGGGGCTGGTACACTTGTCGGACAGATGGCCGAACAGCGGCAGCATGAACAGCGCCAGCACATTGTCCAGCGCCATGATGACGCCCGACCACGTCTGGCTCATGCCGAACTTGTTGGTAAGGATCAGGGGCACGGTGTTGTCATAGGCCTGCCAGAAGGCGCAGATCAGGAAAAAGGCAAAGCCGACCAGAATGGTGCGCTTGTAATTCAGCTTCATGGTGTCTCCTCCCACGCGCGGAATACCGCGTTGATATCGTCGTACACCCATGTGGGGCGTATGCCGTCTCTTTTAATGTCGTCCCGTGTCCCCTCGCCGGACAGCACGAAAACGCTGTCGATCCCGGCGTTCACCGCGCAGGCAATGTCCGTGTACAGCCGGTCGCCGAGCAGCACCGCCGCCTCCGGCGGGTACCCGGTCCCCTCCAGCGCCAGCCGTACCATGGCGGGCTGGGGCTTGCCGATGAACTCCGGCTCCCGCCCGGTGGCCCGGTGCAGCATCTCGCATACGCTGCCGCAGTCCGGTACGGCGCCGTACCACGTGGGGCACACCCAGTCCGGGTTCGTGGCCAGCCAGGTGACGCCCCGGTTCAGCAATATGCAGGCGTCCTCCAGCTTCTGAAACGTCAGCTCCCGGTCGAAGCCGCTGAGCAGGATCTCCGCGCCGTCCTCCCGGTCACAGGTGACGGGTATCCCCGCCGCTGCCAGCTGGTCGTAAAAGGACCGGGTGCCCTGCACGTAGCACCGGCGTCCCGGATACCGTCTCCGCAGCAGATCAATGGCCGCGTCCACCGAGGTCAGGTAGTCCTCCCGCCCGGTGGCGATGCCCATGCCGTTCAGCTTTTCTATATAGCCCTCCACGCCTTTGGAGGAGTTGTTGGTCAGAAACAGATACCGTCCGCCCTTCTCCCGTATGCGGGAGAGAAAGGCCGTTACCCCGTCGAACAGCCGGTCGTCCAGATAGATGGTCCCGTCCATGTCCAGCAGAAACAGCCGCTTATCCTGTAAACGTCCCAAGGAGCGCCCTCCTTTTCAGATACATACCGTAAAAGACAGAATACCACACGTTTGCCGCGATGGCAACAAAAACCCCGTCACACCACCTGAAAAATAAAGAATTTCAGATAGTTCGTCTCCTCCACGCCCCACAGGATGGGGTGGTCGGCGCACTGCTGCCGTGCTTCGATCTGCCGCAGCTGCACCCCCGCGTCCCGGGCGGCGTCCTGCAGCATCTTGATGAACAGCGCCTCCGACGCGAAGTGGCTGCACGAGCACGTGGCCAGATACCCGCCCCGGGGCAGCAGCTTCATGGCCCGGTAGTTGATCTCCTTGTACCCGGTCATGGCGTTGGGTATGGTCCTGCGGCTCTTGGTGAAGGCCGGCGGGTCCAGTATGATGAAGTCGTATTTCCGCGGCTGCTCCGCCAGCTGCGGCAGCAGGTCGAACACGTTGGCGCACACGCAGTCCATCACGCCGTCCAGCCCGTTTTTCCGCGCGTTCTCCGCCGCGCAGTCCACGGCGAACTGCGACACGTCCACGGCGGTCACGTGCTTCGCCCCGCCCTTTGCGGCGTTCAGGGCGAAGGAGCCGGTGTGGGTGAAGCAGTCCAGCACCGTCCTGCCCTTTGCCAGCTTCGCCACCGCCAGCCGGTTGTACTTCTGGTCCAGAAAGAAGCCGGTCTTCTGCCCGTTCTCAAAGTCCACCGTGTACCGTATGCCGTTCTCCGTGATGTCCTCGGCGGTGCTCTCCGGCGCGGCCTCGCCGGGCAGCGTCATCCAGCCCTTGCCCTGCGCCATGCCCTCCAGCGTCCGAAGGGCCGCGTCGTTGCGTTCGTACACGCCCCGGATGACCTGCCCGTCCTCCCGCAGGATGCGTACCAGCAGCGGCAGCACCCGTTCCTTGATGCGTTCCATACCCAGGCTCAGCACCTGGGCCACCAGCACGCGCTCGAACCGGTCCACCGTCAGTCCCGGAAAGCCGTCCGCCTCCCCGAAGATGATGCGGCAGCACCGGCTGTCCGCCTCGCCCATCACCGTTTTGCGGTAGTCCCAGGCGTAGCGCAGCCGCCGTTCCCAGAAGGCGTCGCCCGCCGGGTCGTCGTTGGCGTTCCGCGTCACCAGCCGCACCCGTATTTTGGACGCGCTGTTATAGAACCCACAGCCCAGCCAGCTGCCCTTTTTCGACACCACGTCCACCAGGCTGCCGTCCTCCGGCGTGCCGCTGACCGACACCACCTCACCCTCATAGACCCACGGGTGCCCGTCCACGATGGCGCGCTCCCCCTTGGGGGTGATGGTGACGATGGGATACGGTCTGGCAGCTTTCATGGCGGTTACTCCTTTTGTACAGGAAAATTTCTCCTAAGTATAGCACAAAGACAAGCATATTTCCATACGATGTATAAATAAAGTATCGCTGAAGTACAGACAAAGTATAGTAAAACGCACAGAACAAGTATAGGAGGAACTGCTATGCCGCGTATCTTTTTAAGTCCATCTACCCAGGAATATAACCCATATATCACCGGAAACGGCTCAGAAGAGTACTTTATGAACCAAATTGCCGACGCCATGGAGCCCTATCTTTTGGCCAACACCATCCGTTTTACCCGCAACACCCCCGACATGACCGCCGCCAGCTCCATCCGCCTGGCAAATTCTGGAAGTTACGATTTTTATTTGGCGCTTCACTCCAACGGCAGCACCGATGGTACCAAGGAGGGCGCCGTCCGCGGTGTCATCGCTTTTTATTATCCCACCAGTGCTAATGGCCGCCGCGCGGCGGACATTTTTGTAAAAAACTTAAAAGACATCTATCCGTTGCCGGACAAGGTCTATGCCCGTGCCACCACCACGCTGGGCGAGGTCCGCCAGCCCTATATGCCCTCCGTACTGCTGGAGCTGGGCTACCACGACAACACCGCTGATGCCCGTTGGATCGAGGGCAATATCCAGGCCATTGCCGCCAATTTGGTGCTGTCGCTGACAGAGTACTTCGGCCTGCCTTTCGTCACACCCATAACACCCTGGCAGGGCACGGTGCAGACGCCGGGCGGAGGTCCGCTGAACCTTCGTGCGGCCCCTGGCACCCGGGCCGAGGTGGTCACACTTCTGCCGAATGGCGCAAAGCTCACCGTCTACGGTCGCTATCAGGAGTGGTACACGGTGGGTTACCAAGGCCGTCTGGGTTACGCTTACGCCGATTTCATTCAGTGACCCAACAGATACGGTGCCTTGCCTGAAAAACGACAAAAGAAAAGTTTACTTTGCCCTTGACAGTTGACCATAATATGTTTAATATAGTAAAGGATCATTATCGGGGCATAGGAGCCTTTCCGCCCCGGTTGTCATCCGGCACCATATTTTGTGCCGACGCAAAAACCCAATAACAACATAGGAGGAATGTACCATGACCACAACTGGCTGGATCGTGGCCATCCTCTCGTTCGCTGTCGCCCTCGTTCTGGGCTTTGTGGCCTGCACGCTTATCCGCCGCCGCAAGGAAAAGAACGACCAGCGCAAGATCGAAGACGCCGAGCAGGAAGCTCTGCGTATCGTCAATGAGGCCATCAAGAGCTCTGAAAACAAAAAGAGAGAAGCACTCCTTGAAGCAAAAGAAGAGATTTTGAAGAACCGCAGCGAGTACGAGAAGGAAGTCAAGGAACGCCGTGCCGAACAGCAGAAGCAGGAACGCCGTCTGCAGCAGAAGGAAGAGAACCTCGATCACAAGACCGAGATGATCGAGAAGAAAGAGGAGGCCCTGGCCCAGAAGCACGCTGCTCTGGACAAGGAGCAGGAGGAGATCAAGCTCATCAAGCGCAGCCAGACCGAGATGCTGGAGCGCATTTCCGGCTTCACTGCCGAGCAGGCTAAGGATTACCTGATCGCCCAGGTGGAGTCCGAGGTCACCCACGAAACGGCGCTGAAGATCAAGGAGATCGAAGCCCGCGCCAAGGACGAGGCCGACCAGCGTGCCCGCGAGATCGTGGCCACCGCCATCCAGCGCTGCGCCGCCGACCACGTGGCCGAGATCACCGTCAGCGTGGTGCCCCTGCCCAACGACGAGATGAAGGGCCGCATCATTGGCCGCGAGGGCCGCAACATCCGCACGCTGGAGACGCTTACCGGCGCGGATCTGATCATCGATGACACGCCGGAGGCCATCACCGTCTCCTGCTTCGAGCCGGTCCGCCGCGAGATCGCGCGGCTGGCCCTGGAAAAGCTTATCGCCGACGGCCGCATCCACCCTACCCACATTGAAGAAATGGTGGAGAAGGCCCGCCGCGAGGTGGACGGCGTCATCCGCGCCGAGGGCGAGCGCGCCGTGCTGGAGACCGGCGTCCGCGGCCTGCATCCGGAGCTGCAGAAGCTGCTGGGCAAGCTGCACTACCGCACCAGCTACGGCCAGAACGTGCTGCAGCACTCCATCGAGGTCAGCCATATCGCCGGCATGATGGCCGCGGAGCTGGGCGCCGATGTGCAGGCAGCCAAGCGCGCCGGCCTGCTGCACGACATTGGCAAAGCCCTGGACCATGAATTCGAGGGTACCCATGTGGCGCTGGGTGTGGAATACGCCCGCAAGTACCGCGAGAAGGAAGACATCATCCATGCCATCCAGGCCCACCACGGCGACGTGGAGTGCCGCACGCTGGTGGCCTGCCTGGTGCAGGCGGCGGACGCCATTTCTGCGGCCCGTCCGGGTGCGCGGCGCGAGAACCTGGAAAATTATATTAAACGTTTGGAAAAGCTGGAGGAGATCACCAGCAGCTATCCCGGCGTTGAGAAGAGCTATGCCATCCAGGCCGGCCGTGAGGTCCGCGTCATGGTCAAGCCCGAGCAGGTCAGCGAGGATGAAATGGTCATCCTGGCCCGTGAGCTGGCCAAGCGCATCGAAAGCGAACTGGAATATCCCGGCCAGATCAAGGTCCACGTTCTGCGTGAGACGAAGGTCGTGGAGTACGCGAAATAAAAATTTAATATCCACCCGGAGCAGGTGTGCGTTGCACACCTGCTCCGCTTTTGTTATAATGAGCGGTACAGAGACAGAGACAACGTCGTATCCCATGGAGGATGGAAAGCATGAAACGTTTTGTACTGTTGATCCTGCTGCTGGCCATGGCATTGAGCATGACCGGCTGCCTGACCGTTACCGGCGGCAATGACCGGGCGGACGAGCTCCCGCCGGAGGAGCAGCACCTGACCGCCGACGTGGACGAGACGGAGGTCTGGCACCGCCGTCATGACGATGTGTGGAGCGGGCAGGACGAGCCGGAGCTCGTCAGCCGGGACTTTGAGCGCATCAGCGGCGCGGCCGCCAACGGCATGACCGTGGGGCAGGAGCTGCTGCTGCTGGATTTCATGGACTGCTACTACCAGTCCATCAGTCAGCTGCGGGTCATTGACCCCGCCGACCTGTTCGCGGAGCCGAAGGAGGTGGCCTATCACAAGACCATCTGGCACGATCTGTGCGTCATCCGCAAGCTGTCGCCCATCGACCTGACCATGACCTCGTACAGCTACGCCCTGCGCTGTGTGTCCATTACCCCGTCGGAGGAGACGGAGGGCGACGTGGACATGGTGCTGCGGGAGAGCAACGTGACGTACTTCGCCGGGCTGAACGGCATCCCCTCGGAGCAGTTCGGCATCAAGCACACCTTCACCCTGCGGGGCGTGGGTGACCGCTGGCTCATCGTCAAGCACTGGTCGGACGACAACGCCTATTACAGCGCCGACTACGACGAGGAGACGCAGCAGGACAGGAACTTCCCCGCCATCACCGACTACATTCAGGCGCGGCGGGAGATGTCCCGCGACGACCAGACGGTGTCCGCCACCGCCGCCCATCCCTACGACCGCGCCGCCGCCCGGCAGTATATGCTCTCCTATGTGGGCAAGCGGAACGGGGACTTCAAGGCCTATGACGACTACGGCGGCAACTGCATGAACTTCGGCTCCCAGGTGCTGCTGTCCGGCGGCATCCCCATGGACACCTCCGGCGGCTACGAGACGGGCTGGTACTGGTACAGCGCCAGCCAGACCACGCTGCCCTGGGTCAACGTAGGCTGGTTCCTGGAGTACGCCGCGGCGGAGCGGGAGCACGGCCTTGTGGCTGTGGTGAACGCCCCCTATTTCACCGGCGAGACAGGCGACATCATCACCATGGGCGTGGAGGAGCCGGCCAACCACACCACCGTCATCCTGGACACGATCAAGGACGAGAACGGCGCGGTGGTGGACTATCTGCTGTGCTCCAACACGGCGGATCTGCGGAATTTCCCCGCATCCGCGTATTACTATACCAATCGCCAGCTGATCAGGATCATCGGCTGGAACGACTGAGCAAGGAGGCGTATTCCGTGGAATACAAGGTTTTGGCGCTGGGCGATGTGGCCAGCGAGACGGGCCTGCAGCTGCTGGAAAAGAAGCTGCGGTCATTCAAAAAGGAGCATCATGTGCGCTTCACCGTGGTCAACGGGGAGAACATCTCCGGCAGCGGCCTGACCCGCCCGCAGGCGGAGGCTCTGTTCGCCGCCGGCGCGGACGTGGTGACGCTGGGCAACCACACCTTCGGCAAGCCCCAGATCGCCACATATCTGGACGAGGAGCGCTATATCCTGCGTCCGGCCAACTTCACCGGCCGCGCGCCGGGGCACGGCTGGCAGCTCATCGACTGCGGCGCGTTCACCGTGGCGATGCTGGTGCTGATCGGCCGCTGCGACCTGGATTTCAACGCGGAGAATCCCTTCACCACGGCGGACAAGCTGCTGCGCGCCCAGACGGACAAGCCCACCTTTACGCTGGTGGAGTTCCACGCGGGCGCCACCAGCGAAAAGCTGGCGCTGGCCTACTATCTGGATGGCCGCGTGTCCGCCCTGTGGGGCACCCACACCCATGTGCCCACCGCCGACATGCAGGTGTTCCCCAAGGGCACCGGCTACGTCACCGATCTGGGCATGACGGGACCCATCCGCTCCGTGCTGGGCATCCGGCCTGAGCAGTCGGTGGAGTTCTTCCTGGGCGGGCTGCCGGGGCGGTATCAGGCGGCGGAGGGCCCCTGCTCCGCGCAGGGCTGCCTGTTCACGCTGGACAGCGCCACCGGCCTGTGCACCGCCGTGGAGCGGATCGAGATCAGATAAAATTACACATGCGCGCCACTGGCGCGCGGAAAGAAGGAACCATCATGTCTGTTGAAAAAGTGAGAGAGTACCTGACGCCCTACGGCGTAGCCGATCGTATGCGGGAGTTCGAGGTGTCCAGCGCCACGGTGGAGCTGGCGGCTCTGGCCGTGGGCGTGGAGGGCGCGCGGATCGCCAAGACCCTGAGCTTCAAGGTGGGGGAGGATCCCATCCTCATCGTGGCCGCCGGCGACGCCAAGGTGGACAACAGCAAGTATAAGCATTTCTTCGGCGCCAAGGCCAAGATGCTCACCGCCGAGGAGGCGGTGGAGCGCATCGGCCACGCCGTGGGCGGCGTGTGCCCCTTTGCCCTGCCCGACGATGTCAAGACGTATCTGGACGTGTCCCTGAAGCGGTTCGACACCGTGTTCCCCGCCGTGGGCAGCGCCGCCAGCGCCATCGAGCTGACCTGCGATGAGCTGGAGCGCTGCTGCGGCAAGAACTTCGTCCAGTGGGTGGACGTGTGCAAGGGCTGGCAGCCGGAGGAGGCGTAAATGGTGCGCATACTGCACGCGGGCGACTTCCATCTGGACAGCGCCTTCGGCGCGCTGACGCCGGAGCAGTCGCGGCAGCGCCGCATGGAGAGCCGCCGCAGCCCGGAGCGTCTGGTGGACTGGGCCAACGACCACGGCGTGCAGCTTCTGCTGCTGGCGGGCGACCTGTTCGACGGCGGGGATCTCTGCGGCGACACCGCGCCCCTGTTGGCACAGGCGCTGGCGCAGTTCCGGGGACAGGCGGTCATCGCGCCGGGCAACCACGACCCCTACACGCCGGAAAGTCCCTACGCCCGCACCCCGTGGAGCGACAACGTCCACATCTTCACCGAGGATCGAATGCAGACCTTCTCCTTCCCGGAGCTGGGCTGCGCCGTCCACGGCGCGGCCTTCACCGCGCCGGAGTGCCCGGCGGATCGCGTGCTGTCCGGCTTCCGCGCCCCGGAGGACGGCCTGATACACATCGGCCTGCTTCACGGCGATGTCACCGGCCCCGCCAGCCGCTACCGCCCCCTGCGCACGGCGGATATCGCCGCCAGCGCCCTGGACTATCTGGCGCTGGGACACGTCCACGCCGCGGCGCTGAGCGCCGCCGGAGACGTGTCCTACGGCTACTGCGGCTGCCCGGAGGGGAGAGGCTTCGACGAGCTGGGCGACAAGGGCTTCCTGACCGGTCAGGTGGAGCGCGGCCATGCGGAGCTGCGGTTCGTGCCCTCCGCCCGGCGGCGTTACTGCATCGTGCAGGCGGACGTCACCGACGGCGACCCGCTGGCGGCGCTGGAGCGCACCCTGCCCCACGACACGGAAAGCGACATCTACCGCATCCGGCTCACCGGCACCCCGGAGGAGCCGCCCCGCCTGCCCCTTCTGCAGGAGGCGCTGGCGGAGCGCTTCTTCGCCCTGCAATTGCGGGACGAGACGTCCGTGCGCCGCGAGGTATGGGACAGATGCGGCGAGGACACCCTGCGCGGCCTGTTCTTAGAGGAGCTGCGCCGCCGGTATGACGCTGCCCCGGACGACGACGCCCGCCGCCGCATCGAGCAGGCGGCGCGCTTCGGCGCAGCGGCCATGGACAACCGGGAGGTATGAGTATGAAGAACATTCTGATGATCGGCACCGGCGGCACCATTGCCAGCGAGATGACGCCCTCCGGCCTGACGCCGGAGCTGAACAGCAAGCAGCTGCTGTCCTTCGTGCCCCGCATCGGGGAGCTGTGCCATGTGGACTGCATCCAGCTGTACAGCCTGGACAGCACCAACATCCGCCCCGCCCACTGGCTGGGCGTGGCAAGGATCATTCAGGAGAACTACGACCGCTGCGACGGCTTCGTCATCTCCCACGGCACCGACACCATGGCCTATACCGCCGCCGCCCTGAGCTATCTGGTGCAGGGCAGCCCCAAGCCCATCGTCCTCACCGGCGCCCAGAAGCCCATCTGGTTCGACGGCACGGATTCCAAGCGCAACCTGACCGACGCCTTTCTCTACGCCTGCCGGGGCTGCGGCGGCGTGCAGATCGTCTTCAACGGCAAGGTCATTCTGGGCACCCGCGCCCGCAAGACCTGCTCCAAGAGCT
>ERZ772812.2408-NODE-2408-length-11987-cov-7.223936_pt1 | contig 11987 bp, 8 predicted proteins | sample MGYA00511343_ERZ772812 | MGnify/ENA primary metagenome ERZ772812 (study PRJEB29015, sample SAMEA2737706) | human gut metagenome | biome: human gut; feature: human-associated habitat; material: faeces | place: China | collected 2012 ...
CGCGAGCTGGGTTCAGAACGTCGTGAGACAGTTCGGTCCCTATCTGTCGTGGGCGCAGGATATTTGATGGGAGCTGTTCCTAGTACGAGAGGACCGGAGCGGACGTACCTCTGGCGCACCAGTTGTTCTGCCAAGGGCATAGCTGGGCAACTATGTACGGATCGGATAAACGCTGAAAGCATCTAAGCGTGAAGCCGACCCAAAGATAAGATATCCCATTGTTTCAAACAAGTAAGACCCCTTGAAGACTACAAGGTTGATAGGCACGATGTGTAAGTGGAGCGATCCATTCAGCAAGCGTGTACTAATAGGTCGAGGGCTTGACCACAATTCGCTTGAGTATCTCAAGTCAACGAGAAGTAGCAGTGATTATTCAGTTTTGAAGGCACGTCCTTCTGAAACACTAGACAAAGTAAATCAGAAATGATATACTTAGCTAGTCATATGGTCGGTGACGATGACGGTGAGGTTCCACCTGTTCCCATTCCGAACACAGTAGTTAAGCTCACTCGTGCCCAAGATAGTTAGCTGGAAACGGCTTGTGAAAATAGGTAGCCGCCGACTTGATCAAAACGCTCTAAGAGAAATCTTAGAGCGTTTTCTTTTTGCTTTTTTCGTCCAAAGCTCTTGCATCTGGTCGGCGGGTGCGGTATGCTTAACCAATAGGACGCTTGCAAGAGGGAGGGCAGAGACATGGACAGAGAAGAGATCCGCTATCTGCTGGGCAGCACGATTTATGCACGGGCCAAGGCATACGAGGACCGGGTGCAGAATCTGGAATGTGAGACGGCGGAGAACGGCGTGCGCCATCTGAGCGCCGATGTGCGGGGCAGCGGCCGGAACCTCTACCGGACCCAGGCGTGGCTGCGCCAGAATGGCAGTTTCGTCAGCGCCAGCTGTACCTGCCCTTTCAATGAAAACGGCGAAGGTCCCTGCTGCAAGCACATCGGTGCGCTGTTGCTGCATGAGGTGGATGAGCCGGAAGAAAAGATGGAACCAAAGCCAGAGAAGAAGACACTGCTGGACATCCCGGGCGTGCAGCGTGGGACAGAATTTGCTAAAGAAGCCGCAGCCCGGAAGGATAGCTACGTCTCCGGTCTCGAGATGCTGTTCGGCAGGAAATGGCGAGGCGATGAACCTGTCTCGGATGTGCAGGCGCAGGAACTTCTTCGAGCTTATCAGGAGGACGCGCTGGCCGAGGTGGAGAGTCTGACGGCCTCGGACGGCCAGCAGCGAGGCTTCGTGGAACTGGAACCGGAACTCATCCTGGACTACTCCGGACAGCCGCCGCTGCTGCGCCTCCGCATTTCGGACGGCGGGCGGCAGTATGTCGTAAAAAGCATCCCGGAACTGCTGACGGCCATCGAGAAAGAGCGGAGCGTCAGCTACGGCAAAACGCTGGCCTTTGTCCACTGCTGGGACGCCTTTACCACCGAGGCACAGAAAATTCTGACGTTGCTCCGCCGCCAGCAGGACACGGTAAAGAGCGTGGAAGCCGCCACAGGCCGCCCGACCCGCAGCATCGCAAATGGCCCCGCAGGAAGTGTGCCGCTGTCGGGTGAGCTGCTGGATGAACTGGTGGTATTATATGAGCCGAGGGGCGAGGTGGGCGGTTACGCCTTGCGAAAGGGTCTGCCCGCGCTGACGCTGCGGGTCGAGAAGAAGAGGGGCGGCGTACACATTGTGGTAGAGCCCAGTCTGTACACATTGCAGGGCCTCGACTACAGCTACCTTTATAATGAAGACACCATCTGGAAACTGGAACGAGCCGAAGCGGCCCGTCTGCTGCCCGCGTTGAACGCCCTCTGTGGCAGCGGACTCTTTTTCACCAGCAAGGATGCCGTATCGTTTTGCAGCTTTGTGCTGCCGGAGCTGGGCCGGAAGATCACCATCGACGACCCTGACCGGCTGCTTTTGAATCAGATACCGCTGGAGCCGGTGGTGCAGTTTTATCTGGATGCGCCCCACATGGGGGCCGTCCGCGCCCACCCGGAATTTTTGTATGGGGAAGACCGGGTGACGCCTTTTGCGGCCCCGACCGATTTATTGAGGGACGCCCGCGCAGAGCGTCGGGCCGGGCGGCTGCTCCAAACTTATCTGACCCAGCAGACCGACACCAGCCCCGCCGAATATGGCACAGACGACGAGGATACCCTTGTTACTTTCCTTGAAGAGGGTGTGCCTGCCCTGCTGGCGGAGGGCGAAGTCTACCTCAGCGATGCATTCCGCGACTTGCAGGCTGCGCCGCCGAAGATCTCGGTGGGTGTGTCGGTACAGGGCAGTGTGCTTGATTTGGAGGTGGACACCGGCGAATTCCCGGTGAGCGAGCTGAAAGCTCTGCTCAAGTCGCTCCACCAGAAAAAGCGCTACCACCGTCTGCGGGATGGCCGATTGCTGCGGCTGGATGACTCGCTGGAAGTGCTGGACGAACTGAACGAAACGCTGGAACTCTCCGGCGCAAAGCTGGGCCAGAATCATGCGCAGCTTCCGCTTTACCGTGCGCCCAGCCTCGACTGGGCGCTGTCGGGCCAGACCGGTGTGCGCTTCAACCGGGATGACGCCTTCCGGCGCATCAGCCGGAGCTTCCACGCCGTCAAGGACAGCGAGTATGCCCCGCCTGTCTCCCTGCAAAAGACCCTGCGCAAATACCAGCGGGACGGCTACCGCTGGCTGCGGACGCTGGACGGTTACGGTATGGGCGGCATCCTCGCCGACGATATGGGCCTGGGTAAGACGGTGCAGGTGCTGAGCTACCTGCTGGCCATGAAGCAGAACGGCCAGACTCTGCCCAGCCTTATCGTCTGCCCGGCCTCGCTGGTGCTGAACTGGGCCGAGGAGTGTCAGAAATTCACGCCCGAACTCTCCTGCGTGGTGGTGGATGGCGACGCCGCCCACCGCGCCGAGCTGGCTGAGAGCTGGCCCGCCGCCGACCTCGTGGTGACCAGCTACGATTTGCTGCGGCGTGACGAGGCGCTTTACGAGGGGCAGGAGTTTTATGCCTGCATCCTCGACGAGGCGCAGGCCATCAAGAACCACACCACTCAGAAATACAAGGCCGTCTGCAAAGTGCGCAGCCGGGTGCGGTTCGCCCTCACCGGTACGCCGGTGGAGAACCGGCTGGGCGAGCTGTGGAGCATCTTCTCCTTCCTGATGCCGGGCTATCTGCCGCCCTACAAGAGCTTTTGCAGCCGGTTCGAGAAGCCCATCGTGCAGGAGGAAGACCAGACCGCCGTGCGGCGTCTCAATCAGCTGACCGGCCCCTTCATCCTCCGCCGCATGAAGTCGGATGTGCTCAAGGAGCTGCCGCCCAAGACCGAGAATGTCTACCGCATCGAGCTGGAAGAGGAGCAGCGCAAGCTCTATCTGGCCGCTGTGGTGGACGCCCGGGAGAAGCTGAAGGCCGCAAAGCCCGAGGACAAGATGGCGGTGTTCGCCGTCCTCATGCGGCTGCGGGAGATCTGCTGCGACCCGCGCCTTATCGCAGACAACTGGGAGGGCGGCAGCGCCAAGCTGGACGCCTGCGTGGAGCTTGTCTCCAGCGCCGTGGAGGGCGGCCACCGCATCCTGCTGTTCAGCCAGTTCACCTCGATGCTCGAGCTGCTGGCAAAGCGTCTGGACGCCGAGGGCATCAGCCACTTTACGCTGCAGGGCTCGACGCCGAAGCCCGTCCGGGCGGAGCTGGTCCGGCGGTTCAACGGGGGAGAGGTGAGCGTTTTCCTCATCTCGCTGCGGGCCGGCGGCACCGGCCTTAACCTGACGGCGGCGGACATCGTCATCCACTACGACCCGTGGTGGAACGTTGCCGCCCAGAATCAGGCCACCGACCGCGCCTACCGCATCGGCCAGCAGAACCCGGTGCAGGTGTATAAGCTCATTGCACAGGATACCATTGAAGAAAAAATCGTGGAATTGCAGCAGGCCAAGCAGTCGCTGGCCGACACCGTGACCGGCACCGCCGATGGTGCCATCCTCTCGATGCGGCCGGATGAGCTGCTGCATCTGCTGGAAGGGAGCGAACCATGAAATACGCATTATTTTCGGTGCCGGTAGGCACCATTTACGACCTGCCCCAGACCATCAAAGAGGGCGAAGAGGGTCTTGTCTCCACCATCGGAGATGAGGGCCTGTATGGGCAGGCCTGTCAGGTGCGGACTGCGCCCGGCGGCGTGACCGCTGCGGGCGTCCAGCTTCCGCCCGATGTGGCCGAAGTGGTCAGCTTTTACGGTTACCATGGCTATGTGAATCAGCGGGAATTGCAGTTTGTCCGCGAGGAGGAGCTGTGGGAGTATCTGGGGGCAGACCTCGTTCTCGTGGGCCGCGCTACGGATGTCCTCAGCCTGCCCAAGGTGCAGGGCGTCCGGATGATGGAATTGGAGCGGGGAGGCGTTCTCCGCCGCCAGCCTGAGACCGCCGAAGAGGTCGAGGCCCACAAGGGCTGGGCGAAAGTTCTGCTGACGGATGGCCGGACGGGCTATGTCCGGGATGTGGCGCTGGAGCCGGTGAAATATGAGATGACGGCGGTCTTCTCCCAGAGAGAGGGCCTTGCCTTCAATGACGCGCTGGCCGAGACGCTGGACACGACGGCAGACAAGCTCGTGCCAGAAGCTGTGGCACGCTGGTACGGCGGCAGTGAAGATGCCTTCCGCGCCGCTGTCTGTGAGCAGGCAAAGAAGTATATGGGTACCGAGTACCGCTGGGGCGGCAAGTCGGGCCGGGGCATCGACTGCTCGGGCCTTGTCAGCAGCGCCTATATGCAGTGTGGTGTGCTCATCTACCGCGACGCAAAGATCATCGAGGGCTGGCCGATGCATGAGGTGGCCTTCGAGAACAAAAAGCCCGGCGATGCGCTCTTCTTCCCCGGCCATGTGGCGCTTTATCTGGGCGAAGGGCGGTATATCCACTCCACCGGTGCCGCCGTCAGCGGCGGTGTGGTCATCAACAGCCTTGAGCCGAGCGACCCGCTGTATCGGGAGGATCTGGTGAAGTGTTTGTATGCGGTGGGGAGTATTTTCTAAAAGGAGATAACCATGAAAGTCTTTGATCTACATTGTGATACCCTGAGTGAGCTGCGCTACGCCGAAAAGGCGGGTACGCCCAAGAGCTTTGCGCAGAATGATCTGCACATCGACTTGCAGAAACTGAAAAAGGGCGACTATATGCTGCAGTGCTTCGCCGCCTTTGTCAATCTGGGCGACAAGACCCCCGGTTCCGACCCGCTGGTGACGGCGCTGGAAGAAATCGACGTCTTCAAACGCATCATGGAAAAATACCCAGAGGATATTGCTCCGGTGTATCGACCCTCTGACATCCGAAAAAACGCCGCCGAGGGCAAGATCAGCGGAATGCTCACCATCGAAGAGGGCGGCTGCTGCAAGGGCAGCATCGGCGTGCTGCGCCGGATGTACGAGCTGGGCGTCCGCATGATGACTCTGACCTGGAACCACGAGAACGAGCTTGCCAGCCCCAACGTCGTCCCCGGCGGGGGCCACAACATCTGGCCCTGCGCCCCCAACACCGAGACGGGCTTGAAGGAGAAGGGCTTCGAGTTCCTGGCTGAGATGGAGCGTCTGCACATCATCGCAGACGTGAGCCACCTGTCCGACAAGGGCTTCTGGGACATTGTGGAGCACTCCACCCGCCCCTTTGCGGCCAGCCACTCCAACTGCCGCGCCCTGGCACCCCACTGCCGCAACCTCACCGACGAGATGATCCGCGCCCTCGCCAACAAGGGCGGCCTCGTGGGTCTGAACTACTGCAGCGGCTTCCTCGACAACCAGCCCGAAGAAAAGCTCTGCCGCAGCACCACGGCCCTGATGGCAAAGCACGCGGCCCACTTCAAGCAGGTGGGCGGTATTGAGATCATCGGTCTGGGCAGTGACTTCGACGGCATCGGCGGCAAGCTGGAAATGGACGACTGTTCCAAGCTCCCGCTGCTGGCCGACGCACTCTGCCGCGAGGGCTTCACCGAGGACGAGGTAGAGGCCATTTTCTACCGCAACGCCCGGCGGTTCTTCGAAGAAAACCTCTAAATAATGTATAAAACGACAGGGAGATTCCAAAATGGATAAAAACATGACGCTGGAAAAGCGTATTGCCGCCGAGCTGTATTCCTATCAGGGCAAGATGAGCGTCTTTGTGGACGATTTGCACGGCCACACGGTCGAAATCGGCGCTGACGAGGAATTTGAGACGGCTTCCACCATCAAGGCATATATCCTCGCAGCCCTGTATCTGCAGGCCAGCCGGGGCAAAGCCAGCCTCGAGGAAAAAATCACTTACAAGCCCGAGCACTTTGTGGACGGTTCCGGTATGCTCCGGGCGCTGGGCGTGGGCGCAAGTCTGAAAGTTAAAGACGCCGCCACCATGATGATCATCTGCTCCGACAACATCGCCACCAACATGGTCATCGACTATCTGGGGCTGGACACCATCAACGCCTGCATCCGGGAGATGGGCTTTGCCCACACCGTCCTGCACAACCCGCTCCACTTTGATATTTACAACGACCTCGGCACCACGACGCCCCGGGACTACGCCTCGCTGTTTGCGCAGGTGGCAAAGGGAACGCTCGTCAGCGCTGAGGCCAGCGCTGAGATGTTGGCCATCTTCCGTCAGCAGCATTACAATACCATGCTGACCCACGACTTCCCTCAGTTCTATCTCGACTGCGAGGAGACCGGCGAGCCGGAACTCATCTGGGTGGCCAGCAAGAGCGGCAGCATGAACGCCTGCCGCAACGACGGCGGCATCGTCCACACCCCCTACGGCGAGTATGTCATCGTCCTGATGAACAAGGACTTCCACGACATCATCGAGTACAATGACCATCCCTCCATGGTCTACGGCGCCCGGGTGTCCCGGATGATACTCGACCAGATTTTGGCCTGCGAGGGTGAGCTGTACAAGTAAAATCGTGGAAGAAATAGGAATATTAAGGGGAATCATAACAATGGGTATTCAAATCAGCCTGCCGATGATGGCATTTCTGGTGTTCATGACCGGCTTTGCGGGCTTTATCGATTCGGCAGCGGGCGGCGGCGGACTCATCAGCCTGCCGGCCTATCTCTTCGCGGGCCTGCCGCCTCACTATACTTACGCCACCAACAAATTCAGCGCCGCCTGCGGCACGACGTTCGCCACGGCCAGCTTCTTCAAGAACGGCGCGATGAACATCAAGGTGGGCATCCTCGCCGCCATCGGAAGCTTTGCGGGCAGTGCCTTGGGCGCACACATCGTCCTGATGCTCAGCGATGAGGTGCTGCAGATGATGATGTTCATCATCCTGCCCATCGCGGCAGTCGTCATCCTGTGGCGTCGCAACCTCCCGGACGAGAACCGGGACGACGGCACCCTGAATTTGAAAAAGGCCCTGCTGGCCCTGGGTATCGGCCTCGGCATCGGTCTGTACGACGGCATGGTGGGGCCAGGCACCGGGACCTTTGCCATCATCGCTTTCACCAGCCTGATGGGCTTTGACCTGCGCACCGCCAACGGCAACGCCAAGGTGCTCAACCTCGCCAGCAACTACGCCAGCCTCTTCACCTATCTGAGCAGCGGGCTGGTGGTCTTTCCGGTGGGCATCCCCTGCGCCATCAGCAACATCGTCGGCAACATCATCGGCTCCCACTTCGCCCTGAGAAAGGGCGCAAAGTTCATCCGCCCCATGATGCTCGTGGTGCTGGTGCTTTTGCTGGGCAAGCTCATCACGGATATGCTGTAAGTAAAAACGAAAAGAGGCTGCCGTGCAGATGCATAGCAGCCTCTTCCTATATACTCTTAGTCGATGACCAGCCCGTTATCGAAGAAGGCCAGACCAAACGCACCGGGACCGGCGTGGGTGCCGATGACGCAGCCGATCTGGCGCACCAGCGGCTCGGGAAGGCCGAGATTGTCCACCAGATAGGTCTGGATGGGGTTCACCTCGCGGGGGCTGATGGTGTAACCGGCCAGAGAGGGGAAACGGGGATTGACGCCGCCCAGCTCCTCTATCTTCTTGAAGAGGGCGACGTATGCGCCGGGCAGACCACGGGCCTTGCCGGCCATGGCGACTTTGCCCTCTTTGATGGTGATGAGGGGCTTGATGCCCAGCATCCCGCCGGCCACGGCGACGGCGGCGGGCAGACGGCCGCCCTTGCGCAGATACTTCAGGTCGTCGATGGCGGCGACGAGGTGCAGGTGCTCCTTGGCGTGTTCGAGGGTGGCGGCGATCTGGACGGCAGACTTGCCTTCATCCCGCAGGTGTGCGGCCAGACGCACCAGCAGACCCTCGCCGAGGCAGACATTGGTGCTGTCCACGAAGAGGACGTTGTCCACGTTGGCCAGGTCTGCGGCCAGCTTCGCACACTGATAGGTGCCGGACAGCTCATGGGACAGGAAGATGCCCACGACCTCGTCTCCGGCGGCAGCAGCCTCGGCGTAAAACTTTTCGAACAGCTCAGGGCTGGGCTGGCTGGTGGTGGGCAGCTTTTTGCAGCCGGCCATGTGCTCGTAGTACTCGCTGGGAGTCAGGTCCACGCCGTCCCGGATGACGGTGCCGTCCTCGAGGGTGACGTTGAGGGGGATGACGTCCACACCCAGCTGTACGGCCTCGGCGGGCAGGATGTCGGATGCGGAATCGGTAAGAATGCGTATCATATAGCTCGTACCTCCATGGGTGCGTTCATCGTGTGTCTTTGGTAAAACGACAAATCTATAAAAAGTCGTACAAAGTATACCAGAACGCCGGGCGGAATGTCAATCTTTTGAGTGAAATTTCTTCGAATGAACGAAGAACTGCTTGCAAAACGGGGCGGCAATATGGTACAATGTCCGCCGACAGGAGGGTGCGCCGTGAAAAGACTGATAAGGGAAACGGAAAAGCCGTCTTTTCCGGCTCAGTGCCGGGTCCTGGCCGAGGCGGCAGTGCTCTGGGCGCTGCTGGCGGCGGGAGCACAGCTGCTGCTCCCGGCGGAAAAGACGGCTCTGCCCGAGGGCGCGGCCCTCGCGTGGGCTGCGCTGCGCATCTGCCTTGTGACCCCTCTGGCAGAAGAGCTTGCCTTTCGGGGCGGGGCGCTCTATCTTTTGCAGCCGCTGGGCGGCGCGGGGGCTGTGGTGGTGCAGGCGGTGATTTTTGCGGCTCTGCACGGCAGCTGGACGGCCCGGGCCTATGCGCTGGGCATGGGGCTCATCTTCGGCTGGGCGGCCCGGAAAGCGAAGAGCGTATGGCCCGGCAGCGCGTTACATATTATAAATAACTGCCTCGTGTTTGCCGCACGGCTGGCAGAAAGGGGAATGGGATGACCGATTTTGAGCTGATGGGTGCGGCGCTGGAAGAGGCCCGAAAGGCCGCTGCGCTGGGCGAAGTGCCGGTGGGCGCGGTAGTGGCGAAGGACGGAGAGATCATCTCTGCCGCCCACAACACCCGCGAGACGGAGAAAAACGCCCTCCACCACGCTGAGCTGCTGGCCATCGACGCGGCCTGCAAAAAACTGGGCGGCTGGCGGCTGTGGCAGTGTGAGCTGTTCGTGACGCTGGAACCCTGCCCCATGTGCAGCGGCGCCATCATCAACAGCCGCATCAAGCGGGTGGTGTACGGTGCCGCCGACGTCAAGGCGGGCTGCTGCGGCTCGGTGACAGACCTCTTCGCCCAGCCCTTCAACCATCACCCCGTCATCGAGAAGGGACTGCGGGCCGATGAGGCACAGCAGCTTTTGCAGGAATTTTTCGTTTCACTGCGGGCCAGGCGGGCCGCAAAGCCCCGCTGGAAGCCACCCGTGAACCCCTGAATCTGTGAAAAAAGTGGGAACTGCGTGAAAAAATCACCGGTGACCACTTTATTTTTTCGCTCGATTGTGCTATATTATTCAATGGAAACTTGTCGAAACCACACAAATGCCGCCGGGCGCGCCGCAGAGCCGGCCTAGACCGGAAAAAGTGAGCAGAGCGCAGCTCCGGCGGGGTGGGGGAAGCTGTTTCCTTTCCCGCCGCAGAGGCTTTGACACGAAGAGGCGCTGCGGCCGAAAATAGTGGACAGGAGGGTTTGACTCTTGTACAACGACGAATTTGAGCTGACATTTGACCTTGCAGACGCAGGGCCGAAGAAAGAACAGCGCAGGCCGACCCTGCCCGAGCCGGAAGAAGCGGCTGTGGCCGCACCGCCGGTGCAGGAAACGAGGGAAATGCCGGTCAGCGCTGCGCCGGAGAACACGCCGGCATCGGGACCGGAACGCGAGCCGAAATCTGCGGCAGTGCCCCAGAGCACTGCCCCGGCGGCGAAGGACCGCACCGTCCTCATCTCGGGCGGCGACCGGGGTATCGGCGCAGCAGCAGCCCGCGCATTCTATGCGGCGGGCTGCCGGGTGGCAGTGTTCTACCACACCAACGCCGAGGCCGCCGCAGCCCTGCAAAAAGAGCTGCCGGGCGTACTGGCCGTCCAGTGTGACGTGGCCAGCCGGGCCAGCTGTGAGCTGGCCTTCCGCGCCGCCGAGCAGGCGCTGGGCCGGGTGGATGTGCTGGTGAGCAACGCGGGTATCGCCCAGCAGAAGCTGTTCACCGACATCACGCCGGAAGAGTGGCAGCGGATGCTGGACGTCAACCTGACCGGTGCGTTCAACCTCTGCCAGCTGGCCCTGCCCGGGATGATACGCCGCAAAGCGGGCCGTATCCTCACCGTGAGCAGCATGTGGGGCCAGACCGGCGGCAGCTGCGAGGTACATTATTCCGCCGCCAAAGCGGGCCTCATCGGCCTGACCAAGGCACTGGCAAAAGAAGAAGGTCCCAGCGGCATCACCGTGAACTGCGTGGCCCCCGGCGTCATCGACACCGATATGATGGCTTCGTTCACTGCTGAGGACAAAGCGGCATTGGCCGAAGAGACCCCTGTGGGCCGTCTCGGCACCGCCGAAGAGGTGGCAAAGCTTCTGCTGTACCTCGCCGGAGAAGACGCCGGCTACATCACCGGCCAGGTGTTCGGCGTCAACGGAGGTCTTGTGATTTAAGAAGCAAGACCGAAACTATGAGACAAGTTCACTTGCGGGGCGCTTCCCCCACAGTGAGAAGGAGAGAGCGAAATGGGCATGACTTTGAAGGAACTGTTGACGAAAGGCGAAGGCACCCTGTCGGCACAGGAGGCCAAAACTTTGGCTGCACAGTGCAGGATGGATGTGGAAACGCTCTATACGCTCCTTGAAGAGCGCGGCATCAAGATCATCGAGGATGAGGCCGACGCCGATGTGAATCTGGACGTGGACAGCATCATCGCCGAGGTGGAGAACGCCGAGAACAACAGCGACGAGCTGGGTCTGGGCGGCGACGACGAGGAAGAGGCCGCCGAGGAGAACCCTGCCGACCTGAAGGCTGCGATGGATGAGCTGCTGGACGACCCCGTCAAGAACTACCTCAAGCAGATCGGTCAGATCCCTCTGCTGAGCGCGGAACAGGAAGTTGATCTGAGCAAGCGCATCCACGCCGGTGCCGAGGCTGCCCACATCCTGCAGGCCGACCGCCAGAAGTACGGTGCGACCGAGTACATCAAGAAGAACAGCGCCCGCTTCTCGTTCGAGGAGGATGAGAACAGCCGCAGCTACACCGAGGACATTGACGAAGAGGGCAGTGAGAAGTCCAGCGAGGACGCCGAGGAAAAGGCCGCTGAGGAAGAGGCCATGGAGGCTGTGGAGAACGGTCCCCTGACCGAGGAGCGCCGTCAGGAGCTGCTGAAGATCCGCCGCGACGGCCTGAACGCCCGCCGCAGCCTGAGCGAAGCGAACCTCCGTCTGGTGGTCTCCATCGCCAAGAAGCATGTGGGCCACAATCTGGCCTTCCTCGACCTCATCCAGGAGGGCAACATCGGCCTCATCAAGGCGGCTGAGAAGTTCGACTGCGACCGCGGCTTCCGCTTCTCCACCTATGCGACCTGGTGGATCCGTCAGGCCATCACCCGCGCCATCGCCGACCAGGCCCGCACCATCCGCATCCCCGTGCACATGGTCGAGACGATCAACAAGGTCAAG
>ERZ772812.2421-NODE-2421-length-11939-cov-5.443706_pt1 | contig 11939 bp, 12 predicted proteins | sample MGYA00511343_ERZ772812 | MGnify/ENA primary metagenome ERZ772812 (study PRJEB29015, sample SAMEA2737706) | human gut metagenome | biome: human gut; feature: human-associated habitat; material: faeces | place: China | collected 2012 ...
CTTTATAATATACACCATTCTTTTGAAAATTTCAGCTTTTATTCTTCCATTTTTCTCTTTCTATTATACTGGACTATTGTTATTTTCTCAAGAGAATTTGTCTTATATAACTTTTTTGATACATAGTTTTTGCTGTTTTCTTAATTTTTTTACTGTTTTTTCTGTAATTTTTGTTACAATTATGATATATTTTTACTATGTTATGCTTGATTATAAACAAGGAGTTTAATCATCATGAGAAGTTTTAAATATTACACACCTACAAAGGTGATTTTTGGAAAAGATACACATCTAAAAATTGGTGAATTATTAAAAGATTATAACTGCCACAAAGTACTGATTCATTATGGCAGCGAAAGTGCTGTAAAATCCGGTCTGATTCACGAAATCAGTAAGTGTCTCACTGAAGCAGGAATCGACTTTGTCACTTTGGGCGGAGTTGTCCCAAACCCACGTCTCTCCAAAGTACGAGAAGGTATCTCACTCTGTCAGAAAGAATCTGTGGATTTCATTCTGGCTGTCGGTGGTGGAAGTGTTATTGATTCTGCAAAAGCCATTGGCTATGGTGTTGCCAATCCATGGACCGATGTCTGGAATTTTTTTCTCAAAACAGAGATTCCAAACGCCTGTCTTCCAATCGGCGCTATCCCTACGATTGCCGCTTCCGGAAGCGAAATGAGCGGTTCCTGTGTCATTACAAATGAAGATGGTTGGTTAAAACGTGGAAGCACCCGCAGTGACCTCTGTCGCCCGAAATTCACTCTGATGAACCCGCGACTCACCTATACTCTGCCGGAATATCAGACCGAAAGTGGCTGTGTAGATATTCTTCTGCATACCATGGAACGTTATTTTGTCAACATCGAAACCATGGAGATCACTGACAGTATCAGTGAATCCCTGATGCAGACCGTTATTTACAATGCACGAATCCTGCTGAACGAACCTGGTAACTACAATGCAAGAGCAGAGATCATGTGGGCAGGAAGTCTTTCTCATAACGGATTGACCGGCTGTGGAACTGGTGGTGGTGACTGGGCCTGTCATCAGCTTGAACACGAACTTGGCGGACTTTACGATGTTACTCATGGTGCTGGTCTTGCTGCACTCTGGGGAAGCTGGGCACGTTATGTTTATGATGCCAATCCGGAGCGTTTCGCACAATTTGCCACCAACATCTTCGATATTCCATGTTTTGCTGATTATGAAAATACAGCACTCGCTGGTATAGAAGCAATGGAAGACTTTTTCCGTTCAATCCATATGCCGACCAACCTTCATGAACTAGGTCTGGATCTGACCGACGAACAGATTCATGAACTGGCTTTCAAATGCAGTTTTGAAGATACACGTACCATTGGCGTTTTCAAACAGTTAAACATGAAAGACATGGAAAAAATTTATGCCATGGCAAGATAAATGATTTTACCTTTACTGATCACCAGATGATTAAAGGCAGGATATCCTGAATTTTCAGGTTCCTGCCTTTTGTTTATTTTATCAAATATACTTCTGTATCATATGTACCTTTAGCCTCGCCCTCAGCATGTGTTGCAACATAAATATCGATACGATTTTTCTTGATTGCACCACCACAGTCCTCTGCAACATAAACCTGTCCGTTGATCACTACTTTGCTTCCATACGGAATCACAGATGGATCTACTGCAATCGTATGATTGGTAGTTGCCGTTACGCCAGTCGATGTAATTCCATTGGAATATGGTCCGCAACAGATACTGCACGGACAGTAATGTGTAATCTTAAATACGCCTAGATCCTGCAGATTTGCGTCTGAAGATGCCGCAACCGGTGTTCCGATCTGAACTCCGTTTTCTACTGAAACACCTGGGTCCACATCCTCCAGTGCATCTGCAAATACGCCCTCTCCACTGCTTTCATGGAGTGTTCCCGCATCTTTATCCTTATCAATTGTATCTGCTTCTTCTGTCACCGCATCCGGAAGGTCCAGACAGCTTGTTGGAATATAACCTTCTGCCTCTGTTCCATCATCATTCTGATAAGTAATCCGGCTCCATACTCCATTAACTGTTCCCGTCTGTTTCACTTCATCCAGTTGAAGAACTTCCCCTACTTCTTCCCCATCTTTCCGACTTGGATAATCCAGTACCGTAGCATCACTTTTTACTTCAACATCTTTATCTGCAGGCTGAATCTGATCCGTATCACTGAGCATCTGATTCTGAATGTATCCAATAACTTTGCTTTCATTTACTTCACAGGATACTTTGCTCCATCCATTATCACAGACTGCACTTCTCTCCAATATATCACCCAGTGCAACGTCCCCCATTTTTTCGCTGGATTCGCCTGGTTTTGAATAGATCCCGGCATTTTTGGCTGCAACATATACGGTATCCTGTATAGCTGCAACATTAACTGAATTGCCGCTTCCATCCTCTGTTGAAAATGCCTGAAAAATTTTATTGTCTTCCTTATCAGCTTCTGTAACTGCCTGATAATCCTGTACCGCACCATACACCAGCGGTACATGACATGTCAAAGCAGTCCCCAGTAAAACTGCACATACCTTTTTTTTCACAGGTTTTCACCTCATCTCTATAACTTTACGTTTCCCCATCTCTTACTCTGGCTTATTTTAGCACATGAAACGCATGATTTCAAATTTACACAGTTTTTTCACGAAATTTTAACATGCTTTTTGTTGTTCGTACTTATAAAAACTTATACCGACTTTTACCCGTAAATACAGCATTTTTGAAATTTAGCAATTTTCCTATGTCTTTATAACTCAACATATTTTAGCATAATTCTGCGTTCAATTATGCTAAAAGTATGCTAAATTATGCTAGAATCAATTTGCCTTTTCCGTAGCCTTCTCAACAGCCTCCCGTACTTCTTGTTCATCGTGTACGTGTGTATAGATGCGGAGCGTCGTTTCTATATCGGCATGCCCCATCAGATACTGCAACACTTTAGGCTGCACACCAGCTCTTGCCATATTTGTACAATATGTATGTCTGCAGACATGAGGTGTAATGTGCGGAATTTCATAATCAGGATTTTGCTTCCGGAACTTATGTTCCAGATTTTTAAATATCGATGACCAATCACTTCCATTGGTCGGACGTTTTCCATTTTTAGTTACAAAGAAAAATCCACTGTATCCCTCGACAACAGGCTGTATTCTCCTCTTCATCACCAGAACTTGAAGTGCTTTTAGATGATCCGCTACATCATCAGTCAGCGGTAAAACTCTTTTTCCACGTTCTGTCTTTGGAGTGTCGATATAATCGTCACTCCCACCCGGAGCAGTAACCAGCTGATGAGAAATCGTTATTGTCTTTTTTCGAAAATCGACATCCTGCAAAACAAGTCCACACAACTCAGAAATACGAAGTCCGGTGTGAAACAATATGTATATAGGACTATAATACCGACCTAAAAGGCTGTCATTTTTGATAAAATCAAGAAATTTATTCATCTGCTCCTCTGTCAATGATGGTGTTTCTCCCAATGTTCCCTTAATTAATTTTGAAAAACTAAAAGCCATCGGATTTGTCATAATCAACCGATCCTCATAAGCATTCCTAAATGCTGGGAAGACAATACCTTTAACCATCAAAAGATTACTGTAGGTGGCACCGTTTTCAGCGAAATCGATAAAAAAATTTTTGGCATCTGTAATCTGAATATCAACAATTTTCTTTTTACAAAATGCTGGATTCTTTTTCAGTAACTTTAAAGCATATTTATGATTTTTTGCAGTGCTGCGCTTGACACTCGATTTCCTGATTTTCAGATAATTCTCTACCAGTTGCTCAACAGTCATGTTATTCGCGTTGACATTTGCATTGATAAATTTGTGAACCTCCAGCTCCTGTTCTCGGAGTGCAACACATTCTCTTTTTCCAGCAGGAAGTCGATCTGTTTTCTCCAGTTTCCAGGAATAGACTGATTTTTGTTTCCCATTGACAGTGTAGCTGTAACGGTATCTGCCGTCAGGCTGCTGTGTTTCACCGGTTCTTAAAACTCGACCTTTTTTGTCTTTTCTTTTTACATTTTTTGTGTTATCATTTTTCATATCAAATCACCCTTATCATTTTTTGAAACGAAAAAGGGCATTGAGCACGATTTCATTTTATCATGTTCAGTGCCCTTTTGTCATCGTCAAATCGCATTCGTTTCATTCAGCCACTCAGAAAATTTTTCCCTTTTAAAGAGCAGCTTCACGCCATTATAAATCACAAATCCGGTATCTCTATTTTCGTCGGCGATCTGCTGCAGCTTCCGCTCGCCGATATTAAAATACTGCGATGCTTCTGACAGGGTCAGCGCGTAACGCAACCATAAGGGCACTCCGTTATTTTTCATATCAATACCTCCATTTCTCAAAATTCTTATTTCGGTATTAATATGTTATTTTTTTCGTAAAACAGCAAAAAATCTCGTATCTATCCATATCTTTTCATGTTTACTCCATTTCTTTCACATTTTATCTATTTTTCTTCTGTTTCCGATTATTTACCCAGCAAATAATAACCCCTTCTATTTTCAATTCTAATTTTTGTGCTATACTATTTAATAGCTTAATTCGTTTGGAGGGGAAATAAATTGAATTATTGTATAATAATGAAATATTCAGCAAAGGAAAATTGCTATATTGTGACCGTTCCAGATCTGCCGGGGTGTATGGCTGATGGTAAAACGCCAAATGAGGCATTTGAAAATGTGAAAAATGTGATACAGGAATGGATAGAAACGGCAAAGGCAGCAGGGAGGGAGATACCGGAAGCATCATTTGGGTTGGAGAATTTTTAAGGGACAGCTTTTTGATAGGCTGCCCCTTTTTCTGTGTTTCTTCTTATTAAAAGAAAATAAAATCTATAATACGATGTAGCAGGGATTGATTTTGCTGTGTTGTTACCTGCTGGAATTCGTCCTGTTGCTGTCTCATTTCCTCGAATTGTCTTTGTTGGAAATCATTCTGTTGTTGCTGGAACAGTTCCTGCTGCATTGCGTCCTGTTGGTAATACAGGTCATTCATGCCGAAATCATCGAAGCCACTGTTAAATCCGAAATCGTCAAACATTCTTATATACCTCCACGTTATTAATATCTGTAGGTTCCGGGATACGGATACCCTCTTCCAGTGCCGCTGTTATCCAGGCACGTTTTGCATCTGCTATCATCGCCGGAATATCTTGCCATCGTTGGCAGCAGGTAACGCATCCGGGCAGATCAGGGACAGATATTGTATAACCGCCCTCAACTGGATCTTCAATTACCAGCATTGGATACGTTTCTATCATACCTGCAATCCTCCATTCTGATATTGATGACTAAGCCTGTAAAATGTTGTTCTGCTTAATCCAGTTAACCCCATCGCAGCCGCTGCGGTAATCTCTCCACGCGTCCAACGCTGCATTACCTCGCTGTAATTGGCTGGCAGCTGTACTTGTGGCCTGCCGTAGTTTTGCCAGGCCGGCTTATCCCGAATCCGGTCAACACCCTGTTTTTGTCGTTTTTGCGTGCGTTCTATCTCTTGGCTGATTGTATAATCCAGGGTACTTATTACGGTATCCAGAATCATATTACTAATTTCCGGATTGCCACAAGAATCAATTGTGGTTGTTGGAATGTCCACGATTTTTACGCGGATGTTATGAGCTCTATAATATTCCAACTCACTCTTTGCACTTCGTTTTCCGCCAAGAGCCTCCAGATCGTAGACGACCAGTGTGTCGCCTGATTTCAGTAGGTGGTTTTTGAGGTGCTGATATTCTTCACGTTCCGGTATTTTGCCATGAAATCGTTCGATTATGGTATTGTCGTCAGTTGCTCCTACCGCCTTTAATTTTTTACGATGTGTTGCTGTGCGGTATGTAGATATGTAATAGTATGTTTCGCCTACATTACTAATAGATCCTCCTAAGTGCTATTTTTCTTATTATCAGACATTTCCGGGTGTTGCCGTATGTAGTATGGATTTGTCCGGCCATCAGATCATGCGAAATGGTGGACTTTTTGGAATATTATTGTTAGGTTACTATAATTAACAGAGTGGTATTTCCGCCAGCGTGTAATCCGGATTGCTATCGATAGTAATCCGGATACTCTGCGGTTGTTCTTGCTGCTGGTTGACAGAGTTTCTTCCTATTATATGAGATAATGCCAGGTTAATCGTTCTGTTGGCCTCCTCTGGTGACAGACCGATATAATTTATTAACGAAAATTCTGTCTGTTGGAGAACTTCGTCAAGGTTTCTTTCGATGAGTTCGCTCATGTAATAGATCTGACTTTCTGGCATTGTGGGGCTCCTTCCTTTTTTTTGAGATTTGTGGGGGATCTCTGAGTTGATAATGATTACAGGCTGTTAATTTTGATTAATGGCCTGTATTTTTTATCAGCTCAAACATTGGTAGTCAATGCTAACGCATTCATTTTGATATTACAAGCCATTGACAGTTTTACAAACTGTTAAGCTATGTTTCTTTCCTCTCCTACTTTTAATTAGATATAACAGCTTAAGATTATTTTAATAACTGTTGATTTTATTGATGATTTATAAAATTGTACATTTTACACAAAATCAATAGCCTTAAAAGTCATATTATCGACATTTATGTTACAACCGTGCTCTTATAATATATATAGGGTACGGTTACCATTAGAACTTTTCATACTGTAAAATTAACAATCGCTAATGAGCTCTTGAGCCGTTAATTTTTCTAAAAGTAGAATCGGTTAGAAACATAGAATTAAGAGTCTTTAATTTTACCAATAGTTTTTACAACCGAAATGAACGCTTTGCGTTGACTACGTTCTTTGAGGCAATAAATATATTAGCTAATACATTAAATTAATAGCTGGTATATTTTACACACTTAGAGCTCCCCCGTAAAACCTCGTTTTTCAGTTGTAAAAGTTCTTTTTTCTGGAATTTCTTTGAAGCATCGAGCCGATTTTCACGACCCGTTTATATAACAGGGAGATGAACTTCTCCTTCAGATCTGATATATACATTATAGAACGACCGTCCCAAAAAGTCTATTGGCACACTATCCAAAAGCTATTGTGCGTAACTCTCATCCAATTTATTTAATAAACTGACAACATTGTTCAAATTCCTATAAGAACAAATACGTACAAAATTTTATGTTCTAAATGTAGTTTCCTTATGAAATCTGCACAAAGTTTCGTCATCTCTCCACACCTTTTCCCTTAAAAATCGTTCGTCATTTTGCACAACAGAATATTCATATATCTGAATAAAAATTGAAGTATCCCAAAAAGCATTCCAAAAGTCAAACTGACGAAAATGCTATTTATCCACATAAATACTGTATTTTCAAGGGTTTCTATGATACTATTTCCACATAATATTATAAAAAAGAGGTGTTGTGCAAAATGACGAACAAAATTGATTATGGCGAATGGAATCCGTTTCAAGCCTGTCCGGATGGCGAGGATTTGATAAGGACAATTTACGCGTATTATTGCAGTGCTGGCTACCCAAAGAGCCTTCAAGATGCTATTGATACTGCTATTAAGATCCTGTCTACCATAGATAATACCTATTTGGAAATCGAAGACATGGTAATGGAGATGGCTGGTGCCACCGACATGTGGGGTTTCCGGCAGGGTTTCAGGGCGGCGATTGAACTACTGTCCGGTAACACATTCCGGCAGATTTTCAAGAAGGAGGACAATGATGGTAAATGAACCCGAAAATCAAATTGACAATCTGACACTCAGGCGATTGCAGGAGTCAACAGCTACTCCGCTAAAAACGACAGGGGAGCGTGTAGCATACCTCAAGGGCCGCAGTGATAAGGCGCGTGAGGTAATCCAGGACCTGTATTGCAATCACGGTGGTAATGCCCATTCCATCTATGATTTTTTCCAAGATGAGAATATCGGTTATGAGGAAATCATCGGTTGGAAACAAGAGGCTGCAGATTATCTGGAAAGAAAGGCTACAAAACGGATTGCCCGCCGTACCGCTGTCCAGATACTGCAGGATGGACAAGAACCAAACGAAGTAATAAAAAATATCGAAAAATGGTTTTCTGTTCATTTTTCAGATGACCAAATAATCACACTTAAACGACAGGCAAATCTCAACAAATGCATGTCAGAAATGACAGTTGTATTAGACAAGAAGGAGGACTGAATATGGAATGCAGAACCAGCGATGCACTTGGCAAAAATGCCTTAGACAGGATCCTTGAACTTTTTCCAGACGATAAGGATATCTATGAAAACTGGCGGAAATATATACAAATATACGCTATGGGCTACTCCCACGCTCCCGGCACCATGAACGATATAACTAATTATTGGAGCTCTTTGGGTTACGATTATAACGCCGGATTTGAGGAGGGAGCCCGGCACGCGCTGTTACGCATCGCTCTGTCGATCCTTAATGACAACATCAAACACGGTGTGTCACAAAGCTACTTATACGATCAAGTCCAGTCCTACACCTCCCCGGAGTGTTTCGCGATCGTATATTTATTATACTCTTGCCTCCAACAGACCGAGGAGGAACGTCTCGAAATTGCCAAACAGGATTTTATCCAAAAAGAAACTGATGATGACGACGAAAATATTATGATGGAATACGGAATTGACCTGGAGACTGTCAAAAAATGGAAATCCGAGGCTCCCCAAAACCGTCCCTACGCTAAACGCTACCATGCCGCGGATCCAGTCCTTTTAAAAGGAGCTCTTGTCGTACTACAGCAGCTATTCCCGGACCAACAGAGCGCGTATGACGAGATTGAAATCGGCCTCAAGATCTATCTTGCCGGCTTTTATGATTCCGTCAGAAATTGTGTCAAAGCATGGCTCAAAAAATCCGGCAATCCTCAATTAATAATCCAGTTACTGCAGGAGCTCAACACATTATTCCAGGCCAATACTCCTCCCGATCAAATCCCATCATCCCTTATCAATCGGGCACCGGAACACACTAAACCGCTTTTTCAACTTTTAATTAACTTCTACAAGGAAAGTTTGTATGAAAAGAGTTAAGGGGTCATAATCGACCCCTTTTCAATTTCTCCTCAAAACATTTAATTTTCCAATAAAACCTATCAATATCATTCAAAAACCTATAAAAATCAAGCAAAAACCTATTTTCTCCTAATTCTGTCTCTCCTACTGCAATTTTCCCTTCTATATCATTCCATTTTTAGAAATATCACTTATGCCTTATACGGCATTATCAACACTTCTTTATGTCCAATACGGCATTATTGACTATTACTTATGCCTCATACGGCATTTTCTCTTTTTAATTATGCCATATACGGCATTTTTAATTATCAATTATGCCTCATACGGCATAAACAACTCTTTCTAAAATATCACTTATGCCGTATGCGGCATTAATGGCTTTTGGCTATGCCGTATTTGGCATTTTCTATTTTTTCTCAATATCATTTCTGATATATCTCATTTCAAAAAATCCATATTTTTCTAAAATAGATCTTCTTTAAAAAGATTTTGCGCGCCGTCCTTTTTCTAAAACAGCGATTTTAGGATGAGTATGATCCGATCTCTTAAAAGTCTCAACTTTTACAGGAAAATCAGGATTTCTAAAAGTTGGCAGCAGGATTTGAGAAAAATTGCCCGGAAATCAAACAAACCTAACTCAAATCAGTATAAACATTGCTATTTTCCCAACTTTTATTGTCCTAAACTCCAACTTTTATGAAAAAATGTCAACTTTTTGTTCTAAAAAAACAAGTGATTTTCCTAGAAGAGAGCAACTTTTACTACCCTAAAAGTTGACACTTAAAAGTTTGGTTTTATTTCCAGAAAAAGGAAAAAGTTGATAGAGTAAAAGAAATCCCCACCGGATATCCGGCGGGGATAAAACATTATTCGAAGGTTACATCTACATCAGAAACCGCATTGGTTTCTTCCTCTGAGGAAAGTTCAAATTCCTCAGTCTCTTCTGTCTCTTCCTGCTGTCCGGTTTCTGCTGTTTCTACAGAATCTGTGATATTGACTGCGCCTGTGGAACCGTCTGTGAAGGTATCTTCTGTTGCAACTGGTTCTGATGCGAACACATCCGCCTGTACGTCAGTAGCATTTTCCATCCCATAACTTAAACCAAAGTGTTTACAAATATCGTAATACTGGTCTTCTGGAACATAAAGTCCCTTTATGCTATCAGCAATCCATGAAACAGAATTTGAAAGTGCGTTTTCTTTTTCTTTCTCGTAAGAATACGGAGACATTGTTGCGATCATAGATGTCAGATTAACTCCTGCTGCATTTTTATACTGAACAACTGCAGTTGCACTGTATTTATCATTTACGTTTGTTTGATTAGCAGCATGTCCTCCATCATAAAAGAATTCTGTTGCAGCTTTTCCAAGCTTTGCTCCAGTAGCTTCCCAGCCATCTCCGCCATAACCACTTTGATTTCCACCATGAGTAGCAAGAGGATTTACTGTTGATTTTTCACCTGCATTCCAGGAATTCAACATAGTGCAGATAATATTTCTGGAACCTCGTACTACAGATTCCTGATAGCACGCATCACACCAATCTCTGGCCTCAGCCACCGGAAAGCTTTGACTTATAACAGGTCTTTTCGTTTTATCCTGTCTAAGTTCATTTAATACGTTATGAGCTGTTTTTGATGCTTCTAAATCAGCTGTCAGTCCGTTCAGGATCTCTTCATAAGTATAATCACCTACATGGTAAGTTGTGGAATCCGTCAGGATCGTCTGTCCATCCATCTCAGATGGAAGTTTTGTTTTGGCTGTGATGGTTACATATCCAGCTTTCTTTCCTGTTACTTTTCCATTTTCGTCAACTGTAGCGATAGACGGATCACTGGAAGTAAAGGCTACATCAGAAATACTGCCACTTCCCATGGTTTCAATTTTCAGAGTACAGTCTTTTATTTCACCGATACCGATATTCTTCTGTGTGATTGCATCATTACCTGTAATGGATGGATAATACATACTGTCGATCTCTGTTGTGCGGACTTTGATATGGTACTTATAAGTAGCTGTTAAACAGTCATCTTTTGTTCCGGCTGCAGAGAAAGGCGTCTTTGAAGTTGCAGTGATTCTTACGTCTCCTGCAGATACACCTGTAATGGTTCCATTCTCGTCAACGGTGGCAACTGCAGGATTACTGGAAGTAAAGACGAAGTCTTTTAATGTTGTATTTCCGGTTGCCTCCCATTTAAGGGTACTTTTCTTTGATTCTCCAACATATATAACGTTGGTTTTTGCTGTTTCTTCAAAATACATGCTTGTTACATAAGAGATTTCTGGCTGTGGAACTTCTGTTGGCTTTGGTGCCTCTGTAGGATCTGGTGTTTTCGTTGGTTCTGGTGTTGCTGTCGGTTCTGGAACTTTCGTTGGTTCTGGTGTTTCCGTTGGCTTTGGTGTTTCCGTCGGATCCGGTACTTTTGTTGGCTCTGGCGCTCTTGTTGGTACTGGGGTTGCCGTTGGTTTTGGTGCCTCAGGTTTCTTTGTAGGAGTCACCGGTTTTACCGGTGCTTTATTCACTACTTTAATTATGATTGTCTTGGATGCCTTATTATATATTCCAGATGTCTTAGCTGAAACCGTAATCTTTGCTGTGCCAACCTTAAGCGCCTTCAGATTTCCCTTCTTATCAACTGTTACAATCTTTGTATTTGAGCTCTTATAGGTGAGTCCCGTCTTTGCCTTTGCTCCCAGGTTCTTGTTCTGTCCAGCTGTCAGATTCTGGTTCACAACAGCAATGCTCTGATTTTGCTTTACAACTTTAACTGTAATAGTTTTCTTTACAGTTTTGTACTTTGACTTCTTTGCTGTAATGGTAATCTTTGCTGTACCTGCGCTCTTACCTGTGATAACGCCTTTAGAATTGACCGTGGCGATCTTCTTATTGGAAGTCTTATAGCTGAGCTTCGCCCCTTTCGTTGCTTTCGCATT
>ERZ772812.2425-NODE-2425-length-11931-cov-3.453099_pt1 | contig 11931 bp, 12 predicted proteins | sample MGYA00511343_ERZ772812 | MGnify/ENA primary metagenome ERZ772812 (study PRJEB29015, sample SAMEA2737706) | human gut metagenome | biome: human gut; feature: human-associated habitat; material: faeces | place: China | collected 2012 ...
GAGCAGGACACGGCCGCCCCCAGCGCGCAGAGCAGGGCCACGGGGTCGTACCCGGCGATGCCGGTCTTGTAGACGCCGCTCGCGAAGACCGTTCCGAAGACGATGACCAGGGCGGAGACGACTTGGACGGCCTTGGGCGGCCGGCGCGTCATGATGGTCTGCCACACGAGCCCCAGCCACGTGAACTGGAAGAGGAGCGTGAGCGCCACCGGGGCGGGCAGCACGCTCATGGCGTAGCAGTAGAGGATCGAGGTGAGGCAGGTGAGGGCCCCAGGCCCATGAGCTTGAGGGCGAGCTTCCAGCCCACGCGCTGCCAGCGGTGCCCGAGCGCGTGGCCCGCGAGCGCGGCGAGGGCGAAGAAGAGGCAGCCGAACCACGCCTGGCTCGCCACCACCTGCGCCGAGGTGAAGCCCGCGGCGTAGGCGAGCTTGTACGTCGTGGCCATGGCGCCGTAGCAGGCGCCTCCCGCGAACACCTGAAGTGCCGCCTTGGCCTGCCCGGAGGCCGCGGCTCCTGCCCCGGCGCCCTGCTGCTTGATTGTGTCCGTTCCTGCCATCATGCTCCCTTCCGTCTGCTGTCTCGCAGACGCACGCCTCGTGCGTCTGTTCCCTGCAGTCGGAAGGTGGGGCTCGTCCGGTCTTCTGGCGGCGCTTGTGGCGCCTGCTGCCGAGACGAAAAAGCCACGCAACCGACTGTTCGGTTGCGTGGCGAAAAGGTGGCTGGCGCCCAGAAAAGTCCACGCGTTTTTTAAACAGGGACAAAGTACTACGACAGGGGGATGCCGTCAAGACAAGCCGAGGAAAAAGCGAGTCTCTGCCCGCCGCACCTCCCTAGAAAAATAGACTGAACAAGGTTTAGGAGGGAGTCTTTCAACCTGATGATGTTCTCGCTTCGAAACGTGAATTGGACTACATAGTGCCCTTTGAATCTACCCTGATTCCATTGACACCTTTTACGCCGCCTTCGAGCGGCTGTTCTCCTTGGGCCAATTGGCCTCTTCGAACCCGGCGGGGCTGAGATAGCCCAGCACCGAGTGGATCCTCGCCCTGTTGTAGACGACCTCGATGCTCTCGAGCAGATCCAGCGCGGCCTTCTCGCGCGTGGCATAGGTGCGTGCGTGCACACGCTCCGACTTCACGATGCCCATGAGCGACTCCATGGCCGCGTTTCCCCTCGGCGAGGATATCGAGCCCATGGACGGGCGCACGCCATGTCCGCGCATGGGTTCGGACGGTAGCAACGACACGTACTGGGATCCGCGATCCGAACGATGCACGCAACCCCTCGGGTTGTTTCGCCTGGCCAGGGCCATCTTCAGCGCCTCGCCGGCCAGCTCGGCCGTGATGTTGGGCCCTATCGGCCAGCCCGCTATGCGCCGCGGCCATATGTCCATCGCGAGCGCCAGATACAGCCAGCCCTGGCGGGTCTTGACGTAGGCGATGTCCGCGAACCATGCCGCGTTGGGGCCGCCGGCTACCACCCGCGCGCGTCCAGCACGCAGGCGGTTACGCCCACCAGCCACAGCAGGTCGTGCCCCGCCTTCTCGCGCAACTTCAAGATGAAATCCGGCGCCGTCATGGAAGCCCTGCCTTTCAAGTGCACGGTGCGACGCGGACTCGCCATGCCATGCACTGCCCACGACCTCAGGCGCCACGCACGGAATCCGAACCTTGCTGTGCACAAAACGCGTCGAACACGTCCAAGAGCTCCATGCGCGCGTGCGTTTCGGTCTTCTGGTAGATTTTATGGATGTACGTGCGCGCGGTCGACTCCGCGATGACCAGCTGTTCGGCGATGTAGACGGCATTGCGGCCGGAAAGCAGGTAGCCCATCACTTCCCGCTCGCGCCCCGACAGGCCGTACGCCTGCGCGAAACCATCGAGCAGCTTGTCCCGCTGGTCCAAATCCTCCAGCTTTTCCATGGCGGCGCGGTCGCCCGACAAATCGCGCAGTCCGACCACCTCCGTGTTCGTGAACACCGCAAACCCGACGACAAGCACGCCCAACACCCCCACGAACGCGGCGACGCCCGGCAGGTCGGCCCAAGCGGTCTGCGTCGGAAGCGCCGTGCCAACGCCCCAGCCTGCGAGCATGCCCGCCGAGGATGCCACGCGCGCGCCCGTCATGGCGCGCACCAAGGAAGCGTCGTTGGTCTTCACGGCATTGCAGAAGTCGTTGAGGGAAAGTATTTCGAACGTCAGGAAACCGAACATGACCAGGCCGCCCGCCGCGGTCCAGCTTTGCCCGCCCAGCATGCCCAGGCAGCAGAAGCCCGCGCCCATGGCCAAAGGCGCAAGCCGGTACAGCCCGTACATGCCCTTCGCCTGCCGCGTGAGAGCGAAGACGGCGCCCACGATGCACGCGATGACGATGCAGCAGCCCGCCTGCACGAGCGGCCCGCTCGCCCCCTGCACCCCTTGTCGCACCATGACGCACGAGAACAGGGCGAACAGCGCCGCGAGCGCCGCCAAGGCGCCGTAAAGCCGGTAGACGACCGGAGGCAGCGGCGTTTTGGAAGCGTCGGCGCTCGTCGCCCACGGCTCCGGCGCGTCGGAGGTCTGCGCGAACGAGCGGTAAGCCAGCACGAACGAAACCGCGGAGGCCACCGGCAGCAGCACCGACGCCGCCTGCATGGCGCCCTTTCCCATGCCGTACAGCGCGAACAGGACGACCGACCCCACCGCGTAGGAAAGCGTTATCAGAAGCGCAGTCTCACCCAGACGCAGGTAGCCGAAAAAGCTCAGCCACCCGACAAACATGCACGTGTCCGCCACGCCGACGAAAAGCGCCGCGGCGGCGACCATGCCCGCGTTCTGCGCAAGCCCCAGCGCCGCGACGCCGGCGATGCCGAACACGGCGGACAGGACGGCCAAGACCCAGACTCCCCGCGTGGTAGCCAGCTGCCGCGCGACGCCGCCGACAACGACGAGGGCGAGCAGCCGGAAGCAAAGCTCCCAAAGCTCGAACGGCGTGCCGCCGGGACCCGTCAGCTGCCCGAACAAAGGCGAGGGCGAGACCGCCACCAAAAACAGCCACGCCCAGAAAAATCCGAATCCCAGCATGCGGACTGAAAACAGCTTGCTCGTGCGCAGCATGCCGACCCTCCATGTATCGAAATGCCTCTCCCTTTGCGATGCGCCGACCTTCCATCGGCGACGTAACAAGTATAGGCCTCTCATCGGCTTCATGCGGACCTTCTCGCTTGACGTTCGTTAAGGTACTCCTCTTACCAGGCGTTTCGCAAAAATCGACGTTTTGGTGGACCCTCTCAACAGCGGTTTCGACGCTTCGCCTATACCGCCCGGGCGCCGCGGCGCGTAGCCTGCGTGCCAGCAAGAGGAAACGAGAGGAGGATGAAATGGAAAGAACCCCGGGAGAGGCGGCGGAGGCTTCCCCGCCGCTGGACGACGCGGCGTCCGCATGCACTGCGGCGTGCGCGGAGACAGCGCAGGCAGTCGACGAGCCGACGGAGGAACCGACCTTCGAAGAGCGCGTCGCGCGCGTTCGCAAGACCCTGCACAGCAGAGGCTCCTTCACCGAAATCATGCGCAAGACGCTCGTGTTCTGCGAGACGCGCCGGAGCATCGAGGACGTGGAGCAGGAAATGGCGACGTACCCGGAATTCCGCTACGTGGACCAAAGCCAGCGCAACATCGTCGCACACCTCGTGAACGCCGACGGACTCGACCGCTTCGAGCTCGACCAGGACGGCAACGAGGTCACGCCCGAGATGACGGAAGGCTTGAGCGAGGACGAGGCGGACGAGCTCGTCTGCTCCTACGCCCTGCAGACCACTGACGCCGGAAAGGCCGCGGCCGACGAGCTGGAGCCGAAAAAGCGCCTGAACGCGCTGCTCGACTCCATCGCCGCGCGCGGAGGCGCCTACCTGGACCTGCTGGAATTCTGCCGCGAACCCCGCACCTACCAAGCGGTCGCGGACGCCATGAAGGCGAAAGGGCTCGGTCTGAAGTCGACCAACGCCCTGTCCAGCCTTCCCGTCTACCCCAGCGCCCTGCTGGCGAAGCTGGAATCGGCCGGCGGCCTGGTGTGGGACGAGGGATGGAAGCTCACGAGCGCGGGAGCGGCAGCGCTCAAGGCCGCCGGACGCACCGTCTGACGGACCGCACGCGCCGTCCTGGCGCGAAAGAACCGAAACCGCCGAAGAAAGGACGAGAACACATGGAAGACAAGGAGAGGACGCCGCGCGCATCCATGACGCGCCGCAGCTTCGCCAAGCTTTCGGCGCTGGCAGGCGCGGCCGGAGCGGTCGGGCTTGCCGCCCACGGCTCCCTGACCGAGACCGACCAGGCGTTTGCCCAGTCGGGCGTGGAGCGCGTCAAGCACCACACCGTGTGCCACAACTGCTACAACAACTGCCCGTGCTGGGTGTACACCGAGGACGGCGTGGCAGTGAAGATCGAGGGCGACGAGAACGGCACGCTCAGCAAGGGCGCGCTGTGCACGAAGGCCCTGAACCAACTGCACCTGGTCTACAGCCCGCGCCACGTGCTGCACCCCATGAAGCGCGTGGGCGAACGCGGCACGAACGAGTGGGAGGCCATCAGCTGGGACGAGGCGCTCGACCTGGCCGCCGAGCAGATGGCCACCGCCGTGAAGAAGTACGGCATGTACTCCATCATGGTGGGCGCCGGCGGCGGCGGAACCTACGGCAACGTGTTCCAGCGCGTCACGCAGGACGCCCTGGGCGCGCCCGTGTGCATTTCCGCCGGCGGCTGTCAGTGCTACCTGCCCGCCGACTGCGCGGGCCAGTGGATGCGCGGCGGCTCGAACAACCGCCACGAGGGCAACAACGCCCGCGAGATGTGGAACGCGTGGAACCCCACTATGGAGGCCGTGGTCCTCTGGGGCGCGCAGACTTCCGCGTCCGGCGCCGCCTACGCCGCCCGTGCGAACGCCGACATGCGCGAGCGCGGCATCAAGACCATCGTCGTCGACCCCTACTTCACCGAAGAGGCAGCGAAGGCCGACATCTGGCTGCCCGTACGTCCCATGTCCGACATCGCCATGCTGCTGGGCTGGTTCAACTACATCATCTCGAACAACCTCTACGACGAGGAATTCTGCAAGTACTGGACCAACTACCCCTTCCTCATCAACCCGGAAACGCGCCTGCCCTGGCGCGCCGAGGAAGTCTGGCCCGACTACGTGAACCCCTCGGCCGACCCCAACGGCGTCTACGACACCCCGGCGTTCGTGTGCTTCGACGCGCGCACCAACTCCATCCAGCCCTTCCCCTTCACGCTGCCTGAGAACTCGCCGGTCGACCCGGTCGTCTTCACCACCGCGGTGGTGAACGGCGTAGAGTGCCCCACCGGCGGCCAGATTCAGTGGCAGGAAGCGGAACCTTGGACGCTGGAAAAGACCGCCGAGGTCACCTGGGTCGACGCCGACCGCATCGAAGAGGCCGTGAAGCTGTACGCCACCACGAAAAGCGGCATCGGCACCGGCCAGTTCGCCGACATGAGCGAGCTTTCCTCCAACTTCATCTTCGGCACCATGGCGCTTGACATGCTGTGCGGCAAGGTGGACAAGCCCGGCGTGGTGCTGACCGAACAGAAGCCCGAGTCGCGCTGGACGCACCGTCCCACCCAGTTCTGGTGCACCCGCCCCTACCAGGAGACCTTCGGAGTCGGCTGGACCGTGGGCCTGACCCTCGAAGAAAACACGCGCCGTTCGCAGGCCGCGGTGGACGCCTGGAACGCGAAGGGCGTCGACGGCGAGAAGAAGCGCCAGGACTTCGTGGACTACCAGCGTGCGCGCCTGGGCTCCGACCGCCACAAGGCGGTCCACCAGTGGCAGCTCAACGAGCTCGCCCCTGTGCGCGAGGCGCTGCTGACCGGCGAGCCGTACAAGATCTCCGTGCGCTGGGAGCAGGTGGGCAACAAGTACTGCACCATGAGCAATGGCGAGGAATGGAACCAGGCCTACGCGACGCTCGACTACTGCATCCAGCAGTACCCCATGATGACCTCCACCACCTTCGAAGACGTGGACCTGTTCCTGCCCCTGCAGGAATGGCTGGAGTTCGAGCACGGCTCTGAGATGGTGACGCAGTTCAACCAGACCTTCATGCGCAAGCAGATCGTGCACCTGGGCGAGACTGCCGACCCGTTCATCGTGGCCACGCAGCTGGTCGACCGCCTGTGCGAGAAGCTGGGCGGCGTCGACCAGATCCTCGACCGCGACTTCCAGTTCAACGGCACCTACCGCACGAAGGAGGACATCTACCCTGAGTGGGCGAAGGCCTTCGGCGTGGACGACTGGGAAGAGGCCGTGCAGCATTCCGAGGACCACACGGTCACGGTGCCTATCGAGGACCTGTACCAGTACTACCAGTATCTGGACATTGTCGACGACGGCCTGCCCGCCGGGTTCGCCACGCTTTCGCGCAAGTGCGAGCCGTACGTGACCATGGCGGTGCTCAACGGCCGCTACGGCTTCCCGTACATGTTCCCCTTCACGCAGGACAGCCCAGACGGCTACGACACCGAGTACGACGCCGTCTGCACCTACAAGGAGCAGAGCGAGAACATGCTGGACGACGACCCGGACTACCCGTTCTACCTCACGACCGGCCGCGTGGCGCACTACCACCACACCACGCTGCGCAACGCGCCGTACAGCCGCGAGCTCATGCCCGTGCCGGACTGCCGCATCAATCCGCGCGACGCCGAGAAGCTGGGCATCGAGCACGGCGACTGGGTGCGCCTGTGGTCCCGCCGCGGCGAAACGCGCGGCCGCGCGTACCTGACCGAGGGCGTGCGCCCCGGTGTCGTCATGATGGAACGCTTCTACTTCCCCGAAAGCTACGACGAGACGCAGAAGAACCCATCGGGCGGCTGGCGCCAGTGCAACGTCAACCTGATGGCGCGCGACGATGTCGTCAACCCCAACTTCGCCTCCGCGTCCTGGCGCGGCTACCGCATCAACATCGAGAAGTCCGAGAAGCCTGAGGGCATCTGGGTGGAGCCGGAAGAGTTCCAGCCCTTCATGCCCACGCTCCAAAGCGAGCCCAATACCGAGGAGGTGTTCCACCGTGCCTAAAAAATGCCTGGTCATCAACCTTGACCGCTGCACTGGGTGCGACAGCTGCATCGTCAGCTGCAAGTTCGAGAACTCGCTGCCGCTCGGCGTGTACTACAACCGCGTGCTGGCGGTGGGCCCCACGGGCACCTACCCCGACATCGAGCGCTATAACCTGCCGGTCCAGTGCCAGCAATGCGAGCACGCCCGCTGCATCGAGGTGTGCCCCGCCGGCGCGAGCTACCGCGACACCGAGACGGGCGTGGTGTTGGTGAACCGCGACGACTGCATCGGCTGCCGCTACTGCATGTACGCCTGCCCGTACGGCGTGCGCTCGTTCGACAAGGAGGCGGGCGTGGTCGGCAAGTGCACCCTGTGCAGCCAGCTGACCGCCGACGGCTACTCCAAGCCGGCCTGCGTCCACAACTGCCCGGGAGGCGCGCGCTTCTACGGCGATCTGGAAGACCCGGAGTCCGACGTCTCCAAGGAGCTCGCGAAGTACGACGACGAGTGCATCCACCAGCTGCCCGCTCCCGACGGCGAGGCGCCGCTCACGCGCTATATCCTCTCGCCGAAGTACGCCTCCTGGAAGGAGAATCTGTAATGGAAGAGATCATCCAATGGCCTTTGGTCCTGTTCTCCTTGCTCGCCGGCGCCGGCGGCTGCGCGTTCGCGTTCGCAGGCGCCTCTGAGTTCGTCGGCGGCACGAAGCGCGCCCGGTTCGCCGTGGGCATCGTCTCGCTCGTGCTCGTCGTGGTCGGCGGCCTGTTCTCGGTACTGCACCTTGCCTCCCCGCAGCACGTCATGGCCGCCGTGCGCCATGTGTTCTCGTTCTCGGGCGTTTCCGTCGAGCTCATGGTGTTGGGCCTGCTCGTCGTGGTCGGCGTGGTCTACCTGGTGCTTTCCAAGCGCAGCGGCGTCGACGGCGCGCGCAAGGGCTTTGCTGTCGCCGGCATCGTGCTGGGCCTCCTGCTGGCGTTCGTGACGGGCCATGGCTACGTCATCAGCGCGAAGGCCGCCTGGTTCACCGAGATCCTGCCCATCGCGTACCTGGGCACCTCGCTTGCCGCCGGCGCCCTGCTGTTCCTGCTGGTCAGCCTGGCCGTCGACAAGGAGTTTTCCGCGAAGTCGTGGGGCGTGCCCGTGCTCGCGGCGTCCATCGTTGGCGCGGTGACCATCGTGGCCTACCTGGCCTACCTGCAGTCGGCAGGCTTCGACGTCACCTCCCAGGCGCTCGTAACAGGTTTGGCCGTTGTCTGCGGCATCGTGGTCGCCATCGGGTGCTCCATCGCCATCCTGCGCTGCGCCGCGGGCGGCAACCGCCAGACTTTGACCGTGCTCGCGGCGGTCGGCTTCGTCGGCGCGCTGGCGGGCGGCCTGGCGGTCCGCTTGCTCATGTGGCTCTTCTCCGAAGGCTTCATGGAGCTCTTCGAGGCCGCGCGCGTCGTGCTCAACTGCTAGACCTCTCCACTATTTTCCCCTCCTCTCTTGCCGGGCGCGCCTTCGCGTGCCCGGCGCATTTTCCAACTTTTTGTCCGTAGAACGGAGCCTTCGATGAATCACGCGACAGAACTTCAAACGGCCATGGAAGAGCGGCGTTCGCTGTACTCGCTGGTATCGCTGCTTTTCGCGGCTCCCTTGACCCAGGAGCAGATCGACCGGCTGGGCGACGCGGGGCTTTCCGAGCGAGAGGACGTCTCCCACGGCCTTGCCGTCATGGGAAAGTTCCTGCGCAAGCACGATGCCGACACACGCCAGGCGCTCGCCGTGGACTACACGGGGACGTTCTACGGCATGCGGACGACCGGCGGGCGCGCCGCCCTGCCCTACGAGTCGGCGCACGACGCGGAAGGCGGCGAGCAGATGCTCATGGGCAAAGCCCGTGCCCGCGTCTACAACGTGTTCAAGAAGCACGCGCTGCGCCTTGGCCAGAGCCTGAACCTTCCGGAAGACCATCTGAGCTTCGAGTGCGACTTCATGGCCGTCCTGGCCGAGCGCACGAAGGAGCGCCTGGCGGAAGGCGACGACGCCGAGGCGTTGCGCCTGCTGACCACGCAGCGCTCTTTCCTCGCCCGTCACATCGCAAGCTGGTATCCGCGCTTCGCGCAGCTGGCGCTTTCCCTTTCGAAAGAGCGCTTCTACCACGGCGCGCTCGAGTTCGCGCAGGATTTCTTCGCGCTGGACGCCGACCTGCTGGACGACGCCATCGCGGCCGTCGAGGATGAGACCGGCCTGCGCGCCGAGGACGTCGTGCTCGACATGGAGTGGCTGGAAACGCCCCCGCGCGACGACGAGGCCGGCCGCGCGGGCGACGAAGCGTGAAAGGTGGCGTCGTGCTAATGGAAGGAATCACCCGCAGGACGCTGCTGGAAGGCGGCGCCGGCATCATGCTGCTCGCCGCGCTGGGCGGCGGGGCGCGCGCTTTGGCGGGCGACGCGGAGCTGCTGCGTCCCCCCGGCGGCCAGGACGACGCCCGCTTCTTCGGCAACTGCGTCCGCTGCAACCGCTGCGTCGGCGCCTGCCCGACGCGCGCCATCGGCTACGCCACCGCCGAGGACGGCGTGCTCAATGTGCGCCAGCCCGTCATGCGTTTCCGCATCGGCTGGTGCGACATGTGCGGCGGCGACCCCCGCTGCATTGCCGCCTGCCCGACCGGCGCGCTCGCGCCTTTCGACCCCGAGGCCGACAAGATTGGCGTCGCCGTCGTCGACGAGGGCGAATGCGAGCTTTTCGGCGTGTCCGGCCACTGCAGCGCCCCGTGCGTGGACGCATGCGAATGGGGCGCTCTGCGCATTGACGAGCAAGGGCGCCTGGTCGTGGACGAAGAACGCTGCAACGGCTGCGGCGCGTGCGAGAACGTGTGCGTCGCCGGCTCGTACGGCGGCTACGCGGCCTCCGGCAAACGCGGCGTGAACATCAAGCCCTGGAAAGGCGGCGACGGACGATGACGAAACCGGTGAAGAAACGCTCGAAGATGACGATCGCACGGCGCGTCGTCGTGGCGGCGGCGTTCGTCGCCTGCGTCGTGGGCGTGCTGGCCTTCGGCGGCGCGGGAAGCTACTGCAGCTTCGGTGTGGACGCCATCGCGGCCATCTGCCCTCTGGGCTCGCTCGAGGCGCTCTTCGGCTCGTGGGCCGTGGCGCCGCGCGCGCTCATCGTGCTTGCCGTCGTGGTGGTACTCGGCGTGGTGTTCGGAAAGGCGTTCTGTTCGTGGGCCTGCCCCGTTCCCCCGCTCGACCGCTTCCTGCGCACGAAGAAAAGCCGCCGCAAGGACGTCGACGAGCGGCATCAGGCGGCGGCGGAGTCGCTCGAGCGCTGGCACGCGTGCAGCTCGTGCGGCGCTTGCGGCAGCCACTGCGCCAGCGCCGACGGCGCGCAGGCTGCAGACGGCGAAAACGCCTTGGCCTGCGCCAAGGACGCCGCCGTGGCGCCCGAGGAGAAGGACGGCCAGGAAACCGACGTCGAGAAAGCCCTCGCGGGCAAACGGCGCTTCCGCCTGGATTCGCGCCATCTGGTGCTCGCCGGCTCGCTCGTTTCGGCGGCGGCGTGCGGGTTTCCCGTGTTCTGCCTGGTGTGCCCCATCGGCCTTACCATCGCCTCGGTGATAGCCCTGTACCGCTTCGTCGGGTTCAACGAGCTCACCCTCAGCCTGGTCGTGTTCCCCGCCGTCATCGTGCTCGAGCTCGTGGTGCTGCGGAAATGGTGCCACCGCTTTTGCCCGGTGGGAGCTCTGCTTTCGCTCATCTCGTCGTTCGGCAGCAAAATGACACGCCCGCGCGTCGACCACGACCGCTGCCTGCGGGCGGAAAGCGAGCCGTGCACAGCGTGTGCTTCCGTGTGCCCGGAGCACATCGACCCGGTGGCAGACCTCGGACGCCGTCCTCTTTCCGAGTGCACGCGCTGCGGCCGCTGCGCCGACGCGTGCCCGCACGACGCCATCTCCTTCACGAAACGTGGCCTGGCGCTTCGTCGGAACGAAAGTGCCCGAAAAGCCGCCGACGCCTAGGCGCCATTCCGCATTTTCCGCCGTCCTGACCGAAGACCGCGCAGGACGGCGGTTTGCTGTCTGGGAATCTTTCTGCCGCCCCCTGCAGCCGGCGGCCCCTACCCCTCCGGGTACACCAACGCTTCGTACTCTTCCAAAGGCAGCGGGCGGGCGAAGTAGAAGCCTTGCGCCTCTTCGCAGCCGGCCTCGCGCAGGAAGTCGGCCTGCCCCCCGGGTCTCCACGCCCTCGCAGACGACGCGGTAACCCAGCCCATGGATCATCCTGATAAGGCTTTGCAGGAAGTAGACCTTCTTTTCGCTCGTCGTGCAGTTGGCGATGAACGCGCGGTCGAGCTTCATGGTGTCCACGGGAATGTCCAGGATGGAGTTCAGCACCGAATACCCCGCCCCGAAGTCGTCGATGGCCGTGTGGATGCCCATGCCCCGCAGCGCGACGAAAAGCGCCTTCGCGTCCTCGTACTCGTCCACGGTGGCGGTCTCGATGAGTTCTATGATGCCGCGCCTGCGGCAGTAGTGGGTGAACGCGTTATAGCCGGGAAGGGCCGGGTCCCCCGAGCGGTGCAGCAGGTACTCGCGACCGAAGCAGAACGGAACCCGGCGCCAGAGCTCGCCTTAGCGCTACTTCTCTACCGCCCGAAAAGCATCATGCGGATGCCCTTGTCTTCGGCGGTTTTCCAATTATTTGCCCAAAATTCGCCCAAATGCAAAGGGGCGAAGTTTCTCAATATGGTCGCGCCAAGCATGCGAACTGGGGAAACATTGCGTTATCCATCCCGACAGAACCGTACGGTCGCTGGGCTGCCAGAACACCCTATTAGTGACCAGATTGTTTCATTTTCCCTATTTTCGCAGGTCAAAAGCCCGTCAAAAAATCCTGACAC
>ERZ772812.2434-NODE-2434-length-11911-cov-3.264170_pt1 | contig 11911 bp, 7 predicted proteins | sample MGYA00511343_ERZ772812 | MGnify/ENA primary metagenome ERZ772812 (study PRJEB29015, sample SAMEA2737706) | human gut metagenome | biome: human gut; feature: human-associated habitat; material: faeces | place: China | collected 2012 ...
CCAGATAATACTTGTCTCCATACTTATATTCTCTGGACTTTAACGTAAATTTCTCATGGAATGTTCTCTTCTCCGGTGCATCTTCTCTGCTGTTTGCCACAATCGGTACATCAAAGGATATCTTCTCTCCATCCTCGGTTGTGAAGTATGCCACCAGACTTCTTGCTTTCATGGTATCTGTTACTTTTTCTGTCTGAATGAAATCAAAATAAGTAATCAGATTTGTCACTTTTCGATTTACAGAAGTCAAAATCACATCCACATAGTCATATTCCACATATCTTGTATTCGTTGTCACTTCAACAACTGGTATCAACATTTCCTGCAAAGAAGAACCGCCATGCACATAGTTCTGGCCGCCTCCTGATACTTTAAAAATATCAGCACCTATCGGTGTGGTAACATACGAATTCTTTAAATATGACATTGCTCTTGATCGCATCCCCGGATCTGCCATCCGCTGTTTTGTGATCAAGAAACGTTTATTTGTACATGTACAAATCTCTCTGTCATAGGATACTTTATCGTATTCCTGCAATTTATCTCTCTTGTACAGGAATCCGTGGTCTGCAGTGATAAAAAATTTAGGTGCAGACAAATACATAGTCAGTCTGTGAACTAATCTGTGAATTTCTTCAATCGCTTCCTCGCACGCTCTAAATACTTCATTCTCGCTTGCAGGCTTATCTCCTCTGGCATCTATCTGATTGTGATAAATGTAAACGATATTTTTACCCTGCAATAATTCACGCAGCCTGCTCTGATTTGCATTGATCAGCTCATCAAAAGCTAATGCCACGTTATTTTCATTCTGTGCCTTTAAAATCTTATCCCTTGATACAAGATCACCACAACCTTGTCCGTTGACTGTTACATTTATCTTTTCATCCACCTGTAATTCTTCATGTGGTAAAAGACTTGCCATCCCAACTGGCGTTACAGATGGCAGACTGCTGATCATGCACTCCAACTTAGGTGTACATTTCTCATCCATTTCCAGTCGTTCCATCAATTCTTTTGCACATTCATACCGAAAAGCATCAGAAATAATAACGATGACACGATTCTTCCCTTCATATGCCTTCAAGTAATTGCGATAGAAATCTTCCTGACGTTTTAATCCAGTATCTTCCATCAGATCATCTGTCAGCTCCTGATTCCACTTCGGGGTCACTTTCTGCAGATAAGTAAAGGAATACATATTCTCTATGCGTTCTCTTAGCTGTGAAAATCTCTCTGCATCTTCCATACAGTCATAGGCACTGTAAAACCATCTATAATATGAATCAATCAAATATGTCTGTTTCTGATAATCTGCTACCATAGCCTTGATATCACTGGTCACTTCCAGAATGGAAACTGCTTTCATCATCTGATAAGCATATTTGATTGCCTGGTATTCATTTTTATATACATTTCCAAAATGGCAGGACTTTGCTGTTCGCTGCTCTGCGATCTGTGCAAGATTCATGCCATCAATCTGAGCATCCAAGATCTCATCATTCAACTGATCCAGTGCCCAATCAATTAAGATATTATCCAGTTCCCGGAATGCATCACAATTTGCAATGTCCAAAAGCTGTGCAGACTGATCTTTTGCTTTGCCTGCATCCTTTTTCAGTTCATCCCGGATTCTGCTTACTACTCGTAATGTCTTGTCGACTTTTTCTGATAATGCATCATACGCATCCTGATAAAGCACATTGTCCATCAAATTCCGGACAAATACGACCACATCGTTCTTCTTTTTCAATACATACGATTTCAAAACAATTGGCAATGTATCTTTCAACGCCACTGATGCATAAGTCAAGAGCATACATGCTGCCAGATCATCTACGTTCGGATTTTCAGACTGATATCCAAAATACTTCTCACATAATTCCCAGAACTTTTCTAAAAGTCCGTTATCCTCAAGTGCTTTCATGTATGCATCGCTATCGTTTAATAACAACTGTCTTGTAATCTCTTCAAAATTTGGAGTCTTTACATCTGTAAGCACGGCAATAAGACCAATATCAATGCTTTCCACATTGAAATGGTCTATGCCAAGTTCTTTAAACTTCTCAATACGATCCCTGTTCTTCCAGAAGTTATTATACTGTGCCAGATGTTCTTTAAATCGATTATCAATTCCTATTTCCTGTGACATCTGGGATACTCGGTCCGTATAGTACGGAATCGAGTAATAATACATATCTGCTAATGGATTTTCTGCATCACTTGGTTTTGAAAACGGTGCATATACAAGATACTTGCTCTCTGTATCTGATTCATTCAACAACCATTTGGAATAAAACCAGTTGGTACCATCCAGAATATGTAGTTTTGCATTATTCAACTGTAATTCAGATATCTCGTTTTCATATTCTCCCTTATCGTCAAACCAGAATATAATCCGGGTATCTGATTTAGAGAATTCTGTATTTAACTGATCTTGTATATTTTGTAAATCCATTTTTTCACCTTCAATTATATTTACACAAAATTTCTTACCATTTGTAATGTCTTTGTTTTTTCAAACTACATTGTTTTCCAGAACCATTTAATCACATTATAATATGGTTGATACGTCTCATCATCTTCATTCATATAACATGTCTTTATTATCTCTTTATCCAAGTTCTGTAATTCTCTCATCACAGCTTTTCTTGCATTTTTCAGTTCATATGCATTTAAATTCAGCAGATCGATAGTATATTGGTCTCCCACAATTTCGCCATTCGCATAATATGTAAATTTTCCCTCACAATTTTCATCCAATGGTGATACAAATTTTTCCGAATCGTAACGATTTTTCTTTTTATTTCCGCACGTCTCTGGAGCATTACAGGACGCAACAATATTTGTATAATCTAGTGAACGATTACTTGTATATTTTCCTGGATGTCTCGGTTCTATATGTTCATTGTGAGATTTTTCTGCCGTAATACGCCCACAACAATATGCACACAACCCTTTTTGTTCTTTTATCAATTCTGCATTCAGTACCGGACGATGTTGTGCAAATTCCTTGCTATCATAATCCTTTTTGAGATATTTCTTTTTAAAATCTGTCAAAAATTGTGGCTCTTCGTTTTTTAGAATATGAAGCATTATCTTCTTCTCCTTTTAAGTTCCATCCTTGCCATAATCACATCTTGATGATTTTCACTTGTCATTTCTGCCAATCTTGAAATTTTTTCTTCCGCCGTTTCAAATTCCCCACGCTCAATTTCTTCATAAATAGATTCAATAAATTTTTCTGTTTCCGGATTAACAGAACTCGTCCCCATAAACTGTTCAAGAACTGCATTTGCATCATATCCACTCAATTGCGACATCTTTTTTATTTCTATCCCTGTATCTTCACGCTTCATAAAGAATAAATTATAATCCTCGTTTACTTCACTTAATATAATCGGAGAATGTGTTGTTATAATAAACTGCAAATTAGGAAAAATGCGTTTTAGTACGTCTAAAATTTTCCTTTGCCATGACGGATGCATGTGTAATTCTATCTCGTCGATCAGAACAATCCCCTCTCCTAATAACGGATTCTCCAGCCTAGGATTAGCCAATGTTAAACGTCTCGCCAAATCTCCTAGTAAGGCCATTGTGCATTTTTCACCATCTGACATCTGCGATACATTTAAGCTAATATTTCCTTTATCAATTTTCATCTCTAATCGTGGCTTTCTCGCAACTCTTAAATTGGAGCAATCATCCAACATAGACATGATCGCCGTTCTTACTGCTTTTAAAGCACGATCCTGATATTCCAGATTTCCTGTTTCAATTTTATATTCATTTTCATAATCTTCCTGACTTCGATACCATTCAAAAAAAGTACGGAAATCTATTTTGTTCTCAATCGCTTTCTCGAAAGATGAATAAATATCAAACGTATGATGTGTCCTTATTCTCAAAGGAATATCCAACACTAGCCTATTCGTTCCGTAATTTGCAAAAATAGCTATATTTCCCTGTTCTTCATCTGTTATATACTGTCTATGAAAAATATCTGCAATCTTCTTTATAGAAGTTACATTTTGACTTCGTTTTCCAGTATTTCGAACCATCTCTCTGTAATACTCTATATTTTCATTCTCCAAATTAATCAATGCTGATATTTTCGTTTCTTTTTTTCCATATTGAATATCTTCTAATTGTATTGTGTAATTCTGTTTTAACTCCTTACGATTTACGATTCCATTGATAATATTGGCAAATAATAAATCAATAGAGCGAAGAACAGATGACTTACCTGTACCATTTATGCCAAAAATAATGGTACTCTTTCCATGCAAATCCAATTGCGCATGTCCAATCGCCCTAAAATTATCTAATACTACATTCTCTAAGCGCATACAAAATCTCCTCTCAATATTTTCTCCAAATCTAAAAAAGCCCTTGTTGTTGCAATATCAGGATCCGTTATTTCAACGATTTTTCCATTATCCAAAATTCGAATCTGTTCTCTTTGGACTGACTTGATCACTGCCGGTGCATGCGAGCTGACAATAAATTGAATTTTAGGAAAAATTGCATGAAGGTCACTTAAGATTGTCTGCTGCCACTGAGGATGTAAATGCAAATCTATTTCATCAATCAGAACAATCCCCGGTGTTTTTTCCAATACCTGATCGCCTAACACAGGATTTAAAACAGCCATACGATAAGCAATGTCCCCAATCATACTAAGTGTATTTTTATATCCATCGCTCATTTCATCCATTGCAAATTTTTGTGCATCATCTTCCGCTGTTTCAAATTCCAACATCAATCTATGCGTATCAAGATCAAAGGAAATACTGGCATTTCTTGATCCACTAATTCTCTCATAACATCTGCAGATAGCCTTTTCGACAGTTTTTAAGAGTATTGGCGGCTCCAGCACTCCTGTTTTCTGTTGTTTTTGAAGACTTTTTAATGTCTGAGTCTGGAACCAATTCAGCATCAACTTTTCATTGGATTCCGCCGCCATACAATCCACATAACCAACTTGTCGTTTAAATTCTGTCAAAGATTTAATATTTCTTTTTTCCTTTTTTTGTGCATACAGTCGTCCAGTTCCATAATAAGATATCAATGGAAGGATCAATGATTTATATCCCGTCATAATCTGCTGTTGCACTTTCTTCGCAATACTTGTTAACTCACCCGCGTCTTTAATCGTAGTCTTTCCATTTTCTGAATTCAGAGAACGAACCCACTTTACATTTTGCTTGTCCCGGCAATCACCAATACTTTCAATCTTTACCGGAAACTGATGCTGTGGATCAATCGTTCCATCTAAATCATAAAACTCATATCTTGCATCATCTTTTGATATACCTCTACTTACGCCTCCGTCAATTCCCAGCAAAAATGTACCAATAGAAACCGCCACTGCGTCTAATATTGTTGTCTTACCAGCTCCATTCCGACCAACAATCAGTGTTATATCTTCATCAAAATCAAGCTCAGCCTCTTTGAAACATCTATAGTTTGTAATCTTGAGATTTTTTAATTTCATTCAGTTGTCACCTCACTATTCTATTATAGTCCAAAATACCTTAACGCCTCTATTTTATCATTTCCGATATATATTTCATCTCTTTTTAACCACTCAACTTTTTTCGGGAAATCATCCACCACAAAAGCTATACTATATTTTGCCCTAGTGGCTGCAACATAATATTTCTGTGGCGTTTTCAATGCTTTTCCTTTTAGCAAAAAATCTTTAAACGGACCATTCGGATAAATTAAGACTCTCTCAAATGTCATTCCTTTGCATTCACCAAAATTAAAAGATTGATATTCATCCGTTGATGTTTTTTTATCATATTTCAATACTGCCGGTTTGTAATAATTATAATACTTTTGTACATCATTTCTCTTTATAAGAATTACCCCATCATGATCCGTTTTTTTGTTCATTGACGTGCTAATATTATTTTCATTCGGATAAACCATATTTGCAAAAGAACATATTTCCTGATTAAACCTTCGACTAATCAAGTTTTTTTGTACTTCTACAACCTCTTCTGAAATTAATTTTTGAAAGAAATCCCAGATCTTCGCTCCTGATTTATTCTTATTTCTTATAGAATTATTGGTCTTAAATGTTGCCTGTTTATTATCACCTACACAAATAACTACTATGTTCGAATACATTAAAGTTTCAATAATATCCAAATCATACCCGGACATATCTTGGACTTCATCGATAAAAATGTGAGAATACACTTTGCTTAATCGATTCATGACTTTTCCTTGACTCTTTTTGTTAATTTGTAACACTAATTCTGCTATTTCTTTAGACTTAATATCACCATTTGATGTAATATATCGTTCTCTTGTACCAGTATTTTTATAATTAACTTTACCATGTGCATCAGAAAAATCTATTGACTTAACTTCATTAATTCGGAAAATAACATTCTGATAAGGTTTAACTAATTCATTTAACACAAAACTATACCAAGTCATTATATCAATTTTAGAATCTACTACCCCAAAATTTTGCTTGCAGACTTCATCCTTTATTGCACCAACTCCTCTATTAGTATATGACAACAATAGAATTCTTTTGTTTGACTCTGTATTATCTGCTCTCTCTAACGCTTCTTTGCATATATTATATGTTTTTCCTGCACCAGCAGCCTCAACTCTAATTATATTGTTTGATTGCATTCTTGATATACTCCGGATAATTTATCTTCTCTTCACTCTCTAATACGCGAAATGCCCATTCTACTTTATTATTTGTCATAAAATCCAATATTTCTTGTTTATTCTTTTTTTTCATAGAACCACTTTTTGATATAACTTCCTTAAAAAGTTCTGTTGGTACGCCATTTTCACAATTTACTTCCAGCACGCTTGGTTCTATTGTTTTGAGTATTTCATTTTTTTCATATACAAAAACTAGACTGTCACTATCTAAATACTCTGAATACTTATCATTAATATTTTTTTGAATATCTCCATCATTATCTGTCACTATAACCATTTTCTTTTTTAATAACACAGCAATATCACAATAACGTTTAAATGCCAATGCATCTACAACAATTACATCAATTCCATCTTCTATAGGAAGTTTTCCGTATTCATCTAAATATGCTCTCTGTATAATTAATTCATCCGTTGGGCCTTCTACCAGGATAACTTTTTCTGCCAAAACAGCTCGCAATGTATCATAACCTGGAAGTTTTGTGAAATATCTTTTTGTATCCTTAGGCAACTCACTCATCGATTCAATTTTACCATTATGCAAAAGAAAAATATTTCCTAAATTAAGCTTATTTGCAATATAACTACTATGAGTAGAAATAAACACCTGTTTTCCCTCACTCTGGATAATATGATCTATAAGCTTTGTCATATTCGTATATGAAAGATTATTTTCTGGTTCTTCCATCATAATCAAGTTCACTTGTTCTTTAGAATTTTTAATTGCTAATTCAATTTTTATCGAATTTTGTGTTCCAAATCCTATATTCTCAAATGGAATACTTTCAACCATAATTGACATTTGATGTTTCCATTCATCAATATTGTCTTCTCTTAAATCAACAGCCACACTTCTTTCATTTACTTTCACATTATTCTGCATTGAAAGATTCAGTTGCTTTACAACCGCATTTTCTTGAAATGCGTGTCGACTTTTCCTATATGCCGTGCTTAAATCTGTTTGTTCTTTCGCTGTCAAATATGTTGCAATATTGCTTGTCACAAATTTATCCATAATATAGGAATAATCTTTTCTTGTTGTATCAATAAAGGTTCCTTTCACAGGAGCGTACCGATAAACAACTGATGTTCCCTTAAAATAATGATAACTAACTGTATAAAATTCTATTGGTACATCATAAATTTCTCCATCTTTTAACATCTGTTTATAAGCATCAGAATATTCTGAATCAAATGCTAATTCCATTCTAATTCCAGCACAATTTTCTCTCAATTCATTATTGGTACCTGTAAACGCCGCATCTTTTATATCCAAATATGCCTCTATAATAATAACCGGAGGGGATTGTATTTGTTTTTTATTTTTCAATGAAGCTATATATTTTTCTCGTGTCCTTTGGTTAAATAAATTTGTTTTAATCTGTTTTTCAAAAGATCTTCCATTCAAATTTCCTGTTGATACAATAGAAATTGCTTCTAAAATCGTACTTTTACCAGAATCATTTTCACCTACAAATATATTAACGTCTGGTTGCATTTCGATTATTACATCTTCAATTGATTTATAATTTTTGACTAATAACTTCTTTATCATCATATCGCTAACTCCCCCGCCCACGGTCTTTACTTCCCAATACTTCCAAAATCTTTTAAAGCATGTTCAAAGCTATACTTTAACTTTTCAATGCTCCATTCATATGAAAAAAATGAATCGTATTGTTCTTTTAATGAAATCCACCAAGATTCATCCCTCTGCCACTCTGTATTAGATATTACTATTTTCAATTCTCTTGTTACATCTTGTAAAAAAAGCTTCAACAAGTTCTCTACCCGCACTATGATAAAATGATCCCCTATTTATCAAATGTAACTCATATCCGTGCCCTGAATAATTCTCTGGGAGCGTATTTCACCATTCTATATCACACTCTTCCATTAAAAACCAATACTTTTTGTGCTTAAATTCTTTCCAATAAAAACCATACTTGTTTACCTAGAATGCTGCATCTGTTCGCTGAATTCCAGACTCTTAATTCTTTAAAATTGCAGTCCTCAACATGTGTTCCAGAAATAACTCCAAAACAATAAAGTCCTGTTGGCTCACAGCCGATCAGAATGTGACTTGTTATTCTCACTCTTAAGTCTTTCAACCTAAAATTGAAAAACCTAAGTCCTTCAAGATCATTCTGAGAAGAAAAGGCTTACTTTGTAAATTTGTTCTTTCAATGAATTATAGGAATGCACTTCCATCTATTTAAGCTTCTTAAAAAGATCAACAATTTCATCCTCTCTAATTGGATAATTCATAATTTGTTTTCCTAAAAAAATACTTTCTTTAGCACAATTATCAAAGCAAGCCTTTATCCAATTATGGCCTTTTTTTAAATCAATATAAAAGTACTGTTTTGATTTTTTATTAAATAGTAGAAGACTATATGGTAAAGAATTTGAATCCAAATATTCATAAAGATCTCTTTCCATAATAAATTGGTTTGAATTACTTTCAAGATAAAAAATGTGCATTTGACTACCTACTTTAAAAATCGCCCAATTGTAATCTTCATCAATTGTTTTAATATTTAATTTATTCATAATATCTTTTATATTCATTCTTTTCTCTCCAATTCTATGTTTTATTTTAATTTGGCTAATATATCTACTTTTAATGCTTTCTTTCCTTCTTGAGTTACTTCTACGCCCTGGAATTTCGCATAGTTGACTTTTACACCATCGTCGAGATCAATTTCAATTCGTTTGTTAGCAATGTGGGCGATGGCTTCATCGTAGATTTTCATTTCTGCGAGTTGCTTGGTGTATTTGCTTACTGCTTTAGTTGCCTTAGATTTTTCTGCAGCTGATGTTGCGTTGTCAATCGTATACTGAGCACTCTGCATAGCCGTTTCTACATATTTCTGTGCTCGATGTAAATAATCTGTTCTTACACGTCCCACGGTATCAGCATCATAACGATGCATGTAAATCAGTGCTTTAAATCCATTTTGTTTTCCACTATCGAATAACCAGTAAATCGGACGCTTCTGATATACTTTCAAATGATCTATATAAAAGTCTTTCAAGAAATAGTTACGGATGACTTCTCGGGAAGTGTCTCCTTTGTTGCCTAATGCATTTGCAATAAAATTAAGATTTTCCTCACGTGTCTCTTCCCCATAAACCGTTTCTACAAACTCTACAAAGTGAGTAACAATATCACCTGAAAAATATTCTTCATCTGTGATTGGAATACAATTATCTGAATCTGGAGCAAATGACACATGCTTCCATTGTCCATTCACATTAATCTGGTCATATCCTGTGTTAATTGTTACCGCCTTTGGCTCCTCTCCAATCTGCAAGACCTTTTTGCCAATAATCAATGCTTTTTCTGATCTCCTATAATATTCATTAAAATCGCCACCCGCATACACTAATCCTTCTTTATCTAAAGAATAACGTCCAACCATGCACCCCACAGCATATGATATAAAACTTCTGATTTCACGTCCTAAATCAGCCTTTCGAACTGTAACATCTTTTTCTTCAACTTCTGGTGTCAATTCATCCTGCAAACCATAAATATCAATGAAAATACGGTTAAGTTTTTCTTCATTAGCTTTTAACTGAATGAAATGTTCTTCACATTCATCCTGCCACTGCTCAAAAGATTCAGCAATTGTAGATACTTTTCGAATCAGTGGGTGATGTTGGAAATCCCAAGAAGTTTCGAAAGAATCCCAATCATCTTTTGAATTTTCTATATTATTAGTAACATATTCTTCAACCTTTTTGGTATCATTTTCAGATATTTTTATATAAGGAATCTTCGGTATCTGCCCTGTACTATAATGCATGCCTTGACATATTAAACTACAAAATAGCTGAAATACTTTTGTATTAAAATATCCCAATACAACTTGATGATCTTTTTCACAAAAAAACATTGGACCCGCATCTGCAAAAATATATCCGCCATCAACCCACCGAGCACTAAATTTTCCCGTTGCCACATCACTCCAAGTAATTCCTGGGTTAAAATATGTACTTGTATTCTTCACAACAAAATCTGGCGTCTTTAAATATGGATATTTTTTTAGAACAGATTGTTTTATTTCTGTTCCATTCTCAGAATAATTAACAACATATTCCTTACATGGATACCATCTTCTATAAGATCCACCTTTAATATATGGAAACCACTTTTCATTTCTTCCACATGTTTCTTTACAAGATTTTACTCCATACCCGATCTTCCTTTTATCCACTTCATACCAGAAACGAAGAAAGCGATTGTTATCAGATGTCCCCAATCCCTGTTTAGCTGTTCCTACACTCTCCAAACAATTTTCATCTCTAAAAATATCAAAAACCCTATTTTTGAGATGATATCCTATCAAAGATCCCGGAATTTTTGAAAAATTATCTTGTTCTACATAGTGTCGATTCTCACCATCGAGAAACATCTTTTCTTTTCCCTGCTGTGTTGTTGGTTCTATTAATCTGCAATATGTTCCTTTATATTTCTCAATACAGCTTCTTATTATTACAAAACTGGTCGTCTGTACGACCTCTCCACCAATTTCTTCAAAAGCTCTCGCTCCAAGATGTGCCATATTTACAATATCATTCGACAGTATTTTGATTCTTAATTTTTCGAAACTAGAGAGGAACATCCATGCATGTTGTGTAATCATCGCCTGATATGCATTTTTCTTTATCATGTGTCCACATTTTTCAATGAAGACTGCAAATAAATCACTCTTGCTATCTGGATAATTATCTTTCACATATTTTGATAATTTAGCTCCCATTCCAGAAGCCCCCATATACGGTGGGTTCGTGACTACCACATCATAATTTGTTGTCAACATATACGCACTAGAAACAAACGGATATAAACCTTTAAAAACAGGATTTTTATACAGAGAAATGTCTTCCTGCGCTTCAGCAAATCTATTAAATATCCTTTCAAAATCCACATCTTCAATTTTAATGATTGAACCATATTCTCGTGCATCAAACATTTTCTCAATCAAAGTATTCATAGATCTTTTTAATTTTTCATCATCGCCTACAAAATACTCTAATGTTGCTGCATCAAACGAATATCTTTTTTCTCCCTTTTTATTTATAAATCCACTTTCCTGAATCTGATATACATGAGGAACTATTGGCTTCCCTCTCAAAAATCTTCTATTATAGGCGTTTGCGAAACGCCACAAGCCGCATAAATACGGCATTTTTTGTTACCTAT
>ERZ772812.2438-NODE-2438-length-11899-cov-6.858325_pt1 | contig 11899 bp, 8 predicted proteins | sample MGYA00511343_ERZ772812 | MGnify/ENA primary metagenome ERZ772812 (study PRJEB29015, sample SAMEA2737706) | human gut metagenome | biome: human gut; feature: human-associated habitat; material: faeces | place: China | collected 2012 ...
ACACTTTACGAAATTCGTCCAGAGATTTTACACATTTTTCACTTTTATACATCAAAAATTACGCTATATCAATGTCTTTTGAATGCCATACCTGCAGGCTGCACCTGAAACTCCAACTGTTTCTTTGTCACCGGATGCTGAAATCCCAGTTTTGCAGAACAGAGAGCCAGCGGTTCCTGACTATTCTGACCGGGATTATACTTTCTGTCACCAACCAAAGGCATTCCGGCATGCGCCATCTGCACACGAATCTGATGATGCCTGCCTGTATCCAGATCGATCCGGATCAGGTTTCTTTCGCCACAATCCTGTGCATCTTCCTTATTTTTCCAGGTTTCCAGAACTTCATAAGACAAGATCGCCTTTTTTGCTCCGGAAGTCCCTCCCTCAACCACTGCAGAGCTATTGGTCCTGCCATCCTTCTTCAGCCAGTCCACCAGTTTTGCACTCTTCACTTTCACTGTTCCTTCTGTAACTGCAAGATAAGTCTTCTTTATTTTTCCCGCTGTCATCTGTCTGCTGAGATTTGCTGCTGCCTTCGGATTCAGGGCAAATACAAGAACCCCCTCCACCGGCTGATCCAGACGATGAACAATCCCCAGATATGGCATTGTCCCTGTTTTTTTTGATGCCAGATAATTTTTCAGAGTGCTTTCCATATCCGGCATCCCGATTCTAGCACTCTGCACAGCAATACCTGCCGCTTTGTGGCAGACAATGATTTCTTTATCCTCATATAAAATCATATTTTCTATATTATTCCACATAAAAAAACTCTCCCTTAGCGCTTACTGCACTTTCTATGGAGAGTATAACTTAAAATCTATCTTTACACAACAGTAAGACGGTCATCACTTTTTCTTATAATTTACTTCTCATAATCTAAAATGATGACCGTCTTAACAATCTTCGCTATTCAATTTTAATTAACCTCTTTGTTCTTTCAAAACTTATCGTCTTGTTTACTAATTGAAATCTTTGATACCTCTTTTAGTATACTTCATTCAATTATCTGTATTTAGTTTTTATATTTATTAATTATCTTTTTACTTATATTGTATCTTTTGGTTTCTTGTAATTTCCTGCTCACAAACGAGATGATTTTTATCATTCGGTTCATTTAGAAAGTTGATAGAGTTTAAATTATAATTTACGGATTATAATTTAATTTAGAAATATGAAAGTATCTTTTCCTTCTGATTAGAGCAACTCCAAACTTAACTTCTTAAATTTCGAACTGTTTTCATCGGGAATAAGACCCCATTAATTTCTGATGTAATATCTTTTGTGAGAAGATATTCTTCTGATGCAAAGCTTCGATTCATATAACTCACATCATCTGGATCTCAACTTTTAAAAATGTTTCTTTACACATTTCTAAAATTCTTTGTATCAGGTTCGTGACAGTTATTCAATATGAGTGATCGATTCTATGTACCTGTAATACTTTTTGTATGATTCATTACTTTCGGAAAGTCCTGTTCACCAGGTAATATTTTAAATATTTCTTTCGAATGTTCTGTAATGATCGGTATAAATAATGGATAATTTATGTATCAGGTCTTTCTTGCAGGAAACTCAATCTCTGTCACTTCTCATATTGATATGATGTGTGGCTAGTGTCCCAACGGTATCACCTTACCCTTTCTTTTCGATTTCATTCCTTTCATGTAACATTTATTTATACTATGAATTGAATGATTTTTTTATTTTGTTTGATTTGTTTTTCTCTTGTTTTCTTTTGATGTCATTATAATAGCACCGCCCAATGCATTTGTCAACACATTTTTATATTTTTCTCATAATTATTATTTATTTCATTATTTGCAGTATATTTATATTGTGTATTTTTCGTATTATATATTATTTTCTGATAATTCATTCTGCTCCGTCTTTTCCTTCTCGTCCCCATACCGGTCACCCTTCTTTCCCCATACTAATAAACAGACAGGACACCATTCATACAGAAACCGCAAATACTCATGAGTACTGCGTTATGCGATACATGCTTAGCTTCTGCCACCAAGCTCGCTGTCTGAGCGTAAGCGAGTTCGAGCGACTGGCAGATTATAAGCGCATGTATCACATAGCAGACGCAATGGTATTTGCGGAGCTGTATGGATGGTGTCCTGTCGTCTTTATAGCAATATATATTATCCTCTGTTGTAATTGATCAGACAGCCTTTCAGGATGATCTCACGCTCATCGTCAGTCAGTTCACCCAGAGTTACCTGGAACTCTTTCAGTCCGTCTTCTTTTACTACATAACCTGTGATACTGTCCGCTTTGTCTGCAACAGCTCCTCGAACCTCAGGGAAGAACAGGTAGTCCCCGTTCTCAAACGGAAGATCTCCCTGCGGGATCAGGAACGGAAGCATACCCCAGTTGATCAGGTTGGAGCGATAACGCTTCGTTGCATATTCGTTGGCGATATTTGCCCATCCGCCAAGAACCTTCTGACAGGAAGCTGCCTGCTCACGTGCAGAACCATCACCAGGTTTTACTGCAAAAATCGTACTTCCGATACCGATGTTCTCATTGCTGATACCTGCAAACTGTTTCTTAATGGTTTCCATAACAGGCTTCAGTTCTGGGACTGCCTCTGCCGGACATTCTCCTGCCTCCAGAGCTTTCTGTGCTTTCTGGATTTCCTTTGCACGTCCAACGTATGCCGGATCTTTACGGGACAGAGTAAACTCAGCCAGTCCGAGCGGATTGGAACGGAAGGAGGAAGTTTCACCTGACGGGATCAGCTCATCCGTTGTTGTAACCGGATCATGGATCTCAGATACAACTTTCAGCACAAGATTATCTGCCAGTGCAGGCATCTTCGGCCAGTCTTTGATGTTTGGTCCAAACTGGATCTCCACGCTCGGATCTGCAACACCCTTACTGTCAAAAATACGGTTCTCATAAATCGTCTTGTCGAAGAAGTATTTCTGATGTGTATAGTTTCCGTCAAATTCTTCTGCTGAAGTCAGGAAACCTTTGTTTGCTGCTGTTGCTGCGATAGATCTTGCATCCATAAGAGCAACAGAAGAAATCTGTCCGTTCTGAACCTTGGAGCCTTCACGGTTCGGGAAGTTTCTGGTCGTATGACGGATACTGAATGCGTTATTTGCCGGTGTATCACCTGCCCCAAAGCACGGACCGCAAAATGCAGTCTTAACAACAGCACCTGTCGCAAGGAGGTCTGCAAGGACACCGTTTCTTGCAAGTTCCATGTATATCGGAGTACTTGCCGGATATACGCTGAGTGTAAATGCATCTGATCCGATGCTTGCGCCACGAAGAATGTCAGCTGCTGCACAGATATTTTCGAAACCACCGCCTGCACATCCTGCGATGATTCCCTGCTCTACATAAAGCTTTCCGTCGATCACTTTGTCTTTCAGAGTATATGGAACTTTGCCATCAAGGCTGATCTGTGCTTTTTTCTCAACATCATCCAGAATGTCGTAAAGATTTGCTTTCAGTTCATCGATGGTATAAGTGTTGCTCGGATGGAACGGCATTGCGATCATTGGTTTGATCTCACTTAAGTCGACTTCCACGCAACCGTCATAATAAGCCACTTTACCTGGTTTCAGTTCTTTGTAGTCTTCTTTTCTGCCATGGATCTCATAGAATTCTTCAATCTTTTCATCTGTCTGCCAGATAGAGGAAAGACATGTAGTCTCTGTTGTCATAACGTCCACACCGATACGGAAATCAGCGCTCAGTCCTGCAACACCAGGTCCTACGAATTCCATAACTTTATTCTTTACATAGCCGTTGGCGAATACTTTGCCGATAATTGCAAGTGCAACGTCCTGCGGTCCTACTCCCGGACGCGGTTCCCCTTTCAGATAGATTGCCACAACGCCCGGCATATTGATGTCATATGTCTGGGAAAGGAGCTGTTTTACAAGTTCTCCGCCACCTTCACCCATAGCCATGGTACCAAGCGCACCATAACGAGTATGGCTGTCTGAACCAAGGATCATCTTGCCGCCGCCTGCCAGCATTTCGCGTGCAAACTGATGGATAACAGCCTGATGAGGAGGTACATAAACTCCGCCATATTTCTTCGCACAGGTCAGTCCAAACATATGGTCGTCTTCATTGATCGTACCACCAACTGCACAAAGAGAGTTATGACAGTTTGTCAGTACATAAGGAACCGGGAATTTCTCGAGTCCTGACGCACGTGCTGTCTGAATAATACCAACAAAAGTGATATCGTGAGATGTCAGTTTATCAAATTTAATCTGGAGCTTTTCCATATTTCCGGAAGTATTGTGTGCTTCAAGAATTCCGTATGCCATTGTATTTCTGGCCGCTTCTTCTCTGGATACCGGCTGATTCATACTGCCTTCTTCAACGATGTCATGACCGTTTACCAGATAAACGCCACTGTCGTATAACTTCATTAACAACTCCTCCATTCATAAAAAATATGCATCCTGTATTTTGTGACGATGCAAAATGTATTTCCATTAAGCTTACTGTTCACTCCGCTCACAATAATCATTATACTTTATCTCACTAAAATCTGCAATGAATTTTCTTTACATATTTCTTTACTTATCTGCAAAGAATGGCTATACTGATTTAGAAAATATTTCTGACAGGAGGCAGCTATGTTTCGTTTATGGGGAAAAATGTGGGAAAGTAACCACTTAATAAAAGATATTGTAATAGATGATGATTCCGAAGATACCAGAACTCACAAGATTTTTCGTGCATTGCAGGAGATCTGCTATGAATTTGACCTGGAAAACCCGATCTGGCTTGACAACAATATTGCTGATTTTAAGCGTCATTCCAGAACCAGGTTTAACCAGGACAGTTTTATAGAACATATTTCTTTTGATTATCTCGAGATCCAGGTGATTGAAGAAGACTGATCATACGATCCACTTCTTCAATACCGGAATTTTCTTTATGATCACTACCGCCCCAAAACTCAGCGTAAAGATCAGTGCGATCACGATCGGTATTGCTATAAATGTATTACTGATCATCATACTGTCAATACCTGCTTTGTGGAGAAGTGATCTCACCAGCACATGGATAAGAAAGATTCCGAATGTGCAGCTTCCGACAAAACAGATCCTTTTTTCCTGCTTTTCATTCCATTTGATCTTTGAAACATGATTTTTGAAAAATAAAAATACAGAAATGCCCCACAGGAATGCCGCAATAGTATAATTCTCATAAAATTTCTGTACATCCGTTCCTGTCTGCTGTGCCCTGATATAACAGAGCAGGATGGCAGCACCTATTGAGAGGATTCCCAGTATGTAGATCAGTTTTTCGAGCTTTTTGGATACTCCATACTGATACAGATAGTGTCCTGCGATATAATATCCGACAAATCCGGTAACCATCTGCGGCTGCACGGTATTCAAAAGGTTCATCACATGTTCTCTGCATGGTATCGGAAAAGCTTTGACCGTATATGGCAAAAGCTTAAACAGTAGGTACAGGAGAATCATATACTCTTCCCATTGTTTCCCGTTCTTACTGTTGACAATCTCCCACAGCATCGGCGTAATGATAAGAAGTCCGATCAGCATCGGCAGATACCACAGATGAAAATAGGAATCTGATATCATAACCAGAAATCTTTTCAAAAAATATGCGGAGCCGAATTTCAGGCCTTCATTTACCAGACCGCGGTAAAGCGCATAGAACACCTGCCAGAATACATATGCTACCGCAATCGGCAGAATATTGTGCATCCAGAGCTTCTTAAGATTCCATGTCCGTTTACGGTCAAGATACAGACAACCGCTGATCATCACAAAACACGCAACTGCAAAGCGGTTGATTCCATGGTAAAAATTAGTTACTGCCCATACAGATGTATTTACCGGCACATCACGAAAATGCTGCGAAGCCGCATGAATACCTATGACACCAATGCACGCAAAAATACGAAGCAGCTCTATCCAGATAATTCTTCTTTTGTTCATTTGTACCTCCAGATTTCTCTGTGTTTATTCCATAAATTCCCGTATGATCTCACGCATGATTTCTTCTTCCTCAGGACTCAGCATTTTGCTGAAATGGCTCCCGGTAGCTGCTGTCTGCCGGATACTGGATGCGATCCGCTCAACCATTTCTTCCCTGAGAACCGGATCTGTTTTCTGCGCCGTCTGCTGCGGTTCGTATTTACGGGCTGTGGGTGGATTTTCCCTGCGCGATCGCGCCTGAAGGATATAATCCGCCAGGGAATTTGTCACCAGTTCTTCTTTGTACGAAAAGTCCAGCGCCTGACGCAAGATCAGAAGCGCAACCGGAACTGCCGTACCGATATACAGATACTGCAGCGGAAGTCCTCGCTCCGATCCAAGTTTCGTAACAAAAAAAAGCGACAGCCCCAGGCATGCTGTAGATAACAATGAAGGAATCCAGACCAGAAGATTCATTCTGTTCAGAAGCTTATCCCTTGTTTTCCACAGATTCAGCCATTTTTCTCTCAGGTTTGTTGTCGCTTTTGTCTTTCGCATGGTTCTTCTGTAAGTAAGGTGTACTGCCAGCATCCCTACTCCTCCTGCTGTTCCGAGAACAGCCATCAGATAGAGCAGTATATGCAGATCCATGATTCGTTCCAGCATAAGCCCTCCTTGTTTTACAGTCTGTGAACAGTTATCCGTTAAACACATTCTACACCTCTTAAGGCCTGTATGGAACAAAAATCGTTCGTCAAATTCCTGCAGAATCTTACATCTTTTCCAGTGCATCTACCACTTCTTCAAACTTCATAAAATGAGACGCTTTTACGAGAATCGTATCTCCTTTATGGACATATCCTCCAAGGTTCTTAAGAAGAGATTCTCTGTCTTTTTCGTAATGTACTTCGAAGTCCGGATCTGCTTTGCGTGCGGCTTCTGCAATATGTGAGGAAAGCTCTCCCACACAGATACAGACATCAATACCACATTTTGCAGCATGCTCTCCGACTTCTTCATGCAGAGAAATCTCATTCTCGCCAAGTTCTCCCATGTCTCCGAGGATTGCCACTCTTCTTCCCTCTCCATCATGAAGTACATCCAGAGAAGCTTTCATAGACATCGGGTTGGCATTGTAGCAGTCGTCAACAACAAGGAAATTCTCTGTCTCGATCATCTTGAAACGTCCACGGATCGTCTCCAGACTTTCAATACCTCTTTTGATCTCCTCGATCGTAAGTCCGTAGATTCTGCCGACAGCAGCTGCTGCAAGCGCATTGTAGACCATATGGATGCCCGGTGTCGGCACCAGTACATCAAAAGTATCTTCGCCCATATGAATGCGGCAGGAAACGCCTTTCAGCCCCCTGCTCACGATCTGGTCTGCATAAACATCACGCTTCGCATCCAAACCGAAAAATACCGGTTTCACACCATGATAGCCATCAACCGTTGCCAGCTTATCATCATCCCCGTTCAGTACAATATGGCCGTTCGGCTGCATGGACTGGAAAATTTCCGTCTTTGCTTTGAGAACACCGTCTCTGTCGCCAAGATTTTCCAGATGACAGGTTCCGATATTTGTGATCACGCAGGTATCCGGTTTCGCGATCCGGGTAAGTCGTGTCATTTCTCCAAAATCACTGATACCCATTTCCAGAACGGCAATCTGATCGTCTTCTCTCAGACGGAATACGGTCAGCGGCAGTCCGAGTTCGTTATTAAAATTACCCTGTGTTTTGAGAGTACGGTATTTTTCTTTCAGTACAGATGCGATCACTTCTTTCGTGCTGGTCTTGCCAACGCTTCCGGTAATTCCGACTACCGGAAGCTGAAGCTGCTGCAGATAAAATTCTGCAATGTCTTTTACTGCCTGCAGAGAAGATGTAATCTGAATATAAGGATAATCTGCGTCCGAAAGTTCTCTCTCGGAAAGTGTCACAAGTGCACCTTTCGCCATGACATCCGGGATAAAACGATGTGCATCAACGCGCTCTCCCACGATTGGTACAAACAGACAGTCCTTCTCAATCTTACGGCTGTCTGTGGTAATTGCAGAAATCTCACGGTCGAGAAGCGCATCATCACCATGCCAGATTCCGTTGCACACCTCTGTAAGATTTCTTAAAGTAAGATTCTTCATTTAATTTTCCTCATTCGTACTTTTTTTCATTGAAACTCTGATCAGTTCTTCGCACAGCGTCGGATAGTCCATACCAAGTACTGCGGCCTCCTGCGGGATCAGACTGGTAGGTGTCATGCCCGGAAGAGTGTTTGCCTCAAGGCAGTAGATTTTTTCATCTTTTGTTACGATGAAATCAAGACGGCCATAGCTTTCCATTTCAAGTGCGTGATAGCCTTCTACCGCATATTCCTGAAGACGTCTGGTCAGTTCTTCGGAAATCGGTGCCGGACAGGTTTCTTTCACTGCGCCCGGTTTGTATTTATTCTCATAGTCATAGAATCCCTGAACCGGAACGATCTGTACAACCGGATATGCTTTGCCGTCCACAACAGCAACAGTATACTCAGTACCCTCGACAAATTCTTCTACGACAACTTCATTTTCATAGGTAAATGCTCCATCCAGAGCTTTCGTATAATCAGCCTGATTATCTACGATATAAACACCAATGCTGGAACCGCCACAACATGTCTTGACTACAACAGGGAAATCCATGCCAAGCTCCTGCGGTGTCTCCACGCGGTCTTTTTTCTTCATGGCTTTGCCGCCCGGTGTCGGTACACCGCGCATCTGGAACATGGCTTTCGTAACACCTTTGTCCATCGCCATCGCACTGCTGAGATAGCCTGTTCCGGTGTACGGAATTCCCATCAGGTCAAATACAGCCTGCAGTCTTCCGTCCTCGCCGTTGGATCCATGCAGTCCGAGGAAAACAAAATCCGCTTTCTTACAAAGTTCCAGGACATTCGGTCCGAAAAATTCTTTCCTGCTCTTTTTTAACTCTTCGATATGCCGGTTAAAACTCCTGATATAGGAAACTGCCTCCTCTACATCATAGCTTTCCGGAAAAGGATCTGCCCAGTCTACATTCTCCAGTCCGCAAAAAACATCGACGAGAATTGCCTGATGATTTTTCTGACGCAGCGCACCGCAGATTCCTGTGCCGGATACGATCGATACATCCCTTTCTGTACTTGTTCCCCCTGCTAATACAACAATTTTCATATTATCACCTCTCCTGAAACGCAAAAACCGCTGCAAAGATCCCTCTCAGAATCCCTGCAGCTCCTTTGCTGTACTGGTTACACTGTTTTGTCTTTTCACAGTTATGATCACTTATATATGACAACCGGTATTCCGGATTCTACTGTCTGATAAATTGCCTGTGCCTGTTCCTCAGGTACAGCTATGCAGCCTTCTATACCCGGCCACGAATCCGAAAATACGCTGGTTCCACTGCTTTCATCATCACTTCCGAAAGCTGCGATATCCGCATCATCTGAAAAGTCATATCCCGTTACATCCAGACCTGCTTTTCCATATATGCCGATTTTGTCTGTAAATGGCATCCAGAAATTTACTGTTTCACCAGCTCCGCCGCCGGGTACTGCGGAAGATTCTTTTTCTCCCAGTGCATATATGCCGGTCGGTGTGCTGCTGTCTGCCACCAGCCCGGTATCCACCACCGGACTTCCACTCTGATATAATACCATTCTTTGGGCACTCAGGTCAATTTCAATATAAGAATATCCTATATCATTTATCTTTCTGCTGGCTGCTTTCTGTTCATAAACCGGTTCCCGCACCTCGGTTTTTTTCTCTGTGATGTCTTTGTACAGTGCATCGGCTTCTTTTTGCTGGTCGATCACCCATCCGTAATTTCCACCGGATACAGTGATATCTCTGTTATCATATGTAGAAAATGTCCGTTCTGTACCTGCCGTATCATATTTACCGGCAAGATCCGCCACATAAGCAGCTACTGCATCCTTACTCACGACCAGATTATCATTTTCATCTCTGTCAAGCATGCCCTTTATCACAGAGCGATCCACCGTCTCCTTGCGGTCACTGAAATCATAAGTCACCACAACATCGGTCAGATCATTCATCTGCTCACAGTCCTTAGTAAGATCCGATGCATATGCGGTCGGGTTGATATAGCAGCCATCTTCTTCCAGATCTGCAACCGTACGTCCCGTCTTAACCGCATCAGAAATATCTTCTGTCAGTTTTTCATAATCAATCTTTGTACCCTCAATCTCAGGAACGACTTCAAAACCGTCCTCCAGTTCTCTGATATAGGCATCTTCCGGTTCTACATTATTCTGAAGGCACTTCAGGCTGTCGATCTTCTGTTTAAACAGCTCTTCATCGTACGATACTGATGCCGGCAGTTCATAAGTCTGCTGCTGGCTGAATGCCAGGAACCAGATAAAACGATTCTGGTCATGCAAAAGCTTCCTGACACTTCCATCTGATGTATATTGGAGATTAATTTCCTCTGCTGTGATTCCTTCCTGGCCGTCTCCTCTTGTACGGACTGCAAGTACATAGACTGCAGTCTTTTGTTTCAGAAGATTTTCGGTCTCATCCTCCGTCATATAAGAACAGTTAAAACCATTCACCTGTGAACCGGGAAGAAAGTGACCGGTAAAATAGTATACACCAAAAAAGTAGGCGCCTGCGGTAAGCAGGAGCAGTACAATGATTAAACCAATCAGTAGTTTTCTTCCTTTGTCCATACTCTTGTTTTCTTCCGTCATGGCGCCTCCTTAACGTTCGCGGCTATGAAATTTTATTGTTGCTGTTCAGGTCAGAGTTTATTCTGCCAGAAGTTTCTCTACGCTGGCAAGTTTTACGCAGACAACGAAAACCTTCGCAGCCTTTTCCAGCTCGTCAATTGGTGGGAAAGACGGAGCAATACGGATATTGCTGTCTTTTGGGTCTTTGCCATATGGGTAGGTAGCTCCTGCTCCGGTCATTACGACACCGGCTTCTTTTGCCATTGCTACGATTTTCTTTGCGCATCCCTCCATGGATTCGAAGGAAATGAAGTAACCTCCTTTTGGAGTTGTCCATTCTCCGATTCCGAGTCCGCCGAGTTCTTTCTCGAGAGTTGCCTCTACCATCTCAAATTTCGGACGGAGGATTGCTGCATGCCTGCTCATGTGTGCATGCACACCGTCAAGATTCTTGAAGAATTTTACATGACGGAGCTGATTCAGTTTATCATGTCCGATGGTCTGTACTGTAATATATTTACGAATATCATCAAGGTTTGCTTTTGATGCAGCTAACGCAGCGATACCGGAACCCGGGAAGCTGATTTTGGAAGTTGAAGTAAATTTATAAACCATATCCGGATTGCCGGCTTTTGCACATTCATCCAGAATCTCAAGCAGGAAATCCTGTTCTTTTTCGTCATCATAAAGATGATGTACGCTGTACGCATTGTCCCAGTAGATACGGAAATCCGGTGCTGCCGGTTTCAGACGTGCAAAACGTTTTACGGTTTCTTCGGAATAGGTATATCCCTGCGGATTAGAGTATTTCGGTACACACCAGATACCTTTGATTGCCGGATCTTCGCTTACAAGTTTCTCAACCATATCCATATCCGGGCCTTCCGGTGACATCGGCACATTGATCATTTCGATACCGAAAAATTCTGTAATCTTGAAGTGACGGTCATATCCCGGAACCGGACAGAGGAATTTTACTTTATCCAGTTTGCACCATGGAGTATTTCCCATAACACCATGCGTCATAGAACGTGATACAGTATCAAACATAACATTCAGGCTGGAGTTTCCGTAAATGATAATGTGTTCCGGATCTACTTCGGAAATCTCTCCGAGAAGACGTTTGGCTTCCGGAATACCATCCATAACACCATAGTTACGGCAGTCAACACCAGTCTCACATCTCAGGTCTGTACTGCTTGACAGAACATCCATCATATCCATGGAAATATTCAGCTGATCAACTGACG
>ERZ772812.2444-NODE-2444-length-11869-cov-3.830625_pt1 | contig 11869 bp, 8 predicted proteins | sample MGYA00511343_ERZ772812 | MGnify/ENA primary metagenome ERZ772812 (study PRJEB29015, sample SAMEA2737706) | human gut metagenome | biome: human gut; feature: human-associated habitat; material: faeces | place: China | collected 2012 ...
GCTACGGCACCATCATCTATCTGGCGGCGCTGTCCAGTGTGGATGTGCAGCTGTATGAGGCCGCCAAGATCGACGGTGCAGGCCGTTGGCAGCTGATGTGGCACGTTACGCTGCCCGCCATCCGCGGCACCATCGTGCTGATGCTGATCATGAAGGTCGGCCAGCTTCTGAACACCAGCTACGAGCAGATCTTCCTGATGCAGAACTCGATGAACCGCGCAGCCTCCGATGTGTTTGACACCTATGTCTACACCAAGGGCATCACGGGCGGCCAGTACTCGCTGGCAACCGCCACCGGCCTGTTCAAGTCCACCATCAGTATGCTGATGGTCGTCACCGCCAACAAAATCGCCAAGCTGTGCGGCGAGTCCGGCCTGTACTAAAGAAGGGAGCTGTGCTACAATGACAATGCCCTTTACCCATAAGAAAGACGAGGTGCGCGCCACCGGTACGCTGGAAGCCCGCACCCCCGGCGATCAGGCTGTACAGGTTCTTTTGTATGTCATCATTGCGCTGGTGGCGCTGGCCTGTGTGCTGCCCTTCATCTATGTGGTGGCCGGCTCCTTTGCGACCGAGCGCGAGCTGACCGAGCGGCCCTTCTTCCTGATCCCGCAGGATGTATCGCTGAACGCCTACCAGTACATCCTCAAGCAGGGCGATGTGTTCCGCGGACTGAAAAATTCGGTGATTGTCACCGTGATCGGCACGCTGATCAATATGTTCGTCTCCTGCACGATAGCCTACCCGCTGTCCCGCCCCTACCTCAAGGGCCGCAACGGCTTTATCAACATGGTCATCGTCACGATGCTGTTCACCGGCGGCATGGTCCCCTCCTACATTATGGTGGTCAATGTGCTGCATCTGGGCAACACCTACTGGGCGCTCTGGCTGCCCACGGCGATGAGCGCCTTCAACATGATCATCATCAAGAACTACTTCCAGGGCATCCCCATGGAGCTGGAGGAGGCCGCCATCATCGACGGCTCCAACGACCTGATCACCTTTGTGCGCATCATCCTGCCGCTGTCCGCGCCGGTGCTGGCCTCGGTCAGCCTGTTCTACGCGGTCAGCCACTGGAACAGCTACTTCAATGCGATGCTGTACATCAACAACTCCGACATGGAGGTCATCACCATCGTGCTGCGGCGTCTGGTGTTCCTGACCACGCAGGTTGCCGAGGATTCCACCTTTGACTGGGGCGCAGCCGGTATGCCGCCCATCAAGGCTGTCAAGATGGCCACCACGGTGCTGTCTACCCTGCCGATCCTCTGCATCTATCCGTTTGTGCAGAAGTTCTTTACCCAAGGTGTCATGGTCGGCTCGGTCAAGGGCTGATACCAAGCTATACAACCACTTTTATACAAAAAGGAGAAAAACGAAAATGAAAAAGGCACTTTCCCTCTCTATGGCGCTGGCAATGTCCGCCGCCATGCTCGCAGGCTGCGGCGGCTCCGCCTCCGACAGCACCTCCGCTTCCAGCGCTGCTTCCTCTGCGGACAGCGCTGCCTCCGGCACCCCCACCGTCAGCTTTATGATCCCCGACTTCACCGGCCATGTGCTGAGCAATGAACATTCCGATGAGGTCATCGCCAAGTACGAGGCCTACACCGGCACCCATGTCGAGTGGCGCACCGAGGCCAACGACACCTACAGCGAGAAGTTCGGCCTGACCCTGATGGACAAGGACAACATGCCGATGATCCTGACCGCCACCAAGACGCTGGATCAGAACGCCAATGCAGCCGATGCTGCCAAGCGCGGCGCCTTCTGGGATCTGACCGAGTACCTGCAGGACAGCGAGGCATACCCCAACCTGTCCCAGATCAGCCCCGATGTTCTGAAGGGCCTGACCGTGGACGGCCAGATCATCGGCATCCCCCGCGCCCGCGCCATCGGCCGCAACGGTCTGGGCTACCGCACCGACTGGGCCGAGGCCGTGGGCATCACCGAGGCCCCCAAGACGGTCGAGGATGTCTATGACATGCTCTATAAGTTCACCTATGACGATCCGGACGGCAACGGTGCCAACGACACCTACGGTCTGGAAATGTGCAAATACACCGGCCCGTGGGATATTATCCAGACATGGTTCGGCTGCGGCAACGGCTGGGTCGGGCAGGACGGCAAGCTGGTTCCCGTACACCAGACCGCTGAGTATAAAGAAGCGCTGGACTGGATGCGCAAGATCTACGCCGACGGTCTGGTCCGCCCCGACTGGGCGACTGTGGACACTGCCAACTTCCAGGTTGACACCCAGAAGGGCGTCACCGGCGTCTTTGTCGACACGATGGACGGCAGCAAGCGCATCTGGAAATACTTTGAGGACAACGCCGTTGCCGATGTGAACGATGCCTCCAAGATTGCCACCATGACCTCTGTCGGTCCCATCAACGGTCACACCCTTGCCACCACCGGCTACAACGGCTTCTACCTCATCACCAAGTCCGGTGCCAAGACCGAGGAGGATGTCAAGGCCTGCCTGCACTTCCTTGACAAGATGTGCGACCCCGAGATGATGGCCCTGGCCGACTACGGCCTGAAGGACATCTGCTATGACATCAACGCCGACGGCAAGATTGTTCCCAACGGCAAGTACGACACCACCAACTGCCCGCACGCAGGTCTGAATCAGGCTGTGCCCTATGTCCCCTACCTGACCGAGCAGAACCCCGATTACCAGCTTGAAAAGGCTGACTATCAGCTGGCTTACGAGGAAAGCATTGCCAACAACGTGCAGTATGCCGTGTTCAACCCCGCGCTGGGCTACCTGACCCAGTCCGACACCTACGCCGAGTGCGGCAGCGACCTTGTCCAGATTCTGGACGATGCCCGCACCCAGTATATCTGCGGCCAGATCGACGAGGCCGGTCTGCAGGCTGCCTTCGACCAGTGGAATGCCCGCGGCGGCACGCAGGTCATTGAGGAAGTCAACGCCCTGTACGCAGCAGATAAAGCCTAATTGAATGTGAGCGCCGCAGCGGATGTTGCGGCGCTCTTTTATGATGGAGGGAAAGTCCATGCAAATCTCTGTGCGCAGCCAGACGGCTGCGGAAACCACCCTTAGCTGGCAGCCGGTGGCCGGGGCCGCCCGCTACCGCATTTTGTGGAGCGACCGCCCCGGCGAGACCGTGCGGTTCAAAACGGCGGGCGAGAGCGGGGAAAGCCTTTTCACCTTCTGCCGCTCGACGCATATCCCCTATTACATCAAGGTGCAGGCGCTGGCAGAAAACGGGGCCCTGCTGGAGGAAAGCACACCCGTGCAGACCCCCGTAGGCCGCGTGCTGCAGCAGCAGCTGGAGGCGCTGTCCCGCGGACTGGTAGCTGTCACGGCAAACACCGGTGTGTTTATCAGCTGGCGGCTCTTTAAAAGCGAGGTCACCGGCCACAACGCCACCGGCCTGACCGGCACCGACTTTGTGCTCTATAAAAACGGGGTCAGGCTGGCCACCGTGACCGACAGCACAAACTATCTTGACGCGCAGGGCACAAGCGGGGATACCTACGCCGTGGCCCCGCTGGTAAACGGCGTAGAAGGGCCCGCCTGCAGGGGCGTAAAGCCGTGGCAGAAGGGGTACTATGAGCTGCCCCTGCAAAAGCCGGCGGACGGCGTGACCCCGGCGGGGGAGCCCTTTGCCTACCATGCCAACGATATGAGTGTGGGTGATATTGACAACGACGGCGAGTACGAGTATTTTGTAAAATGGGACCCTGACAACTCCCACGATGTGTCGATCAAGGGCTACACCGGGCGGTGCTTTATCGACTGCTATAAGCTGGACGGCACGCTGGTCTGGCGGCTGGACATGGGGCAGAACATCCGCGCCGGAGCGCACTACACCCAGTTTATGGTGTACGACTTCAACGGGGACGGCAGGGCCGAGATGGCTGTCAAGACCGCGCCCGGCACCGTGATGACCCGCTTTGCGCCGGACGGCACCGTGCTGTCCCGTCAGTATATCACGATGCCGCAGAAGGATCTGGACGCCGGGTACAGCCACGCAGATAACTATGTCTGCACGGCGCAGGATTACCGCCTGCATATGGCCGAGGTATTCCGCCGCTGGCACACCCACCCCGAGGTCGTAAACGGCCGCTGGCCCGCCACGGTGGAGCAGTGTTTCGGCCTTGCGCCGCAGTACGCCTACCCCCTGTGCGAGGCCGATGCCCTTGCGCTGGCCGACTATTTCCTTGATGTGTATGCGCCGAGCCGCAGCCCTAAAAACGAGCTGCGCAAGTTCGAGGGCTTTGTCTATGACGGCCCCGAGTACCTGACGATGTTCGGCGGGGACGGCGCCGAGCTGGACACGATCGACTACCCTTACCCCCGCGTGGATGACGGCCTTTTGTGGGGCGATTATGCAATGCCCCGCATCGAGCCGTGCAACCGCGTGGACCGCTTTAACGCCGGGGTGGCCTATCTGGACGGCGAGCGCCCCTATCTGATTGCCTGCCGCGGTTACTACACCCGCGCCACGCTGGCGGCCTACGACTTTTTTGAGAACCGCTTTCACAAGGTGTGGGGCATCGACTCCGGCTTTGTGCCGATGGCGAACCCCTTCAACGACAGCGGCTGCCACCTTGCTGTCGGCACCGACCCTGTGTACGGCGTTCTGGCCGGGCAGGGCAACCACAGTATTTCGACTGCTGACATTGATGGGGACGGCTGCATGGAAATTGTGTACGGCGCAGCAGCCATCGACCATGACGGAAGCCTGCTCTACTCCAAATACGGCACCCTGCCGGACGGCAGGACCCGCGCCAAATTCGGCCACGGCGATGCGATGCATGTGGCTGACATCGACCCAGACAGCCCCGGTCTGGAGATATTCAATGTGTACGAGGAGGGTGAGCGCGCCCCCTACGGCTGGGCACTGCGCGATGCCGAGACCGGCGATGTCCGCTTTGGCGAATACGCCGAGGAGGATCTGGGCCGCTGCATGATCGGCAAAATCGACCCGAACACCCGCGGCTTGCAGGTCTGGGTCAAGGGTGTGTACGATGTAAACGGCCGCACGCTGGAGCTGCCCACCCCCGGCACCAACATGAAAATCTACTGGGCGGGCGATCTTTCGACCCAGATCACCGACGGCGCGGACTATCTGCACGGCGATCAATACGGAGTCATTAACGATCTGACCCACGGCGTCATGCTGCAGCCCGCGGGCACCGCCACCAACAACGGCACCAAGGGCAACCCCTGTCTGGTGGCGGACGTGCTGGGTGATTTCCGCGAGGAGCTGCTGGTGCGCACGGCGGACGACACCGCCATCCGCATCTACACCACCACCGATCTTACCCCCCACAAGCTGTTTACCCTGATGCACGATGCGCAGTACCGCTGCGGCGTGGCATGGCAGAACAACTGCTACAACCAGCCGTGCTACCCGTCCTTCTACTATGCAGGCGACATGGATTTTGCCAATGTGCTGCCGCAGCTGAACGCCAAGCCCACCCTGTGGATGGCGGGCGATTCCATCATGCAGAGCTACGCCCCCGAGGACAAGCCGGTGACAGGCTGGGGCGAGATGCTCCACACGCTGGCGCAGGGGGATGCTGTATGCTGCGCTGCCCACCGCGCGGACTGCCCCTTCCCGCAGGAGATGCGCTACGAGCTGCCGGGCCTTGTCATTGACAACTGCGCCATGGCGGGCCGCAGCAGCAAGACCTTCCGCGAGGAGGGGCGGCTGGACGACATTGCCACGCATATCCGCCCCGGTGATCTGCTGGTGGTCAGCTTCGGCCATAATGATGCCAACCGCGCAAAGGCCGAGCGCTATGTCCCGGCGGATGCCTTCGGCGAGAGCCTGCGCCCCTTCTGGGACGCTGCCCGCAGCCACGGCGCGGTGTGCATCTTTGCCTCCCCCGTGGCGATGCGCGAGTTTGACGAGGACAGCGTCTGCCACCCCTCGTTTGCCGCCTACCGCGAGGCGATGCGCGCCTTTGCCGCCGAGGTCGGCGCGCCGTTTATCGACCTTGGCGCCGCTACCGCTGCCGCCAACACCGCCTTTGGCGCTGAGCGCTGCAAGGCCCGCTATATGTGGGTGGGCGCAAAGCAGGACAACGCCCACCAGCAAAACGCCGGCGCCTGCCGCACGGCACAGGCCTTTGTGCAGCAGCTTTTGCAGGATACCACCCCGGCACTGGATATGCTGCGGGCAAATTTCAAATAAATTTTGACAAAAAAGAAGGTTTTGTTTATGAACTACACCGAACCGAAGGTCATTTACACCTGCTTCCCCGGCGGCAAGCATAAGGTGCTGACGATGAGCTATGATGACGGCCGTTTGGAGGACCGCCGCCTTGTCGAGCTGTTCAACCGCTACGGCATCCGGGGCACCTTCAACCTGAACGGCGGCCTGCCCCGCCCCGAGCGCATCCCCGAGAGCGAGTGGGTCGAGCTGTACAAAGGCCATGAGGTCGCCTGCCATACCTACCACCACCCCACCATCTCCCGCAGCCCGCTGGACCAGACCGCCCGGCAGGTGCTGGCCGACCGTATGCAGCTGGAGGGCGTCATGGGCTACCCTGTGCGCGGTCTTGCCTACCCCAACGGCAGCTGGACGCCGGAGATCGCCGCCCTGCTGCCCGCGCTGGGCATCCGCTACGCCCGCGTGGTGGGCGACACCCACGACTTTGCGATGCCCCACGATTTTATGACATGGAAAGCCACCTGCCACCACACACACAACCTGCTGGAGGACGGCAAGCGCTTTGTAGAGCTGTACAAGACGCAGTATCTCTACATGATGTATGTCTGGGGCCACAGCTTTGAGTTCCGCACCGAGGAGGACTGGGCATTGATGGAGCAGTTCTGCCAGCTGGTCGGCGGGCGCGAGGACACATGGTACGCCACCAACATCGAGATCGTGGACTACATGGCAGATGCCGCCCGCCTGCAGTACACCGCCGCGGGCGATAAGGTCTGCAACCCCAACGCCCAGTCCATCTGGGTCGAGGTGGACGGCCGCCACTATGAGATCCCCGCCGGAAAGACAGTGGCGCTGGTATGAAACTGATTTACCCCATTTTGCCCGACGGACGGTTTAAGGCACTGACCCTGAGCTTTGACGACGGGCGCGTGCAGGATCGCCGCCTGGTGACGCTGCTGAACCGCTGCGGCATCAAGGCGACGTTCAACCTGAACTCTGGCGAGCAAGGCGAAAACCGCATCCCCTTGTGCGAATATGCGGCGCTGTACGCCGGGCATGAGATTGCCGCCCACGGCGTGCGCCACCCCGGTATGACCGCCGCCCCGCTGCCGTTGGCCGCACAGCAGGTGTTGGAAGATCGCCGGGCGCTGGAGCATCACACGCAAGCCCCCGTGCGCGGCTTTGCCTACCCCTACGGCGAGGTAAACGCCGCCGTAGCTGCCATGCTGCCCGCGCTGGGCATCCGCTACGCCCGCACCACACAGGACACGGGGCGGTTTGACTTTCCGCAGGATTGGCTGCACTGGGACCCGACCTGCCATATTTTCAACGATCTGGCGTACCATGGCGGAAAGTTTCTGTCCCGCACCGGGCTGCGCAAGCCGATGCTTTTGTACGTCTGGGGGCATAGCTACGAGCTGGACGAAAACAACGGCTGGACCCTGCTGGAGGATTTTTGCCGCCGTCTTGGCGGGCAGACGGATATCTGGTACGCCACCAATATCGAGATTTATGACTATCGGCAGGCCTGCGCACGACTGGAATTTTCTGCCGATGCCGACCGTGTGTACAACCCAAGCTGTCGTGACTGCTGGCTGTATGTGGACGGGCAGACCGTCCGCGCTGCCGCCGGGCAGACAACGTCGCTGTAAAAAAGGAGAGAGCAATGGCAAACCTGATTTTTGACAAAGCCCAAATCGAGGCTACCATCGACAAGATCGTGGACCGCACGATGCGCATGGATATGACGTGGGACTGGCCCTGCGGTGTCGCCTACTACGGCATCTGCGAGGCGTATGAGGTCACCAAAAACGAGCGTTATCTGCAGCTGGTCAAGGACCGCGTGGACGAGTATATCGAGCTGGGCCTGCCCAACTGGACGGTCAACACCTGCTCCATGGGACATTGCCTGATTACCCTGTATGAGCATACCGGTGATGAAAAGTATCTGGACATCGCCAAAAGCAAGGTCGAATATCTGGAAAAGGAGGCGCTGCGCTTCGGGGATCATGTTTTGCAGCACACCGTCTCGGTCAACAACGACTTTCCCGAGCAGGCGTGGGCAGACACGCTCTTTATGGCGGGCTTCTTCCTGCTGCGGATGGGCGTGCTTTTGAAGGACGAGGCCCTAATCAACGATGCGCTGAACCAGTATTACTGGCACATCAAGTACCTGCAGGACCCCGAGAGCGGACTGTACTACCATGGCTACAACAACATCACCGGCGACCATATGTCGGGCATCAAGTGGGGGCGCGCCAACGCATGGGCGGCCTACACGATGGCGCAGGTCGGCGTGCGGCTGCCGCAGTGCTACCTCTACCCCAAGTTTTTGGATGTGGTCGGCAGCCTGAACGACCAGCTGGCCGCGCTCAAGCTCTGCCAGACCGAGAACGGCCTGTGGCGCACGATCGTGGACGATGCCGCCTCCTATGAGGAGGTCAGCGCAAGCGCCGGCATCGCCGCCGCCATGATCACCAAGGGCAACCCCCTGCACATCAAGTACATCAACAAGGCTATCCCCGGTATGCTGGCCAATGTCAGCCCAGACGGCCGTGTGCTGAATGTCTCGGGCGGCACGGCGGTCATGAAGGACGCCGACGGCTACCGCGGCATCAGCCGTGACTGGATTCAGGGCTGGGGTCAGGGTCTGGCGCTGGCATTCTTCGCCGGTGTGCTGAACTACGACAACGTCCGCTCGGACGGCGCATTGTAAATTGTCTGACAGGGCAAAAGCCCCCGCTGCCATAAGCAGCGGGGGCTTTTGCCTGCATATCGATGTTTTACCCTTTCTCAATCCAGCCGGAACACCTGCTCCAGCTTGGGCTGGGCACCGGTGACGGGGTCCATCTCCAGTTCCAGAATGTCCTTCATGTAGTCGTTCCAGCGGTCAACGACCGGGCTTTCGGCCTGTACCTTTTCGGCGTAGGCAACGCCCTTTTCGCACTCGTAATAGCCGAACAGCTCATCGTTGCAGTAGAAAATGCTGTAATTGCAGATGCCTGCATCCTTCAGCACCTTGACCATCTCGGGCCAGATTTCCGCGTGGCGGCGCTGATATTCCGCCTTGCAGCCGGGCTTGATGCGGCCCTTCCATGCCATATGCTCCATTTGTATACGCTCCTTTTGTTATACAAGCTTTTCCAAATCCAGCTTTGCGCGGCGGCAGTGCTCCAGCTCGGCTACGCTGCCGTCCCATGCCTCGTTCTCACCGACAAAGCGCACCGTGCTGTCCTTGACGGTCAGGCCGTCCACGCAGCGGGCGTACAGCGCCGGGATGGCGTGCGGGTAGATGTGCCGGGCCGAGGGCTGCTCGTCAAACAGGCCGCCGGGCTGGGTGCCGCGGTGCTGCAGCGTCAGGTGCATCTCGCTGATGCGCAGGTCCTGAATCTCGCTGTCCGGCTCACCGGCCGCAAAGGCGCAGCTTTCACTTGTCAGGTACAAATGGTCAAAGCTGACGCGGCGGATCACGCCTGCCGGGCCGGTCTTGCCCTTGCGCGGTGTGGCGCTGACAAACACCGGTTCGCCCTTGCCCCACCAGCCCGGCGCACCGGGCAGCTGGTAGGAGTCGGCGTAGCGGCGGGTGCAGCCGGTCAGATGGTGGACATGGATGTCCTCCACCGTGCCGCCGTCCCGCACCCAGACGCCCACCGCGCGGGAGCAGTCGTCAATGACGCAGTCGCTCAGCGTCACATTGCGGATCACACCGTGGGTCTCGGTTCCGATTTTCAGCGCAGAATCGCGGGAATGTAAGATGCAGCCCGTGATGGCCACATTCTCGCTCGCGCCGTAGCGGCGGGACATCGGCCCGGTGGATTTGACCACGATGGCGTCATCGCCGGTGCGCACGATGCAGTTGGAGATGACGACATCCTGGCAGCAATCGGGATCAATGCCGTCATTGTTGGCGCCGCGGTCATCGTTTAAAATCATGATGTTCTGGATGCGCACATGTCGGCAGCCCGCCATGTGCAGCGTCCAGAACGCCGCGTCCTGCAGGGTCACATCGCGCACGGTAAAGTTTTCGACTGCCTCAAACAGCATCATGCGCGGGCGGAACGCCTCGCAGAATTTCGGGCATTCGTGGAAGCCGTTGTCCACATTCTTGTCCAAAAACACCTTGTCGCCCTGACCATAGATCGTGCCCATGCCGCTGATGGTCACATTTTTGGCGTGGCTGGCCCCCAAAAAGAAGCCGCCCTCCCAGCCGTCGGCGGTGTCGTCAGGGTCGGTGCCGTCCCCGCCCTGCGGGAACGGGGTAATATCTGCGGGGTTCAGGCTGCTGATAAGCACCGCGCCGCTCTCCAGATGCAGCTCCACATTGTCCTTCAGCAGCACGGAGCCGCTCAAAAAGCGCCCGGCCGGCACGATAACGCGCCCGCCGCCCGCCGCTGCGGCCGCATCGACCGCCTGTTGGATGGCTGCCGCGCAGTTGGTCACACCGTCTGCCACAGCGCCGTAGCGTAAGATACTGTAGTCCATCGCTCCTGCTCCTTTTTTGTCTGAATTCTTTCTTCAGCATAGCACAGAAGCAGGGGTATGTAAAGTGCAATTATCACAAAGGATACTGCACTATGCCGCATATCTTTTGCTGCCCCGGCATTGTACAATAAAGAATAATCACAAGATAAAGGAGAGGAATGTTATGCCCTGTACGCTGCCTGCATCGCTGGCCGATGCCGCCGTCTGCCGCGGCTCCTTTCATGCCGTTTTGGGCGGGGAGGTTGAGGATACCGCTTTTGCCGACTTTTCCGCCGCGCTGCAAAAAGCACAGGCGGAGGGGCGGATTCTGACCGCAAGCCTTTTCCGGTATGAAAACCACCTGTTTTTTTATGCCGAGGGGCTGAACCGCCCGTTCACGCCGCAGGGGCTTTGCCCCGCGCTGGACGCGGCGCTGCTGCCGTGGCCGCCCGCTCTGGGCGAGGCAGAACCCCGCCCGTGGGCCGCCATGCAGCCGTATTTTTACCACGATGTACCCACCACCGCCGCCGACTGGCAGCAGGGCCGCTGCCCCCAGCGCCGCCGCGGCCGCATTGCGCTGCTGCCGCCCGACAGCTGGTGCAGCTATATGGAGCATCACCTGCGCATTGTGACCGAGGGGTTGGTCGAGGGGGACCGCTGGCATCTCATCTGTGTGCAGGAGGGGGTGCTTTTCTCCTACCTTGAGGAGCCGCGCACCAATGTGAACATCAGGCACCAGCCGGGCGCGCACAGCCCCGAGCTGGACGCATGGATCGCCGCCGACCCCGAAAGCCACTTTGCACGCTTTACGCCGGAGCAGAAGGCCAACCCGGACAGCGGCCACAACTTTGTATTTTTGCCCCGCATTGCGGGAACGGAGGACTGAATCATGACAAGGATCGGATGCCGCGCCCATGATTACGGCAAACTGCCCGCCGCCGAACTGGCCGCTGTACTGCACGCCAAGGGCTACACCGGCGCCCAGCTGGCCATGCCCCGCGGCATTGCGGGCATTGCGGATTTTGCCCATATCACCGAGGAACAGCTTGCAGAGATCCGCACGGCCTTTGCCGCGCAGGATGTGGAAATTTCGGTGCTGAGCTGCTATCAGGACCTGTCTGCCCCTGATGCGGACGCCCGCCGCGCCGCTGTGGATGCCGTAAAGCGCACACTGGGCTATGCCAAGGTGCTGGGTGCCAAAATGGTGGGCAGCGAGACCGCGTGGGGCCCCTGCACGGACGAAGAAAAGGCTGCCCGCC
>ERZ772812.2445-NODE-2445-length-11869-cov-2.495006_pt1 | contig 11869 bp, 10 predicted proteins | sample MGYA00511343_ERZ772812 | MGnify/ENA primary metagenome ERZ772812 (study PRJEB29015, sample SAMEA2737706) | human gut metagenome | biome: human gut; feature: human-associated habitat; material: faeces | place: China | collected 2012 ...
CGCCCCTACGGTGCAGGGGGCGATGCTTGCATCGACCCACAGCTATAGGACGGACGCCTGTGGGAAGGCCGCGGGCCGGGCATGCCCGGCCCCTACATTGTGCCATGTTCGTACAGCACGCCCCTGTCGCTCTCGTACAGCACCGTCCAGCCATCGGCTTGTAAGCGGGCGGCGGTGGGGGTGTCGGCGGCGGTCAGGACGTAGCGGGAATAAATCTCATGGGCCGGGTCGGTCAGGTAGGCAGCCTCGTCAAACTGGATGCCCATGCCGTCCGGCACGCCGTAGAGCAGGCCGCAGTGTACGGGGTCGCCAAAGGCGTAGGCCACGGTACTGTCCCAGGGGTCGGCGCTCGTCACAGCGGACCGGCTCTCGGTCAGCACGGCCTCGATTTGCTGCACCGCGGCGTCCCATTCGGCGCTGTAGCGCGGCATGGTGAAGCCGTCCGCCAGATTCAGCACGCCGAGCGCGGCCAGCACCAGCGCGGCGGCTGCCGTGCCCGCGGCGGGGCGGGCGTCCTCCACAAGGAGCGCCGCCAGCAGCAGCACATCCAGTACAAGCGTATGGCGGGAGCCCTCAACGGGGCGGTACATCAGCAGCAGTGCCAGAAAGACGATGACCGCAGTCACGGCGGCGCAGCCCTTCCAGAACACGGGCCGCCCGGCGCGGGCATCCACGATCAGGCAGACCAGCGTCACGCCCAGCAGCAGGAAAAACAGCAGGTACTGTCCCCCGCTGCGGTTTGCCAGCTGGTCGGCCAGCATTTCGGCCACGGTGCGCAGGGCGTCCAGCAGCTTGTGTGCCACGTCCCTGACGGCGGAGACCACCTGCCCGCGGGCCAGCCCCTGCAGCGGGCTTAAATCGACATTGGTAAAGAAGTAGGGCGCGTAGAATTTGGACATCAGCACGAGTGTGCCGCCCAAGGAAACCGCCCCGCCCGCCACGCAGACAGCGATGCGGCGGCGGTCCTGCCGGCACAGCGCCAGCGGGAACAGCCAGAGCACGGCCTCATAGGGGCGCACGAGCGTGGCAACCGCGCACAGCACACACAGCCCCGCCCACGCGGCGCGGCTTTTGTCCCGCCGCGCCAGAATGCCGCAGCCCAGCACCGCCAGCATGAGCGCATAGTGCAGCGGCTCCTGCATGGCGGAGAACACATAGCGGATCGGCGCGTTCATGGCGGCCAGCGCCGCAGCAAAGGCCAGCTGGCGCTTCCAGCCAAGCCGCGCGGCCCGGGCGAAAAACGTCCAGCCCAGCACGACGAACAGCAGGTTGCACCACAAAAAGGCATTCTGCCCGCGCAAAAGCAGCCCCGGCAGCGCATAGACCAGAAAAACCGCCGGCCCCCACGCGGCGTAGGTGCCGACGGCGGCGTGCGACTCATTGAAGCCGAAGTACCCCTGCGGCGCGCCGTACTGCACGGCGGCGGCCAGCTGCTTGCTGTAGATGACCTCGTCGCTCCAGGAGCTGACCGGCAGGAAGATCTCCGTCACCGGCACCCTGTAGACGACCAGTTCATACGCCAGCAGGAACACCAGCGCGGCGGCAGCGGTGCAGAGTGTGTGCGCCCAGCCGGGCAGGGCCTTACTGCGCATAAAATTCCAGGACCTTGGCAATGACCTTATTGCGGTCTGCCTCGGTCAGGCCGTAGTACATCGGCAGGCGGACGAGGCGCTCGCTCTCGGCGGTAGTGTAGACGTCCGCGCCGTCAAAGCGGCCAAACTTCTTGCCCGCCGGGGCGGAGTGCAGTGGGATATAATGGAACACGGCCAGAATATCGTTTGCCTTCAGGTGGCGGATCAGCGCGGTGCGCTCCTCCAGATCCCTGCATTTCAGGTAGAACATGTGGGCGTTGTGCACGCAGTCCGCCGGGATGGTGGGCAGCTCGACCCTGCCCGCGTCGGCCAGCGGCCGGAAGGCATCGTGGTAGGCGTTCCAGGTCGCCATGCGGTTGTCGTTGATCTCGTCGGCGTGGAGCAGCTGCGCCCACAGATAGGCGGCGTTCAGCTCACTGGGCAGGTAGCTGTCGCCAAAATCGACCCATGTGTACTTGTCCACCTGACCGCGGAAGAACTTGGCGCGGTTCGTGCCCTTCTCGCGCAGGATCTCCGCGCGCTCATTGTACGCGGGATTGTTGATGACGAGTGCGCCGCCCTCGCCCATCGAGTAGTTCTTTGTCTCGTGGAAGGAGTAGCAGCCGAAATCACCGATGGTGCCCAGTGCCTTGCCCTTGTAGTTGCTCATAACACCCTGCGCCGCGTCCTCGACGACCTTGAGGTCATGGCGGCGGGCAATGTCCATGATGGTGTCCATCTCACAGGAAACGCCGCCATAGTGCATGACGCAGATGACCTTGGTCTTATCGGTGATGGCACGCTCGATAAGCGTCTCGTCGATGTTCATCGTGTCCGGGCGGATGTCGACAAACACGAGCTTTGCCCTGGCGAGGACGAAGGAGTTTGCGGTGCTGGAGAAAGTGAAGCTCGGGAGGATGACCTCATCCCCCGGCTCAAGGCCGCACAGGAGCGCCGCCATGTCAAGGGCGGTGCTGCCGCTCGTGGTGAGGAGCACTTTCTTCGCGCCAAAGCGCTGCTCGAGCCATGCGTTGCACTTTTTGGTGAAGCTGCCGTCGCCGCAGATCTTGTGCGAGGCGATGGCCTGCTCGATATATTTCATTTCGTTCCCGGTGCAGGGAGGCACGTTGAAGTTTATCATATCTTTTCCTCCTTACCATCAATTGATGGAAGCGTGAATTGGGCGAACTGTTCCAAGTTAATTACAGTACATTATATCAATATACGCCGAAGAATACAAGGAAAGAATTCAGCCCTCTTGCCTGATATGACGCACGGCGGCGTAGATTGTTTCAGCGCGGCGGGAAAATATGCCATTTGTACCGCTAAAATACGGCTTTTGTGGAAAGTGCTGCAAAATGGAGTGAAAATTCTGTACAGTATCACGTCGTTAAGATGCTTGGAAACCGGTTGACAAAACGAAAACCTGATGCTAAACTTATTAAAGAATTGTTAATTTAGTGGTAAACAATGGATGCTCAATCAGAAAAGAAAGTTACTATAAATCAGGTCGCAAGCTACTGCGGAGTTTCTAAGACGACAATCTCACGCTTCCTCAACGGCAAGTATGAGAACATGTCGGCGGAGACCAAGGAAAAGATATCCGCAGCGGTCAAGGCGCTCAACTATCGCCCTGACCGTTCGGCGCAGCGGCTCAAAGCCAGCAGGACGATGCTTATCGGCTGCGTCATAGGCGACATCAGCAGCCCGTTTTCGGCGCTCCTGCTCAAGGGCATAACCTCCGTGTGCGAGGAATCGGGCTATCAGGTGCTGTTTGCAGACAGCCGCGAAAGCGCACGCCGCGAGAAGAGGGCTCTTCGGGGCTTCCTCGATAACCGGGTGGACGGACTCATCGTCAACACCTGCGGCAGCAATGACGAATACCTGCTTGAGCTTCAGGAACGCGGCATCCCGCTGGTGCTAGCGGACAGACCGCTGATGGAGCCGGGGCTTATCGACACGGTGTGCAGCCGCAATCAGGAAAACGCGGCAGAGTGTACGCGCCTGCTCCTCTCGCAGGGTTATGAGCATGTTGCTTTCTTTTCGGAGACGATAGCCAAGATTGCTCCGAGAGAGCTCAGATGCAAGGGCTATGCCGATACCGTCACAGAAAGCGGAGCGGCACCGGAGATATACGAGATAAACTGTGAGCTTCCCAATAGCTGTGTTGACAGCCTGCGCGATTTCCTCGGGAAGCACAATGGCGAGCGCATAGCGGTGCTCTCCGCCAACGGCACGACTACCCAGCGCATCCTTACGGCGATGAAGTTCCTGGGTATCAAGGCGGGCGCAGAGCTTGGCCTGTGCACCTTTGACGATTGGGATTGGCTGCAGATAGCGGACCCCGGAATAACCGCGGTGGCGCTCAGCACGGGCGAGATCGGCGCGAGAGCGGCAAGGCTTCTGCTCGACAGGATAAACGGCAGCGCAGCCGAGACCCCCGCAGAGGAAATAGTTCCGTCTTCTATTATTATAAGAGAATCCACCACCGCAGGCGCGGCGAAAAAATAAAAAGTAAATCAGAGAATTCCGAAACGGCCGGCCGTTTCCACATCATTCCATGATGTGACGATATTTGACAGATAAAAAATGATTCCTCGCTTATGGGGAATTATTTTAGGCCAAGTTGATAAACCGATTTACGAAACCGTTATCTTGACGAAACGGATATGTTTTTGCCAAACTTTGTCGGAAACTTTGTCGGAGTTAACGGAATCTTAACACCGCCCGGCGCAAGACTTTATTTGTGTTACCGGCAGAGCGATCTGCCTGTATATAAATTCATTATGGAGGAAAGATAATGAAAAACGTCAAATCTGTTCTCGCAATGCTCCTCGCACTGTGCATGGTATTCGCACTGTGCGCATGCGGCCAGTCCGCAAGCACCACGGCTCCCGCAGCCACCGAAGCTCCCGCAGCTGATGCAGCAGCTCCTGCTGACACCGCAGCAGCAACCGACGGCGCAAAGGTCGGCCAGACCGTTCTGAAGTGCGCATTCAACCAGACCATCGAGAACCCTGAAGCAAAGACCCTTCAGAAGCTCAGCGACGATCTGTATGACGCCACCGAAGGCCGTTACTCCATCGAAGTTTATCCCGATGCTCAGCTCGGTGACCAGCAGCAGACCCTCGAGCAGTGCACCATGGACGCTCTCGACATGACCCTCGTTGCAAACTCCATCATCGAGACCTACGTTCCTGACTTCGCTATCCTCGGCACTCCGTACGTTTACGACAGCATCGAGCATCAGCAGAAGGTTTTCGAGTCCGGCAAGCTGGACGACCTGTTCGCCACCACTCGTGACCACGGCTTCGTCGTTCTCTCCGCTTACTCCCTCGGCGCTCGTAACCTCTACACCCGTGACAAGGCTGTCACCACTCCCGAAGAGCTTGCTGGCATGAAGATCCGCGTTATGGGTTCTGACACCTGCATCGCTATGATGAACGCTATGGGCGGCGTCGGTGTTGCAATGGCACAGGGCGACGTTTACTCCGCAATCCAGACCGGTACCCTCGACGGTGCTGAGAACAACATCATCACCTACGTTGACCTCGTTCAGTACGAAGTTGCTCCTTACTACAACAGAACCGGCCACCTCATGATCCCCGATGAGCTGTGCATCAATGCAAAGGTCTTCGACTCCATGTCCGCTGAGGATCAGGAAGCCCTCAAGAAGTGCGCATCCGAGTCCATTGATTACATGTTCAACCTCTGCGCAGAGCTCCGCTCCGACTACGAGGCAAAGGCAGCTGAGAAGGGCGTTATCTTCTCCGACGCTGATGTCCCCGCTTTCCAGGCTCTCTGCCAGGATCTGATCAATGACGTTGCTAACCGCACCGACATGACCAAGGCTGTTTACGAAGCGATCGTTTCCGAGCGCTAATCGGTTAAATAACTACTATTAATATTTAGTTCCCGCGTTATAACGGCCCGCAGCACGCCTGTGGGCCGTTTTTAAAAAGTCAGAAGGAGGCCACTCCGTGAAGGTATTCGACAAAATAAAATTCATAGTCGACAAGATACTCGAAGTGCTCGGCACGGCGACTCTTGGCATTATGACAGTTCTGGTCTGCTACCAGGTCATCGCAAGATACGTATTCAACGCCCCCAGCGCAATTTCCGAAGCTCTCTCCCAGTACCTGTTCGTTTGGATGATTATGTTTGGCAGCGCTTACGTCTACGGCAGCCGTGAGCACCTCGCCATTGATATATTGAAAGACAGATTCTCCCCGAAAATGTACATGATCGTCGAGGTCATCACCAACATTTTCCTGTTTGCGTTCATTCTTCTCATCTGCGTGTGGGGCGGCTGGCTCTACACCGCAAAGCAGGCTGTCCAGGTCGACCCGTCCCTGCACGTTTCCAAGGCGATCCTGTACGCCTCCGTTCCCTTTACCGGCGTCATCACCCTGTACTACGCGGTCTATAACTGCGCACGTGCCATCAACAACTACAATCATGGCACCCGTACCCACGGCGATGAGCTCTCCGGTACCGCATGACAGGAGGTAGACAGAAATGACAGTTACAGCCATTGCGGGCATCGTAATGATCGCCCTCATCTTCGTTACCCTCGCTTTCGGTTTCCCGATCGGCCTGAGCATCGGTCTCGGCAGCGCCGCGGCTCTGTTCATCATCATGCCGAACCAGGGCTTCCTCACCATCTCCGCACAGAAGATGTTCCAGAGCGTCAACTCCTTCTCGCTGCTGGCAATACCTTTCTTCGTGCTCGCCGGCAACATCATGAACACCGGCGGTATCGCCCGCCGTCTTGTCGGCTGCGCAAAGCTCGTTGCGCACCGTCTGCCCGGCGCACTGGCACAGACCAACATCGTCGCTAATATGCTCTTCGGCGCAATGTCCGGCTCCGGCGTTGCCGCGGCTGTCGCAATGGGCGGCATCCTCGGACCCATGGAGAAGGAAGACGGCTACTCCGATGAATACATAGCGGTCTGCAACATCGCCTCCGGCCCGACCGGTATGATGATCCCGCCCAGCAACATCATGATCGTCTACTCCACCGTCGCAGGCTCCGTCTCCATCGCGGCTCTGTTCATGGCAGGCTACATCCCCGGCATCCTCTGGGGTCTCGGCTGCATGATCGTCGCGGGCGTCATGGCAAAGAAGCGCGGCTATGTCAGCACCGAACACTACAACGCAAAGTTCGTCCTCAAGACTCTGTGGGACGGCATCCCCAGCCTGCTGATGATCGTCATCGTTATCGGAGGTATCCTTGGCGGTGTCTTCACCGCGACCGAGGGCTCCGCTATCGCGGTTCTCTACTCCCTGATCCTCAGCTTCATCTACCGCAACATCACCGTCAAGGATCTGCCCAAGGTCATCTGGAGCAGCGTCAAGACTACCGCGGTCATTGAGTACCTCGTCTGCGTGTCCGGCATCATGGGCTACGTTATGAGCTACACCCACATCCCCGCACTCGTCGCAAACGCGATCCTTGGCTTCACCACCAACAAGTACGTCATCCTGCTCATCATGAACATCATCCTGCTCATCGTCGGCTGCTTCATGGATCCGACTCCCGCAGTTCTGATCTTCACTCCGATCTTCCTGCCTATCGTGCAGACCTGGGGTATGAGCCCTGTCCACTTCGGCCTTATGATGGTCATGAACCTCTGCGTCGGTACCCTGACTCCTCCTGTCGGCGCTATCCTGTTCGCCGGCTGCCGTGTGCATCAGGTCAAGATCGAGCAGATCATCAAGATGCTGCTGCCGTTCTTTGCAGTTATTCTCATCTGCCTGACCCTCATCACCTACGTGCCTTGGCTGACTATGTGCATTCCTCAGGCACTCGGCCTTGTGGGCTGATTTCAGGAGGCTTATAAATGGATATCCGTTATTCAGCACATCCCGAAGATGTGAAGCGTTATACCACGGAGGAACTGAGAAAAGAGTTCCTTATCCAGGATCTTTATCAGCCCGATACCGTGCAGGCTGTCTACTCCCATGTTGACCGCATGGTCGTTCTCGGCATCATGCCCGTGAACGAGGCTCTGCCTATCGACAAGGGTATCGACGTCTGGGCAAACTTCGGCACGAACTTCTTCCTTGAGCGCCGTGAAGCCGGTGTGTTCAACCTCGGCGGCGCAGGCTGGATAGAGGCCGACGGCGTGAAGTACGAGCTCGGCTTTGAAGACTGCCTGTACATCTCCCGCAGCACGAAGTCCGTCGTGTTCGGCAGCAACGACAAGGAGCAGCCCGCGCGCTTCTACCTCGTCTCCGCTCCCGCACACAAGGACTGCAAGACCACCTTTATCTCCATCAAGGACGCCAACAAGCGCCCCTGCGGCAGCAAGGAAAACTCTAATGAGCGCGTCATCAACCAGTTCATCCACCCCGATGTTCTGGAGACCTGCCAGCTCTCCATGGGGCTTACCCAGCTCGCTCCGGGCAGCGTGTGGAACTCCATGCCCCCGCACACCCATGAGCGCAGAATGGAGATATACACCTACTTCAATCTCCCCGAGGGAGAGGTCGTCCTGCACCTGATGGGTCAGCCTCAGCAGACCCGCCACCTCGTCATGCAGAATTACGAGGCCGTCATTTCCCCGTCATGGTCGCTCCATGCCGGCTGCGGCACCTCAAATTACACCTTCATATGGGCGATGGGCGGCGAGAACCAGGCCTTCGACGACATGGACACCTTTGGTGTAAATAAGCTCAGATAAACCAAAAAATTCACCCTCCCGCGTTTTCCGTGGGAGGGTGAAGAAGAATCCGGATTTTCAGATCCTCAGAGAAGCTTTTTTATCCTGAGCATGGGCGAGGCCTTGAAGATGTGGAGGAACTGCTTCAAATCTTCGTCCTTGACCTTTGTGTAGTTTTCTTTTATAATACAGTAGTCCATGAGGAAAAGGTAAAGACAGACTTCAAGAGGTGTCGCGAGAAACGCGGGGACATAGTCCGTATCTATAAGATAGACGGAAAGCCGCGTTTTCAGAAAGGCGTTGAAGCGCCCGTCGACCCACTTGTTCCCATAGACGATCTGAAGCCGCGCGGGAAGCTCCGGCATTGCCGCGGCGATGATGTTGCGGTTCTCGTCATTGAGCGCGGGCTCAGCCGCGTTTGGGTCGTAGCTACAGGTGTACTCGTGGAAATGCAGTCCCTGCTTGTCGTGCTTCAGCTTCTGGGGCTTGAAGACAACGTGCTTGTCCTTGAGATCCCTCTGGTACCACTCGGCAATTTTCATTTGGTCGAAATGGAAACCGGTTTCTATCCCCGCAAAGCTGTGCTCAACGGTAAAAACGGAGTCCGAAGCGGTGTCGAAATAGACCTCATCGCTCTCGGCGGCGCGGCGTATTACCGCCTCCCATCTGCGGCGGAACTCCGGGTAATAGCTCCGGCTGCGGATCGCATTGTCCTGAAAACTGTCGATAAACTGCTGCAAAATTTTCTGATTATCCATAAGCTTCACCTCGTTAACCGGTTTACAAACCGGGGATATCCGCGTTTGTATGACTGATATTATATTGTATTTCCTTTAATTTTACAACAGGAGGAATAAAAAATGGATGTATTGAAAAGACTGGCTCAGTCCGGTGTCGTCCCCGTGGTAGTCCTTGAGGACGCGAAGGACGCTGTCCCCACTGCCAAGGCGATGCTCGCCGGCGGCATTGACGTTATGGAGATCACTTTCCGTACCGCCGCCGCTGCCGATTCCATCAAGGCCGTCGCACAGGAGTGCCCCGATATGGTCGTCGGCGCCGGCACGGTCATCAATCTTGAGCAGTGTAAGCTTGCCGTTGAGTGCGGCGCAAAGTTCATCGTCTCCCCCGGCTATGACGAGGAGACCGTCGCATGGTGCTGCGACAACGGTATCCCTGTCACCCCCGGCTGCGTCACTCCTACCGAAATAATGATGGCTCTCAAGCACGGCCTTAAGGTCCTGAAGTTCTTCCCCGCCAATGTTTACGGCGGCCTGAGCGCGATCAAGTCCCTGGCTGGTCCCTTCGGCGGCGTGAAGTTCATCCCGACCGGCGGCGTCAATGCACAGAACCTGGCCGAGTTCATTTCCTCCCCGTACATCCACGCGGTCGGCGGCAGTTGGATCTGCCCGAAGGCCGATATCGCAGCCGGCAACTTCGATAAGATCACCGCGCTGTGCAAGGAAGCACGCAAGACTCTGCTCGGCTTCGAGGTCGCGCACATCGGCATCAACACCCCTGACGCCGACGCCGCAATGGACGTCTGCAAGGCTTTCAACGATGCTTTCGATTTCAACGTCAAGCAGGGAAACTCCTCCAACTTCGCCTCCACCGGCGTTGAGGTCATGAAGACCATGTTCAAGGGCGCGAACGGCCACATCGCTATCCGCACCAACAAGATGATCCCTGCTATCGCAGAGATGGAGCGCCGCGGCTACGAGCTGGATATGGACTCCGTCAAGGACAAGAACAACATCAAGGCTGTTTACTTCAAGAACGAGATCGGCGGCTTTGCCGTGCATCTTCTTCAGAAATGATCGGAGGATTAATTAAATGAAGGTTCTTACTTTTGGCGAAATAATGCTCAGACTCAAGGCTCCCGGACAGGAACGCTTCTTCCAGACCCCGATGCTCGAGGCCACCTTCGGCGGCGGCGAGGCAAACGTCGCAGTCTCTCTGGCAAACTACGGCATGGATGTCAGCTATCTGACCGTTCTGCCGAAGAACGCCATTGCCGACGAATGCGTCAAGGAGCTGCGCAAGTTCGGCGTGGACACCAGCCGCATCATCCGCGGTGCCGGCCGCATGGGTATATACTACCTTGAGCCGGGCGCAAACCAGCTGCCCAGCAAGGTCGTGTACGACCGTGAGTATTCCTCCATCGCGCTTGCCAAGCCCGGCGACATCGACTGGGACAAGGCCTTTGAAGGCGTTGATTGGTTCCACATCACCGGCATCACCCCGGCTATCAGCGAGAGCGCAAAGGATCTTTCTCTCGAATCCGTCAAGGAAGCAAAGAAGCGCGGCATCACCGTGTCCTGCGACCTCAACTACCGCAAGAACCTCTGGAAGTACGGCGTCCGTGCCGCCGAGGTCATGCGTGAGATCGCAAAGTATGTCGATGTCGCCATCGCGAACGAGGAGGACGTTCAGAAGTCCCTCGAGATCACCGTTGACGTCAACGTCGAATCCGGCGAGCTTGACCGCAGCAAGTACAAGGCTCTCGGCGACAAGGTCCTTGCTGAGTACCCGAACATGAAGATGATCGCCATCACTCTGCGCGAGAGCAAGAGCGCCGACTGGAACGGCTGGGCTGCCTGCCTCAACGACGGCGAGAAGTTCTATGAGTCCAAGCGCTACGAGATCCGCGACATCGTCGACCGTGTCGGCGGGGGCGACAGCTTTGCCGGCGGCCTGATCTACGGCCTGAACAATTACGACTGCAAGCAGTCCGCGCTTGAGTTCGCCGTTGCGGCGTCCTGCCTCAAGCACAGCATCCTCGGTGACTTCAACCGTGTTGGCGTTTCCGATGTTGAAAAGCTCATGGGCGGCGACGGCACCGGCAGAGTCCAGAGATAAGTTTTTTGGGGCAGTGCTGCACAATACGCCTGCCGCATTGCGCGTCACTGCCCCCCACGTTAACACCCGCCTGTTTTTTACGCAATGCAGGCGGTAATTTACCCGGCATTAAGAAACCGGTTAACCAAGTTTAAAAAATATTTTGAAAAGGAGAAATTCACTATGGACATGATGAAGCAGTTTTCACTTGAAGGCAAAGTTGCGCTGATCACCGGCGCGGCATACGGTATCGGCTTTGCGATAGCCGAGGCATACGCAAACTGCGGAGCAAAGATCGCTTTCAACTGCCGCGGCGAGAAGCACATGGAAGAGGCTATGAAGGCCTATGCCGAAAAGGGCATCGACGCCAAGGGCTACTACTGCGACGTTACCAATGAAGAGGACGTCGTCAAGATGGTCGCAGACATCGAGCGCGACCTCGGCACCATCGACATCCTTGTCAACAACGCCGGCATCATCAAGCGCGTTCCCATGCTCGAGATGGAGGCAAAGGACTTCCGTCAGGTCGTCGATATCGACCTCGTCGCTCCCTACATCGTCTCCAAGGCAGTTATCCCCGGCATGATCAAGAAGGGCCACGGCAAGATCATCAACATCTGCTCCATGATGAGCGAGCTCGGCCGTGAGACCGTTTCCGCATACGCCGCCGCAAAGGGCGGACTCAAGATGCTCACCCGCAACATCTGCTCCGAGTACGGCGAATACAACATCCAGTGCAACGGCATAGGACCTGGCTACATTGCCACTCCTCAGACCGCTCCTCTGCGCGAGCGCCAG
>ERZ772812.2452-NODE-2452-length-11816-cov-8.550123_pt1 | contig 11816 bp, 7 predicted proteins | sample MGYA00511343_ERZ772812 | MGnify/ENA primary metagenome ERZ772812 (study PRJEB29015, sample SAMEA2737706) | human gut metagenome | biome: human gut; feature: human-associated habitat; material: faeces | place: China | collected 2012 ...
CAGCTCATCAAAAAGGACAATGTGCGCCATCTTGCCATCGGCAACGGCACGGCCTCGCGCGAAACGGAGGCCATGGCCGTCGAGATGATCCATAAGCTTGGCGGCGGCGTTTCCTATATGATCGTCAACGAGGCGGGCGCGTCCGTCTATTCCGCGTCGAAGCTGGCGGCGGAGGAATTCCCGCAGTATGACGTGAACCTGCGTTCGGCAGTATCCATCGCACGCAGATTGCAGGACCCGCTGGCAGAGCTGGTAAAGATCGACCCGAAGGCCATCGGCGTCGGGCAGTACCAGCACGATATGCCGGAAAAGGAGCTGGACGCCGCGCTGGGCGGCGTGGTCGAGGCCTGCGTCAACGCCGTCGGCGTCGATCTGAACACAGCCTCCGCGCCTCTTTTAAAGCAGGTCGCGGGCCTCAATGCGACGACGGCGAAAAATATTGTCGCCTACCGCGAGGAGAACGGCGCGTTCACCTCGCGTGCACAGATCAAAAAGGTGCCGAAGCTGGGGCCGAAGGCGTTTGAGCAGTGCGCAGGCTTTTTGCGTGTGCCGGAAAGCAAGCAGGTGCTCGACCGCACGGGCGTGCATCCGGAGAGCTACGACGCGGCGAAGAAGCTGGCGGAGCTGCTGGACATCGATCTCAAAAATGCCGGAAAGCCGGAAATGGCCAATCTTCCCGACAAGCTCCGCGCCTACGGTGCGGAAAAGGCTGCAGCAGAATGCGGCGTCGGCGTGCCGACGCTGCAGGATATCGTAAAAGAGCTTGTCAAGCCCGGCCGCGACCCGCGCGACGAGCTGCCCGCGCCGATTTTGCGCACGGATGTGCTGGAGCTGAAGGATCTGAAGCCCGGCATGGTGCTCAGCGGAACGGTGCGCAACGTCATCGATTTCGGCGTGTTCGTCGACATCGGCGTCCATCAGGACGGGCTTGTGCATATCTCGCAGGTCAGCAATAAATTCATCAAGCACCCGTCCGAGGTCGTCTCAGTCGGTGATGTCGTCAAGGTCGCCGTTCTGGATGTCGACCAGAAGCGCGGCCGCATCAGCCTGACGATGAAGGGCGCGAAATAGCCCACGCCGCCCGCCATATTTCGACAAAATTTCGATAAACGAAACACGACCGGTTCGCGTGACCGGTCGTGTTTCTTACCTGCATATTTCTCCTGCGTATGCAAACAATAGCTTTGAAACCAGCACAAAACGAAAGGCATTGGAGGAGCAATTTATGAAAGCAACAGGCATTGTCCGGCGCATCGACGACCTCGGCCGCGTCGTGATCCCCAAGGAAATCCGCCGCACCCTGCGAATCCGCGAGGGCGACCCGTTGCAGACAGCATTGACACAGTGGGAAAGGTTTTGCTTCGCAATGGACGATTTAGCCAAACGGAACGGGTGGAGTTAGTACATAATGACGAAAGCGGGAGCGATGACCGTAGGTATCCGAGAGGGATGAATCATGGAAACGAATCGCCCGAATCTATTGCAGCGCAACGGATTCGGGCGATTTTCTCTGTGTCAATAAGGTTAGTAAGGGTAATTGTTATACGCGCCTTTGCACTACTTAAGTGTCACTGGTACGGCATTTAGCCTGTTTTTTGAATCAATGATCGATTTATAAATATTTTTGATTCCAGTTTCTCTTGCCATGCTGACAACAAGATTTTCTTCCTTTACTCCCATTCTTAAACCCAGGATAATCCCGCTTGGAATCCATTCCATCATAACTGGCGGCTTCATTGGGCAAGCAGTTATCATACGCCATTCTTCATCGTATTCATGGCATTTCCTCTTGATCAGCGTTGTTCTTTCTCTTTCCCATGTACCATTCCCCACGCTATCATACAGATATTTGGGAATTGTCGTATCAGAAATTTCGCCGATCTTGTTCAGCATTACAAGTTTTGCGAAATTAGTAGCATTATACGGAGCGTTCGAATAGTAGATGGGATATAACGGTGTGCCGAAATTTTTGATTCCACAGTTTTGACATTTTTCCTGTTTCCCGCATAAATAGTTTTCTTTCTTTTCAAGATCATAAATCTGAACAAAGCCTCTGTGTTGGTCTGCGTATTTTAGCCAGAGAACCTCATTAAAACCATTCTCGGAAAAGCAAATCGACCAAGTGTCTTTCTTTATCTCATCTCGCAATGCAAGCGCAGAACTAAGAAAATTTTCGACGAGTCCATTTGAAAGCATCTTTGTCACATTGTCAGCTGTAAAAAAGGCTTTCTGCTCTTCAGTCAGCATGCCGCCAAGAATGTCCTTGACACCTTCTGTGACTGCTTCTGTGCTTTCACGAGTTTGAAATGCCGTCAGAAATTCTTGGTGAATAGAGTCAATATCAATATGTAAAAATGTATCAAAGGGATCGTCATAATAGTTTGCCGAAGAAAAATAGAGTCTATTTGTACGAAGTGCTTCCAAGCTATTAAGATTGACAGGACGATAGCGAAATAAAAGTTTCGGAAACCGTATCGCTGCCATCAGTTGTTTTGCATCCTGTGATAGGTCAAGTCCGGGTAATGCGCATAAAGTTTTCCAGAACGCTTCTCGTTCTTGTGCATTCATTCTTTCAGCCCCCTATCTTCCACCGCATTCACGCCGCCAGCGCATTGGCATTGACCCGTTCAATCGCCTGTCGGATGCCTGCCCACACGGACAGGTCTGTGAACACTTCCACGATGCTGCCGTAGTCGGTAAACGGTGCTTCCTGCAAAACGGACATATCTTTCATCATGCCGTTATGAACAATGTACTCCACAATCTGGTTTACGAAGTAAATCTGCCGGCTGTCCAAGCTGGCATCGTTCAGGTACTGCGCAAACGCCTCCTTTGCCGCGTTCATGTCAACCCCGACGATTTCTCGCACGAACTCGCCCAGCGGCTTTTGCCCATACTCGGCCTCATAGTCCTGCTTGGTGCCGACTTCACTCCAAAGAATTTTCTCCAGTGCCTGTACATCTTCCGCGGTCAGGGGGACATTGCTTTTGAGCTTGGCAATCACCACATTGTCCATATGCTGCCGCACATAGAATTCTGCTTTAGCCTTGTAGTTCTTAAGGTCATCATTTTCCAAATCTGATTCATTCCAGTCTACAGAGAGAATCTCATCATCAAAATTCGTATCATAGCGCACGCTGGTTTGCGGGATATACTTCATAAGGTCTCGCAGATTTTCCCGGATATGCTTAAATTCGTTGATTCCGGCATTCTCTACATAGTCCGTATGCAGAATTTTGTCGATCAATTCGGCTTGCGCCATGATTTCTGGGATGTTCGCCACAGATGCAACAGCGGAAACCTTCTTAAACAGGTCGCTGCGGGCTTTGCCATACTTCTTTCCCGCCAGGTACGCAAGCTCGATGCCGTATATCAGCGCATCGAACCGCAGCGCCTTAGCATCGTCCTCTTCCGGTGTAATGAGCGGTGCCAACTCCTGCCCCATGAGCAGGGTGTCCTCATAGGTCAGCGCATTGTAGTTGTCCGCATTTGAGTAAAGCTCTACATATTTGAGGTGCTGCCGGACAGCGAAGTTCTCCCTGTTCAGCTCCTGCACCTTGCCTACCATATCCTCTACCAACGCCTTGCGGAAGGAAATCAAGTCCGTCGTCTGATACGCCAAGTCTTGCAATTTGAACGCAATTTGGGCCTTCAGATGGAAGATCGCTCCTTGTAAGGCAATCATATTGGCAGTGGGCCGTCCCTTGTTCATGCGAAAGAACTCAAAGTTGCCGCAAAAGTCAAAGATGTAGAACTTGTCCTTATCCTTACCGTCCAGCAGCCTCGGGCACAGACGGGTGCCTCGCCCGATCATCTGCCAGAACTTCGCCTTGCTCATGACCTTCTTGAAAAACACCAGATTCAGCACCTCCGGCACGTCAATGCCGGTGTCCAGCATATCTACAGAAATGGCAATCTGCGGCAGCTTTTTCGGATCAGAAAACTCATCGATGGCGCTTTGCGCATAGGTCATATAGTTGTCGATGACTTTGGCGAAACCGGGCAAGTGCGGATATTCCTTGTTGAACACCTCAAGGATTTTCTCGGCGTGGATGTGGTTCTTTGCAAAGATGATGGTTTTGCCCAATTTGCTGCCATAGTCGATGGTCAAGCCGTGGGTCATCAGTGTGTTCAGCACCTGCCGGATGGTATCTTCATTGAAAATCCACTCGTTCAGCGCCGACGATGCAATGCTCTCCGGAAGTTCACCATTCTCGTCCTCAAAAGTGTCCTCGTAAGCCCGCTTGTCCGCGTCGGAAAGTTCATCGTAGACAATGCCCTGTTCAATGAATTTCAGTTTCGTTTCTACAGACAGGAAATCCACCAGATACCCGTCCTTCACCGCCTGCGCCAGCTCATAGCCATAGGTGGGCACGCCATTTTCCAACTCAAAAATCTCATAGGTATTCTTGTCAATTTCGTCCTTGGGCGTGGCCGTCAGTCCCACCAGCGGGGCATCAAAGTAGTTGAAAATATCCCTGTATTTGTTGTAAACGGAGCGGTGAGCTTCGTCGCAGATGACCAGATCGAAATGCCCGCAGGTGAAGAGTTTGCCCTCCTCGTCCTGTACACTGTCGATGACGTTGTACATGGTCTGATAGGTGGAAAATACGCAGTGCGCTGTGTAGTTATCCTTCTCCTCGCAGAGATTGGTAACGGAGAGATCGGGCAGCAGATTCACAAAGCTGCGCTTGGCCTGCGTTACCAGACTGTTGCGGTCAGCAAGGAAGAGAATATTTTTCACCCAGCCGTGCTGAAGCAGCACATCACACAGAGCAATGACCGTCCGCGTCTTGCCGGAGCCGGTGGCCATGACCAGTAGCGCCTTGCGGCGGTTCCGGGCAAAGGCATCGCAGGCGGCCTTGATGGCGCCCTCCTGATAATAGCGTCCGGCTATCTTCCGATCCACCATGACATTTTTCAGGCTTGTCCGCATGGTCTGGAGATTGAACAGTTTTTCCAGATCCCGCTTGGAGTAGATAGCGGCACACTTGCGTTCGGGATAGATATTGTCCGTAATGCGGGTCTCAAAGCCATTGGTCAGGAAAATGACCAGGCGGCGGTGATACTTCTTTTCCAGCAGGTCTGCATAGAGCTTTGCCTGCTGGCGTCCCTTGGCCACATCCACGCATGTGCGCTTAGCCTCCACCACTGCCAGCGGGCGGCCATCATCGCCGTAGAGCACATAGTCCGCATAACCCACCTCGGACTTGTTTGGCATACCGGGCAGTTCTACCTCATTCAGCCAGTTCTTCCCCTCTATCCATCCGGCGTCGGTGAGCATGGTGTCGATGTAAAGTTTCCGGGTCTTGTATTCGGACAAATCCAGCGGCTTCGGCACATAGGTCTGCTGCTGCTCAGTTCGGCGGGCGGTGAGCTCTTCCTTCAAAGCGGCATTCTCCGCCATAAGGGCTGCAAAATCTACATCGGGTATCGGCTGCGAAGGAACTGTGGGCGCTTCGGCGGGCTGCATCAGCAAGGAACAGTCAAAGTGCCCCTCTGTGTAGTTCTCACCATAGCAATAGGCCACGAAGTCCAAGAATACATAGAGGTTCTCCAGACATAGCGCCGCCTGCTCCTCGGTAATCTTTTTACCGCTGTGTGCGGCGTTATTGCCCGTGCGGCGAATAAAATCCATACGCCGCCAGAGGTCAGTGCCAACGATATCCCGGAAGTCCTCGGTGTTCATCAGGCTGACCAGTGTATCCTGATAGGGCATGACCAGCGCCTTGTCCACAGAGTACATCCACTTCACGGCAAACTCCATCGCCCTGCGGCAGTTCAGCACGCAGGCGGATGGATCGATATGTAAGATCCGCTCAGCGGAGACGGCAACAGAGGCAAAGGGATCAAATTGTGGGATGGAGGAGAATATGTCAAAGTTGGTCATGGTCGATACCTCACCTGTTTAACGCTTTTTGTTCTTCATTGCGTCTTTTATATCATTTACAAAAAAAGCAAGCAGATGCCCTTTTTTTACCCTAGGCATTCCCAAATCTTTTCTCATATCGTTCATTATAGTTTCTGTCAAGAACAGATTGTCCATCCCGTTACTTTTCAATGCATTTTCTTTAAACTTTACCCAGTCATTCACCACTTTGGGAGACCCCCATAAAGTGATTTTTTTAGAAAACCGCGTTAAGTCTTTAATCATTTCTTCTTCAGGGTATTCTTTGCCAGGTTTGCTACTCTGCTGTATTTTATAGACCATTTCAATAAATTCACTATAAGGATCTTCACGTTTTTGAGTAAGATACTCCCTTCTTGTGCGCCTATATTCCACGGCTTTCGCAACAATTGAGCTCAGTACGACGCCAAGGATTGATACTGCTCCTGTTATAAGTGCCACGATAACTACGGCATCCATCTTTGGTAGCGTCTGTGATACCCATGTCAGCAAACTGGCTCCAGCTTTTATTGCATACTGGATTACTTTTACCACAATAAAAATCGCCAAAACCACTAATGTAAGGGCTGCTATCGTACCGATAGCTTGATTCCATTTTGGATGCTCTTCCGCAAAAGACCGCTTATTCTCTATTTTGTTGGTTCTTATGTTCATGTCCCCCCTCCTCACCCGAAATATTTCTGCATCAAACTGTCGAACAATAGTTGTGCTTCGTCCAACGCCTTCTGTATGGCAACTTTTGATTTGTCGGTCTGTTCTTTGAACTGAACAAACTTCCGTTGCAGTTCGATTGGTGGCAGATAAAGACCGATATTTTGCATTTCTTGTGCATTGATATTTGCCTGTCCGATAGCGGTTTTGCACATAGCAAGCAGCATTTGTTTAGAAAATTCTGTATTTAGGAACTCAGAAAGAAATTCCGGCAAAATACGCTCACTAACCCGAACTCTAATTACAAATCCCGCCAAAACCATCATATCGTCTCGATTATACACACACGTTTTCCCAACGAGCTCCTTGCTGTTAGTACGGTTGAAAAGTACATCGCCACGGCGTACAGTGCATTTGTCTAATTCGTTATCCGGAATATCAATACGCTTCGTATCGGATAAATCCAATTCACCGCCATAAGTAATATTGTTCATTCGAAGATACGGGTATTTGCCACCATCCACTGCTGGCCGACTGGAACCATAGCGTACATCGGAAACAACATCTCTTATAGTTCCAGTCTCCCATCCTTTTGGGTTAGCTGGATATATCCCAAACATTTCGACAAATCGGGCTTTGATAAGCTCGTCCAGCTTTTGGAGTTGATTTTTGCGCAATCGAATAATTTCCGATACACGTTCTAAAGCATCAACAGCAGCTAACTGTTGACTAATTTCTGGCACATTGATTTCGATGTCGGATACAATCTTTTTAGATATTTCTTTGAAAGTCGCACCACGACCAAGTGAATTGAGATATGCGGTGTTCCCTTTTAGAAACCAATATAAATATCGATTGTTTATCCTGTCCGAACAGATAAGATTTTTGAATCCTTGGTTACAATACATCTCGCAACCCGCAATAGCAACTTTTCCAATTGGCGCTCTCGATGAAAGGATAACAGTTCCAGAGGGAAAAGATGAAAGACCTGTTTTCTTGACTCCAAGCTCAGTTAATTTTCGTGCGCTATCAGTGATAATATATGATTCATCATCTATTTCGGCCGGGGTAATCCATTTCAAATTTCCATCCCAGTATTCTGCAATACCCGTCTTGGGAGTGCTACCTGATACGATTTCACATATCTCGCCAAGTTTGTATTTAGCCATTGTTTTTCACCCACAAGTCCGATTTGAATCACCAAAATATTGCTTGCCAGTCACAGAGTATCGACAGCTGTCAAAGTTCTCTGGGCTGAGCGGAACAATTCTGCTTAATGTGACATACCCATCGCTATAAAGAGCATTTACCGTTTTCAAGACTTCTAATTCCGGTTCATTTACCACAGGGGCAATATCGTGAATATTTGTATCCGGGTGGGTGCAAATAAAGTCATATACACGCTTCTTCATTTCAGCATCTCCTCCAGTTCATCCATCGCAGTACCGATTTCCTTCTCCAGTCGCCGCAGCTCCGCCAAAATCTCGTTGGTAGGCGGATACTCCACGGACTTATACTCGGTTTTCTTGTATTTATTGATGGACAGGTCATAGCCATTTTCTACGATCTCCGCCTTGGGCACGAAGAAGGATTTTTCCGTGCGCTGGCGGTCTTTTTCGGCATCCAGATTGCGGAACCGTGCAATGATATCAGGGATATCGTTGTCTGCCACCGGGCTGCGCCTATCGTCCAACGAGAAGCCGTCTGCGGTCATGTCATAGAACCACACATTGTCCGTGCCGCCGTGGCCGGTCTTGGTGAAGATGAGCACGGCGGTGGACACGCCTGCGTAGGGCTTGAACACGCCGGAAGGCATAGAGATCACGGCCTCCAGCCGGTTGCCGTCTACCAGTTCCTTGCGGATGGCTTTGTGCGCCGTGGACGAGCCGAACAGTACGCCGTCCGGCACGATGCAGGCGCAGCGTCCGCCGATGCGCAGCATCCGCAGGAACAGAGCCAAAAACAGCAGTTCCGTTTTCTTGGTCTTGCAGACTTTCAGCAGATCTGCCGAAACGGTGTCGGCATCCAGACTGCCCTTGAACGGTGGATTGGCCAAAATCAGGGAATACTTTTCCTTGTCCGGGTTCTGATCGGACAAGCTGTCCCGGTATTCGATAAAGGGATTGTCAATGCCGTGGGTCATCATGTTCATCGCGCCGATGCGGAGCATGGTTCTGTCCATGTCGTAGCCGAAAAACATGTGGTTCATATAGTGATCCTTCTTCTGGCGGTTGAAGAAGATTTCTTCTTTGCGGTGCTCCTTCAGGTATTCACCCGCAGAAACAAGGAAGCCGGAAGTGCCGCAGGCCGGGTCGCAGATCACATCGTCCGCTTTTGGGTCCATCAGCTCCACCATCATGCGGATAATATGGCGCGGGGTACGGAACTGGCCGTTGAGGCCAGACTGGGCAATTTTGCTCAGCAGATATTCATAGGTATCGCCGCGCACATCCACCGCCTGAGATTCGTTCATCAGGCGATAAATCTCGTCCAGCGCATCCACCACTTTGGACAGCAGCAGCGGCGTGGGCAGCTTGAAAATGGCATCGTCCATGTACTTGGAATAGGCGCTGTTCTTATCCCCGTGGAGGTTCTTGATGAACGGAAACACCCACTCCTGCATCACGCTGTACATCTTTCCGGCGGGGAAATCGTGGAATACACTCCACTTAAGCTGCTGGCCGTCGATGGTACGGTCACCGACCTGCACCTCATCCGCAAAAATGCTCTGATACGGCAGCCCCAGCATGGCAGCTTCCTTGGCCCGGAGATTGTCGGTGTCATCCAGATCATGGATGAACATCAGATAGGTGATCTGCTCAATAACATCCAGCGGGTTCACCAGTCCGCCCGCCGCAAAAATATCCCAGAGGCTGTCGATTTTGTTTTTCAGTTCACCTGTAATCATTTATTCTCTCTCCCTGTTCCAAGTATAAGAAGTGTAGCGTCCGCCGCCGATTTTCAAGATTTCTCCAGACTTTATCAAATCCGCCAGTGCGCGCTGGACGGTGATCTGGCTGATATCCGGGCATTTGGCCATGATTTCACTCTTGGTGATCTTGCCGAGGTGGTTCTTGATGATCTCCCGCACACGGTCGGGCTTGGACAGGCCCTTGGTGGTCAGCAGCTCGATCCGGCTCTCGAAATCCCGGTACGCCGCCACCAGAACGCCCAGCATATAGGTGACAAAGGGGGCATAGTCGTTGGTTCCCTCATGCCAGTTGTATGAACTCTGCTGCAAAGCTTCGTAATATGTTTCCTTGGTGTCGGAAATCAATTTCTCAATGCTGATATACTTGCCCACGATATAGCCGGAGCGGTACAGGAGCAGCAGCGTCAGGAGCCTGCTCATGCGGCCATTCCCGTCATTGAAGGGGTGGATGCAGAGAAAATCCAGAATGAAGATGGGAATCAGCAGCAGCGGGTCAAGGTCGGTGTCTTGCATGGCCGTCTGGAATGCGTCGCAAAGTGCGTTGATGGCCTCCGGCGTTTCCCATGCAGGGATCGGTTGAAAGCGGGTAATCTGCTCACCATTCGCCAGTTCTTCTGCAATGACATTGTCGGAGTTTTTGTAGTTTCCTCCGATAGTTTTTCCGCTGAATTTAAATAAGTCGCGGTGAAGCTGCAAAATGATAGATGGCTTTGGAGGAATGAAATCGTGGCTTTCATGGATCGTTGCAAGCACATCGCGGTATCCAGCAATCTCTTTTTCACTGCGAGTTTTTGGCATTGTTTTATCACGCACGATTTTCTTCAGTCTGTCATCCGTGGTGATAATTCCCTCGATGCGGTTAGATGCCTCTGTGCTCTGAATTTTCGCAACTTCCAGAAGTTCAGACAACGCATCCGCTTTAGCCTCGATAAAGAGATTTTGCTGCCCCTTGTATTCGTGAATCTGCGTCAGGTAGGCCACGACCTCTGGCGTCAGCAATTTGTTGTATTCTGTTTTGAAGTCGAACGCTCTCATGCACTGCCCTCATTTGAATTTCAATTTCATCAAATCTCATCGAATGATGCAATTATAGTATATCCTTGAATTACATCGCTGTCAATATCAATTTTCTCATTTTTGCATTAATGATAAAATTAGAATTTGGCTGTCGTCTGCTATGCATCATGTTCCCTCGTAGGCGCTGACAATCGAAAACTGTATCGTTACAATTTCAGATTGTCAGCAAAAAAGGAAGTCCGCAACTCATCGGTACGGACTTCCTTTTGTGTTTTCTGAGCAGACATTGCAAGCTGCATTTTGGCAGTTTGTATATGCACCCGCGAGGAAAATGAGGGATTGCAAAGGGAATATTCTCTTTGCCGCTGGGTTTCCAATAGGGGCGCGAGCATCCCTGTTGGCACACGATTTTGCTCTGCAAAGTCTAGTGTGTTATACCTTTGCTTCCGGCTGACGCGGGAAAGGGGTTGACGGTATACTCTGCGGTGCGGCAGAGTGTGGCAACAAACGCTTTTTCGCGGCAGTAGGACAGGCGGATTTTGTGATGTGAGCTACAGCACAAACGCAGGATTTTTGAGAAGCAAAATCCGACTGGCCGGAAAAGGAGGCAGAGGTATATAAAGCCCCCGTCCCGCCGCAGCGACGTTCCCCGTTTCAGCGTTTCTTCCGTTTTCCCTTGCCATGGGTCATGGTCGTTTTCCCGCGTTGGCTGATGGGGCTTTTCAGGTACTTGGACTTTTTAAGTCCGCTGATGATTGAGACAAATTCTTCCTTTGTAAGTGTGTCATAATCAAGCCCAATCGTTGCCATGAACGCACGGATTTGTTTTTCCTCGGAGCTTCCCTCAAAGTTCATTGCCTCCCGTAACTGGTTCTGCATATTTTCTGCAAAGGAGACTTCATCCGCAGTCATGGTATCGGGGCGGTGTTCACTCCGAATGTCACGGAGAATGCCTTTCAGGTCATCCGCAATCAGGCTTCCGAAATATTCATCTTCCCGAATCTGCGCCACTTCTAATGTCCGCAGATGCAGGTCATTTTCCTCACCGCCATTTTTTATCAACGCCATCTGCCGGACGGCTTCCAGCACGGCGTTCATATCGTTGACGCGCATATCTGCGATCCGGTCAACGTAAATCTCAGCATCCAGCATAAAGCGCTGGAAATCCTTGTGGCAGATCAGCTCCGACAGCAGCCGGTGGTTGAACTTGCCTGTTCTTAATACATCAATCGAAGCATCACTCAAATGCAGCTCATGCAGAGCTGTGTTTGGGTGATTTTTTGTTTCCGTCCGCCCCATCAGATAGTC
>ERZ772812.2453-NODE-2453-length-11811-cov-4.743790_pt1 | contig 11811 bp, 10 predicted proteins | sample MGYA00511343_ERZ772812 | MGnify/ENA primary metagenome ERZ772812 (study PRJEB29015, sample SAMEA2737706) | human gut metagenome | biome: human gut; feature: human-associated habitat; material: faeces | place: China | collected 2012 ...
AGCAGGATAGAATTATTGAAGTAATAAGAGCTTGTTTTGAATAGTTGTTTAAAGCAATATTATGGAGAAATATTATGTATGCAAGATGCTTTAAAAGAATAATTGATTTTTCTCTGAGCTTGATAGCGTTAATTGTTCTTTCACCTTTATTAGTAATTTTAATAATTCTGGGAACGTTCTTTATGCGTGGAAATCCCTTTTTTACGCAAGAACGTCCAGGGAAAAATGAAAAAATATTTAAATTGATAAAGTTTCGTACAATGGATAATCGAAGAGATAAAGATGGAAATTTATTACCTGATGAAGTTCGGTTGAATAAATATGGGCGCTTTTTGAGAGCTTCTTCATTTGATGAATTACCGGAATTGGCAAATATTGTAAAGGGTGATATGAGTCTTATAGGGCCAAGGCCACTATTAATAGAATATTTACCAAAATATAATGAATTTCAACGCCATAGACATGATGTAAGACCAGGATTAACTGGATATGCTCAAGCACATGGAAGAAATACTGTTTCTTGGGAAGATAAATTCGCAATGGATGTATGGTATACAAAGCATATTACTTTTAAGGAAGATATTAAAATTATCTTTGCAACTATAAATATTGTATTAAAACATGAAGGGATAAGTTCAACATCATCAGCGACTATGGAAAAATTTAAAGGTACTCCGGAAGGGGTAGTGGCAAAATGGGAGGCTCCATATTGAGAAAATTAGTAATTATAGGTGCTAGTGGGCATGGGAAAGTTATTGCAGATATTGCTCTAAAAAATCAATATGAGAAAATTATCTTTTTGGATGATGATGATACAATAATGGAATGTGCTGGTTTTCCGGTGAAAGGAACTACGGAAGATATTGAAAAATATTTATTTTGGGATTTCATCGTCGCAATAGGTGAGGCAAATGTTCGAAAAAAAATATTTGATAAATTAGAACTGAAGTCTTGTAATATTGTATCACTGATTCATCCGAAAGCAATAATTAGCAGACGTGTTCAAATAGAAAAAGGTACTGTCATAATGGCGGGTGCAATTATTAATTCGGACACAAAAGTTGGTAAGGGTTGTATTGTGAACACAGGAGCATCAGTTGATCATGACGGGATAATTCAAGATTTTGTGCATATATCAGTAGGAGCACATGTTGCCGGAAGTGTACATATTGGATTAAAAACCTGGGTAGGAGCAGGAGCAATAGTTTTAAATAATTTAAATATTTGCAATGAATGTATGATAGGAGCAGGAGCAGTTGTGATCGATGACATAAATATAAAAGGAACATATATTGGAGTGCCTGCCAAGTTATTAGTGAAGGAGACCAGCTATGAAAAGTCAAGCTTAAATTAGCTGGAAATTAATAAATCCTTTTCGTGGTAAAAATGGGTAACCTTAATAAGGCTCCCTGGTGGGTGCTTTTAAACAAATCTATGATGTAGGTATCCAGACCTCTTAATCGAGGTTAAATTCCAGGTTGTCAGTCATCATTTTCCAGATGATTCTGACGAGCTTGCCGGCACAGTGCCCAAGAGCATTATAGTGAGTCCGGCCTTCAGCCATCTTGGCGTCATAGTAAGTCTTGAAGGTGGCATTGCTTTTAACAACATTGTGAGCTGCATTAACAAGTGCATATCTGAGGCCTTTAGATCCACGTTTTGACATTCTGGTCTTCTTAGCCTGAAAGTTTCCAGACTGATAGACAGAAGGATCCAAACCGGCATATGCAAGCAGCTTGTTGGGGCTGGAGAAACGGTGGATATCACCGATTTCGCCAAGTATCATTCCTCCATTGATATATCCGATACCAGGAATGGTCATAATGACAGAATCATTGAATTTCATGATTTCCGTCATTTCAGCTTCAACTCTTTCTAATTGGCTATCGAGTAACTCTATTTGTTGAATTGTGTGAGTTACCTGGATAGATAGAGAACTGTCGCTGGCACCGACGGACTTCTGTGCGAGAACTCTTAACTGCTGAGCCATCTCTTTGTTAAAGCGTCCATGCGAGTTCACTTTGAGAAGATGAGCCAGATGAGTCATATGCATAGAAGCGCATAGACAGATTTTTGATGCAGACCTGATTTGAAGAAATACTGCAATTCAGGGAATATCTCATCCACGTAAGAAGTCAGCTGAATCTTTAGGCGGGTTCGCTGCTTAATGGTTTTCTGACGGAATCGTCCAAGGGCTTTTAAGTCCATCAGATCAAGGTCATAGAAGGTCACAAATCTGAGAGATTCCTGCATCATGAGAGTTTTGCAAATGATGTATATCTCAGTGATCTGCCTGTTGTATAATATGTTCTTCAAAAAGGAATGTTTTGCACAGGAGCAGGAATATCGCATGGTGTTCCTCTGTGTACATAAAAGAGAGCATCAAGTGCCGGAAAATAGCATTCCGGTGGAATATCGGATAAAAGATGAAGTATTTATTCCGTTTATAAGAATGAAGCTTGGAGATATAAGCTGTTTAAAATCTGTTTGCGTTGGGACGAAGAATACGAGTGATCTGGCGGTTAAGGGATTGCGGCATTATTTTGGAAGCAGAAATCTGGAAGTGCGTGTGAAAAAGTCGGAGATTCCGCTGCGGTATTGACAGTCGTTGGAGACGGGAACGGGCAAGCTTGGAAGAAAGCATTCAGCTCTTGAGTCATAAAAAGTTTTCTGATATCATTATTCTAAATGTAAAAATGATAGATTGACAAAATGAGCGAAAAATGAAACGGAGATGAAGAAAATGGAATATACAGAATTTGGAAAGACACAGCTTCGTGTATCCAGGATGTGTCTTGGTACATGGGGAATCGGAGGTGCCGGATGGGATTCTTATTCCGACGAAAGCCGGATGGATGCGATCAAGGCAGCAGTAGATTGTGGAATCAATTTTATTGATACGGCACCTGCCTACAACGGAGGCAGGGCAGAACAGTATATCGGAGAAGTTGTGCACAAACTTGGCGTCAGGAAAGAAGTGATCCTGGCTACCAAGTGTGGAAATGAATTTATTAATGGAAAATATGTACGCTGCGGGGCGGCAGATAAGATCATGCGGGAATGCGAAGAATCACTCCGTAATCTGAAGACAGATTATATCGATGTATATCTGGTCCACTGGCCGGATCCGAATGTTCCGATGGAAGAGACAATGGATGCGCTTAATACACTGAAAAAGCAAGGAAAGATTCTGCATATCGGAGTATCGAATTTTACAAAAGAACAGATGGAAGAAGCAGAAAAATATTGTGCTATAGAAGCATATCAGCCACAGTATTCTATGGTAGATCGGAAATGGGAGCAGCTGATCCGGTGGGCCTGTGCTCAGAAAATGGGAGTTATGACTTATGGAACACTCGGAGGAGGCATTTTAACCGGAAAATACAGAGAACTCAAGGAATATGGTGTGGATGATAACCGAAACCGGTTTTACCCATATTTTAAAGAACCGTTGTTTTCAAAAGTAATGCTTCTTTTAAGAACAATGGATCAGATCAGTGAGGAACGAAATGTTCCATTGTCGCAGATTGCATTGAACTGGACCTTGCAGAGACCTTTTATTTCTTCTTGTATTATAGGAGCGCAGAGCCGCGATAAAATTGAAGAGAACTGCAAGGTATTTGAGTGGAAACTAAGTGATGATGAGATGCAGCTGCTGGAACAGGCTTTGAAAAAGACTATTATATAAGACTACAAAGGAAGACGAGGAGGAATAAACATTATGGAAGAGAAGCGTACCGGCTTATTTGAAAACGGTCTGATCTGGTTCGGCGCAGGGGTTTCGATCGCAGAGATCCTGACCGGAACATATCTGGCCCCGCTTGGCATGGGAAAAGGACTGGCGGCAATCATAGTAGGACATATCATTGGCTGTCTGATGCTTTTCCTGGCAGGAGTGATCGGCGGTAAAGTCAGAAAGAGTGCAATGGAGACTGTAAAGATGAGCTTTGGACAGAAGGGAAGTATCCTTTTTGCGGTCTTGAATGTGTTGCAGCTTGTCGGCTGGACTGCGATCATGATCTATGACGGGGCACTGGCAGCAGACGGTGTGATGCATACCGGCAGATGGATATGGTGCCTGGTGATTGGAGCATTGATCATTCTGTGGATTGTGATCGGAATTACGAATCTGGGCAAGATCAATACCGTTGCGATGGCAGCATTATTTATCCTGACACTGATTCTGTGTAAGGTGATATTTACAGGAAGCGGGGCGGGAACACCGTCTGACGACAGTATGACATTTGGAGCAGCAGTAGAGCTTGCGGTTGCAATGCCATTATCGTGGCTGCCGCTGATCAGTGATTACACAAGAGAGGCGAAAGAGCCGGTGAAAGCAACTGCAGTCAGTGCGGTTACATATGGAATCGTAAGCTGCTGGATGTATGTGATCGGAATGGGAGCTGCTATCATTACCGGAGAGTATGACATTGCACAGATCATGTTAAAGGCAGGTCTTGGCATCCTGGGACTTCTGATCATTGTATTTTCAACAGTTACAACCACTTTCCTGGATGCATACTCTGCTGGAATCTCCAGTGAGACGGTTGTAAGCAGATGGAACGGAAAGCATGTTGCTATCGTTGTGACAGTGATTGGAACGGCCGCAGCAATTGTATATCCGATGGATAATATAACGAATTTCCTGTATCTGATCGGTTCTGTATTTGCACCGATGATCGCTATTCAGATTGCTGACTTTTTCCTGTTAAAACAAGATAAAAGCAGCCAGGCAGTGCATATGCCGAACATGATCATCTGGGTGATTGGATTCGTTGTGTACAGAATTCTTATGAATGTAGATATGCCGGTAGGAAATACATTGCCGGATATGGTGATCACGATCATCCTGTGTCTGATCGCCGGGAAATTAATACCTGAAAAAAATCAGAAAAAATAAAAAAGTTAAGAAAAATGGCCGCTGTACCGGTAGTGAATAATCTGCTGGCGCAGCGGCCATTTTTTATGATTAAAATTCATAGACAAAATCTATCAACTTTCATAAAAATACTAATTTGTCTTTTATTTAACAAAATCATATAATCAAATTATAAAGAAATGCAAACAAATATAATCATATTTTTATGGAGGTTAGTAAACTATGAAAAACAATTTTCCACACGTATTCAGCCCTCTTACGATCAGAGGTATGACACTCAAAAACCGTGTTGTAATGATGCCTATGGGAAGTGATTTCGCCGGACATGATGGGGAACTGAGCGACGAACATATCAAATATTATGAGCTGCGTGCACGTGGCGGCACAGGGCTTATCATGGTTGAGAACGTCTGTGTAAAATATCCGGAAGGATCGAACGGAACTACACAGCTTCGTCTTGACAAGGACTGCTACATTCCACGCCTTTTTACATTAACGGAAGCCTGTCACAGACAGGGGGCACTGATGGGGATTCAGATCAATCATGCAGGTGCGTCTGCGATGAGTTCCAGAATCGGTATGCAGCCGGTATCTGCGTCACGTTTTCCGTCAAAAGCCGGTGGAGAGATTCCGCGCGGACTTTCGAAAGAGGAGATCACAAGCATTGCAAAAGATTATGGAACCGCTGCAAAGAGAGCAGTCAATGCCGGATTTGATGTTGTAGAGATCCATGCCGGACACTCTTATCTGATCAGCCAGTTCTTATCGCCTACTACAAATGACCGTACAGATGAATTTGGCGGATCTGCTGAGAACCGAGCCCGTTTCTGCCGTATGGTCATTGATGAAGTCCGTAAGGCTGTCGGACCTAGAGTTCCGATCTCTCTGCGTCTTAGTGTAGACGAGCTTGTCGAAGGTGGTAATACGGTAGAAGATTGCCTGGAATATCTGGAATACCTGAACGATGAAGTAGATATCTTCGATACTTCAGCCGGATTAAATGCTTCTATCCAGTATCAGATTGATGCGAACTATCTGGAAGATGGATGGCGTTCATACATGGCGAAGGCGGTTCGTGATAAATTCGGAAAGCCGACGATCGCGATCGGAAATATCCGTGATCCTAAGATCGCCAATGACATCCTTGCCAGAGGTGATGCTGATCTGATCGGTATGGGACGTGGACTGATCGCCGATCCTGACTGGTGTAATAAAGCACAGTACGGGGATGTATGTGATATCCGTAAATGTATCTCTTGTAACGTCGGATGTGTCGGCAACCGTATCGGCGGTAACAAACCGCTTCGCTGTACGGTCAACCCGGATCTGATAGGCGGAGAAGCTTATAAAAAACAGAAAGTAAATAAACCATGTAATGTCGTAGTTGTAGGTGCCGGAACTGCCGGACTGGAAGCTGCATGTACAGCTGCTGAAGTTGGATGTAAAGTTACGTTACTGGAGAAAGAGAAAGAGGCAGGTGGTCTGTCGGTAGAGATCTCTAAGATTCCTGCGAAGAAGAGACTTGCGGATTTCCCGACTTATCTGAAATACCGTGCATCAAAACTTCCGAATCTGACAATCAAAACAGGAGTAGATGCAACGGTCGCTGAGATTAAAAAATACAACCCGGATCTTGTTGTAAATGCGACTGGTTCGGTACCGCTCCTTCCACCGATCGAAGGACTGCATGACAATCTTGGAAAGAAAGATGCCAGCGTGTATTCTATCAAAGATATGATCGCAGCTGTTAAGAACTATCCGGAAGACATGACAGGCAAGAAGGTTGTTGTTGTCGGAGGTGGTGCGGTAGGACTTGATGTTGTTGAATTCTTTGCCCCACGCGGTGCAGAGACAACCATCATCGAAATGATGCCGGTTATCGGAAACGGACTGGATGCATCTTCTACATCAAGTATGAAAGAATGCATGGAAAAACATCATGTAAGACAGATGACGAATACAGCCCTGCAGAAAGTAAATGCACATTCCTTCCTCGTAAAATACGATGGAAAAGAAGAAGAACTTCCGTTTGACTATGGTTTCGTATGTCTCGGAATGAGAGCGAATGCCCCGATTTGGAATGACATTCAGGAAGCTTTTACAGGTGAAGATGTGGAAGTCCTCAACATTGGTGATTCTGTACGTGCGAGACGTATCATTGACGGAACGGATGCCGGACGCCATATGGTATTGAATACCCTTGAAAGATTGAACTATCTTTAAAATATGTCCCTAAAAGGGAACCCCTTTCCAATATAAATATAAATATAAATACAAAGAAGCTTCGGAGAATCCTGCTACCTGTGATTCTCCGAAGCTTTTTGTGAAAATAACTATCTCCGGGTCCACTTCTATGATATGATATAGTATAACTGATCAATAAAAAAACAATTGGGGGAAATACGTAATGAAAAGTTTGCTGATTCTCGGTGCAGGCGGATTCGGCCGGATGGTAGCGGAGACTGCGCAGGCACTGGGGTATGAAAAGGTTGTATTTTTGGATGATGCGGTGAAGGATGAAGCGGTCATCGGAATGTGCTGTGATTATGAGATCAGGCATAGGGAGTATCCGGTGGCAGTAGCAGCATTTGGAAATAACAAGATGCGTCTGTACTGGACGGATAAATTGCTGGAAGAAGGGTATGAGGTACCGGCAATCGTGCATCCGTCTGCAGTTGTAAGTCCGAGTGCGGTGCTGGAGCCGGGCTGCTTTGTGATGCAGAGAGCGGTGGTAAATACCAATACCCGGATCGGACGTGCGGTGCTGGTGAACAGCGGGGCGATCGTAGATCACAATTCGGTGGTATGTGCCGGAGCGCATGTCGGACTGGGAAGTGTTGTAAAGTCAGACTGTACGATCGAGAGCGGATGTAAAGTGGAGGCAGGAGAAGTGATCTTCTCAACCAGAAGGAAGATCGAGGGCGTGGACAGCCGGAGTCTGGAAGATGCCGTGTACGCATTTGGTTTCGGGCAGCAGTGCAGTTATGTGAAGCCGTTCGGAGAAGGCCACATCAATGAGACTTATGCAGTCTATATGCCGGGCGCAGATGGAAAGGATACGCCGCTCTATGTTTTGCAGCGCATCAATATTAATGTATTCAAGAACCCGGATCAGGTAATGGCGAATATATTCGGCGTTACGGAGTATCTGCGCAGTATGATCCGTGAGGAAGGTGGAGATCTGGACAGAGAGGCATTGTCTTATATTAAGACAAAATCAGGAGAGAGCTATTTTGAAGATGCGGACGGACAGCCATGGCGCTGCCTGCATTATGTACCGGATTCTGTGTGCTATCAGATGGTGGAGAGACCGGAACAGTTCTATCAGTCGGCACTCAGCTTTGGCCATTTTCTGAAGCAGCTGGGGGATTATCCGGCCGAGAGTCTCTATGAGACGATTCCGAAGTTCCACGATACGGTGAAGCGTTTCCGTGATTTCAAAGACGCACTGCGGAAAGATGTGAAGAACAGGGCAAGACTTTGCCGTGAAGAAATAGAGTTTGTACTGGCACGCGAGGATGACTGCGGTGTCCTTATGAAGCAGCTTGAGGAAGGAATACTTCCGCTCCGTGTGACGCACAACGATACCAAGCTGAATAACATTTTGTTTGATAAGAATACAGGAGAGGGATTGTGCATCATCGATCTGGACACGATCATGCCGGGACTTGCGGCAAATGACTTTGGTGATTCCATCCGGTTCGGGGCATCGACAGCGGAAGAAGATGAGAAGGATCTGAACAAGGTGCACTTTGATATAGAGCTTTACCGCATCTACGTGAAAGGGTATCTGGAGATGGCGAAGGATGTACTGACACCGGCGGAGAACGCCAGTCTTCCGTGGGGAGCGAGACTTATGACACTGGAATGCGGCATGCGTTTTCTTGCTGACTTCCTCCAGGGCGATGTATATTTCAAAACAACTTATCCGGAACACAATCTTGTTCGGGCAAGAACACAGTTCAGGCTTGTAAAAGAGATGGAAGAACAGTTTGATCAGATGCAGGAAATCGTTGAGACGTTCTGAAAGTGAGAAAAAATTGTTGTAACTAAAATACAATTTAATTTCTGGTTTAAAGTTGACAGATAATAAAATACATTTTATTATAAATATAAGTTTGATATATAAAGATAACGAAGAGAGTTAAAACGGAAGGAGAATTCAACAGATGTTAAACGATAATTTTGTAACATTTGAAATTGGAAAAGCAAAGCATATCGCACTCGTTGCCCATGATGGTAAGAAAAAAGAACTGATCGAATGGTGCGACAAGAATAAGGAAATCTTAAAAGGTCATTTCTTATGCGGTACAGGTACAACCGCACGTCTGATCGCAGAGAAGACCGGGCTTCCGGTAAAGGGATATAACAGCGGCCCGCTTGGAGGAGATCAGCAGGTCGGAGCGAAGATCGTAGAAGGACAGATCGACTTTATGATCTTCCTGTGGGATCCGTTAGAGGCACAGCCGCACGATCCGGATGTAAGAGCATTGTCCCGTATTGCCGTTCTTTACGATATCCCTACAGCTAACAATCTTGCAACAGCAGATTTTATGCTGAAGTCTGAATTTATGAATTCTACATATGAAAGAAAGGTAGAGAACTTTAATAAGACCATTCAGGACAGAGTGGAGAAGATGAAATAGAAGCTATAGAGCAGCTGCGCATTCCGTAAAAAAAGGAATCGCAGCTGTTTTTTGGCTTTTTTTATATTTCTGCAAAATAAGATTGACATACGGTATCATCTGTGCTATTCTAACACTACAAACTTTAACACTTTAAAGCGCAACGCTTTAAAGTAAATTAGCAAAGCAACAAGTAAAAAAGAAATGAGGAAAGTAGAGGAGAAAGGTTATGGCGATGAAATTATTGATGCTGGTGATATTTTTTGCAATTATGGTATCGGTTGGCATCTATGCAAGAAAGCATGCGACAAGTGTAGACGGTTATGTGTTAGGGGGAAGATCGGTAGGCCCGTGGCTTACGGCATTTGCGTATGGTACGTCATACTTCTCTGCGGTTGTATTTGTAGGATATGCAGGTCAGTTCGGATGGAAATACGGTCTTGCGTCGACATGGATCGGAATCGGAAATGCAATCATCGGAAGTCTGCTGGCATGGGTGGTACTTGGAAGACGTACCAAGGTAATGACACAGCATCTGAATTCCAAGACGATGCCGGATTTCTTTGGTGAGAGATATGGAAGTAAGGCGCTGAAGATTACGGCTTCAGCGATCGTATTCATATTCCTGGTGCCGTATACAGCTTCTGTATACAATGGATTGTCAAGATTGTTTGGAATGGCATTTAACATTCCTTATAAATATTGTGTAATCGGAATGGCAGTATTTACAGGAATCTATGTTATCCTCGGTGGATACATGGCTACGGCGATCAATGATTTTATTCAGGGAATCATTATGCTGGGCGGCATTGTTGCAGTCATCCTGGCAGTATTAAATGGTCAGGGCGGATTTATTCAGGCAATTAAGACCATGGCAGAGATCCCAAGTGATGTGCCGGTGACAATGGGACAGCCGGGAGCATTTACTTCATTCTTCGGGCCGGATCCGTTGAATCTTCTTGGAGTGGTTATCCTGACTTCTCTTGGAACATGGGGACTTCCGCAGATGGTTGGAAAGTTCTATGCGATCAAAGATGAGAAATCCATCAATACGGGAACGGTGATCTCTACATTATTTGCGATCGTGATCTCCGGAGGATGCTACTTCCTCGGAGGATTCGGAAGACTGTTTGATGCACCGGAACTGCACGATGAGGCGGGCAATATGATCTTTGACGGAATCATCCCGCATATGTTGTCAACACTTCCGGATATCCTGATCGGTATTGTAGTAGTATTGGTATTATCGGCTTCTATGTCAACACTGGCTTCGCTGGTACTGACATCCAGCTCGACGCTGACACTGGATTTCTTAAAAGATAATGTAATGAAAGATATGAGCGAGAAGAAACAGGTACGTACGATGCAGGTGATGGTTGTGTTCTTTATTGTATTATCGGTAGTGATTGCAATGGATCCGCCTACATTCATCGCACAGCTGATGGGAATTTCCTGGGGAGCACTTGCCGGAGCGTTCCTTGCACCATTCATGTATGGATTGTACTGGAAAGGCGTGACAAGAGCCGCTGTATGGGCCAGTTTTGCAGCAGGTGTCGGGATTACGGTTCTGAATCTGTTCTTCCACTTTATTGCATCACCGATCAATGCAGGAGCAGTTGCAATGGTAGCAGGACTGATCGTTGTACCGGTAGTGAGTGTGCTTACACCAAAGCTTAAGAAGGAGAGAGTAGATGAGATCTTTGCCTGCTATGATGAGAAGGTTACGATCACCAAGAAACGTTCATTGGAACAGAATTAGTGAAAATAATCTGAAAAATCAAATGCATTAAAAAACATCAAGGGAAGTGATTAAATTTATCACTTCCTTTTTGCATAGGGATGTGTTAGGATATAAAAGTATTAAAAAAGAACAACAAAGTTGATGAATATTATTGCTGATTTGGCAGCGATGATTTGATTTGAAATATGAGGCAAAAGGAGTGGAGCTTGAATTATGAAGAATTATCAGAAATATGAGAAAAGTTATTTTATGCCGCCGGAGGTTACATATGACTGGGCGAAAAAAGATGCGGTAGAGCAGCCGCCGAAGTGGTGCAGTGTAGACTTAAGAGATGGTAACCAGGCGTTGATCGAGCCGATGAGTCTGGATGAAAAGCTGGAGTTTTTCCAGATGTTGGTAGATATTGGATTTAAGGAGATCGAGGTTGGATTCCCGGCTGCTTCCGAGACAGAATATCAGTTTATGAGAACCCTGATCGAAAAAGACATGATTCCGAATGATGTAACGGTCCAGGTACTGACACAGGCAAGAGAGCATATCATCAAGAGAACATTTGAAGCTGTAAA
>ERZ772812.2454-NODE-2454-length-11809-cov-3.627106_pt1 | contig 11809 bp, 7 predicted proteins | sample MGYA00511343_ERZ772812 | MGnify/ENA primary metagenome ERZ772812 (study PRJEB29015, sample SAMEA2737706) | human gut metagenome | biome: human gut; feature: human-associated habitat; material: faeces | place: China | collected 2012 ...
CATAAAGATGGATAAGTAAATCATCCTTTTTTATTGGGTAATGTGCATGAAAATGTTTATCACTGGAATCCCCTTCTAGAATATCAGTGCTAAAGCTGGAACCTCCCCCATAATACTTCATTTCATTTATATAGCCAAAAGGAGGGGCAGATGCATAACTGTTTGATTTGAAAAGTAAATTAGCTTTGGAATACACCCTATATTCTTGAGAAACAACAGGATTAACAAGAATTTCGTAATCTCCTACTTCATATTCATAAGTAAAATATCCGGCATCATAATACATTCCGATTTCTCCTTCGACATTTCTGATTATTTGAGGAGATTTTTTTAGATTCCACACACCAAGGGGAAAGTTATAAATGGGTACATCATTATTGTTGTTTGTGGTTCCTGCTACTGGAAATGACGAAATACTTCCCCAACCAGTTGTTGTTTGTTCACTTTCAAATTGCATTTGTGTATTTGTATTGATTTTTAGATCAATTTGTCCAATTGAAGGCTTACTTTTGTTGATGCCAATAATGGAACCTGCTAGACCTTTTAAGGCACTTACAGCTGCAGAGCCTCCTGACGTAACTAATGCTTTTAACCCGTTTTTAATGCCACTAACAGTTGCACCTTTAATACTGTTTCCAATACTTTTCCAAAAAGAATCTTTCTTAGTTATTCCGTTTTCAATTTCTTTACTGACTGTATTAATAAACCCTTCTTGATTAACTGCAATAGAAGTTTTTGAATTATTGAATGTATTGGCAAGATTGAAATTGAAGTTAGAAATATTAGTGGTGTTCATTACGATAGTACCTGTGATATCTCCACTTGTTTGAGCCATACCTGTAGTTTTTATTTTATTAACAGCCCAACCTCTAATTTCGAAATTAGCTAAGCTTTGTGTATTAAGACTAGGATCATAAGCACACTCTATTTCTAATCCATACCAATTGTTTGCTTTATATCCAGAGCTAACAAACTCGTTTCCTAAAAATGTACCTTCTGTACTTGCTATATATGAAGATTTTTCTGAACGATTTATGGGTATAGAAATTTCTTCCATAAAGTTGAATAGACTGGTAGTTTTGTCTGTACGGATTCCCCAAAAGGCCTCTGAACTACCTAAGCCTGCTGATGAAGCTATTTCATAAAAGAAAAAACGGAGTAATCCTGTATATTTGTGGTATAAAGCAAAATATTTTGTAGGAGTACTTTCGGTTATATTGCTATAAATGAGTTCCCAGCCATTTTCTCTAGAATAATATCGATTTGCATATATTGGATCAGAAGCATTCTCGTCTAACCATGTTGAAGGAATTCCTAGATTATTGCTGCTACCTTTTTTCCATGGAATTCCCATGGTAGTTATGGTATGTGTAAATGGGTTTATAGTTTCAATGTCATTTATACGGTCCCAATCAAAGTAATTATCAAAAGCAGAACGATTACTTGGTGGATTATTGGGGTGGGTGGTTATTATGTCATTGGTAAAGGTGTCATCACAACTATTAAATAAACATGAAGCAAAGATGAATAATAATAAGGATTTTCTCATATCTTTATGTATTTTATATAGTTAATTTCTCTTTAAGTTAGGGAGTGATAATACTCCCTAACTTAAAGAGAAGGATTTATTGATTTGGATTTTATCAATTTGTGTTGACTATTATTTCAGATATTCTGGTGTTTGTACAATATTAGAATTAGCATTAATTTCTTTTTGAGGAATAGGTAATATTGTACGATAATAGTTTCTGTCGAAATCCATAGATGTTTTTTCGTCAGCGAAATGCACTACCTCTTTCATCATATCGTCTGTTTCGTTAATACGAATTACTCGTAAGTTATTACGTAATAAGTCAAACATGCGGTGCCCTTCACCAATGAGTTCTTTCCTGCGTTCTTCTAGAACATCATCAAGGGTAACCTTTGCGGGCATCGTATAGTCCGGATTTCCTCGGAGTGCAATGGCTTTCAGGTATTTTGCAGCTTTTGTTGCATCTCCGTTTTTCACGGCTGCTTCGGCTGCATTTAAGTAAGTTTCGGAAAGACGTACTATAGGAATATTGGCATCCATAATATTTTCTCCAGGTTGTGGTTGATACTTATTCAAATACATTACTTTTTTGTCTTGATTAACTAATAACTTAATGCGTACATCATTAGGCGTTTCTAACAGATGGTGATAAAAACTGACTGTAATGCACATATCTTGATATCCTTTTGGAGAAGTTAGATATCCCATACTTTCATTGCCGGGGCTTTCGGTAGTAGTATTGACTATTTCGAAGAGAATTTCTCCCGGATTTGCTTCGGAGGCTTCCGTACCCCATACAGTGGGATATTCTTCGGTATTCCATAATTGGTATTTATTGGCTTCCGATCCTTTTATTGCTTCTTCTGCAGCTTGTAAAGCTTCACTGTTCTTCCCCATATACAGATATGCCCGACTTAACAAAGTTAATGTGGCCCATTTACTGATTTTACCTTTCTTATTTAAGGATAAATCTTTTTGATTCAAACTAGTACCTGACCATGAATATGTGGGTATCATTAAACTAGCCGCATTCTTTAAGTCTTTGATTATTTGATCATAACATTCAGCTACAGTGTTACGTGAAGGTTTACTGTCGGCAGTGGCTGATGCTGAAGTGATGATAGGTACTCCTAAAGAGGCTCCGTTATCTTTTAAATAAGTATATCCGAAGAAGCGCGTAAGGTCAAAAAGGGCCAGACCACGTATTGCTAATGCTTGTCCTTCCAAATCATTGCGGAAGATATGCTCATCTTCATCGTTTGGAAGAATTTCGATATTGTCAATGCCGTCTAAAATTACATTACAGTTTTGAATGATGGAATAAAGATATGACCAGTGTGTACTTGGTCCATTTGCAGGTAACCAATCCATTTGGTAATAGTGAGCTGTTCTACAAGTTGATTGTACAGCTTGCATGTCATCTCCTGTTACATCTCCGTAGTAGATTAAACGCCCGGAATACGCATAGGCATTACGCATTGTCGCATAAATGGCGTTTAGTGAATAATCAATGTCGGAGAGAGATTTGATACTCGTTTCTGTTGGAATTTGTGTGGACGGTTCTAAATCCAACCAATCGTTTCCACATGAAGTAAACAATCCGATGGATAAGACTATTGATAAAAAATTATGTAATGTTCTCATATTGTTGTTTTTTAGTGGTTAAAAATTGATGTTGAGACCAAAAGTAACGGTTTTTAAAGGCGGTGTGGTTTGAGTTGCACTACCGGCACTAACAGCTTCAGGATCATAATTGTCATAGGCCGCCCATGTCCATAAATTGCTTGCTGATGCATAAAAACGAACATTTCCTATATTGATTTTATTTGTCCATTCTTTAGGTAACGTAATGCCGAATGTGATATTTTTTAAGCGGAAATAATCAGTACTGTGGATACGGCGGCTACTTGTTATTTTATGCATTGATACAGAAGATGATTTACCCGGCATATATACTTCTATATTGGTTTGATCACCTGGCTTTTTCCAGCTATCACGATAATAAGTCGGAATGTTTGCATAGGAATCGTAACCGCCATGTTCTGTCTTTTGTGCCCAAGTATCATAAGAATATCCTCCGAATTGATAGGAGAATAAGAAATTTAAATCAAGCCATTTATAACGCAATGAATTAGAGATACCTCCGTTAACAGTTGGTTCTGCATGTTTATAAGGAATGAATTGTGCATTTTTAGAGTTCTCGGTAATTTCTTTTATATAATTTCCGTTCTCATCCAATTCATTGGTATAGAATAGAGGATTTCCTGTTTCAGGATTGATGCCCGCAAATTCTTGTACATAGAATGTACGATAAGAACTTCCTACTTTGTGTATTTGGGTTCCACTGACAATTTGTGTCTGTTCGCCATCTAATTTTACAACTTTATTGGAGTTATGACCTAAATTGAAAGTTGTATTCCAGTTAAAGTCTTTTATTTTAATATTAGTGGAATTAATAGTTAATTCAATACCTTTATTTTTCACTTCACCTATATTCATTAAATAACTACTAAATCCTGTTGTCATGGATACAGGACAGTCCATTAATAAGTTTTTAGTTGTACGGGTATAATATTCAATCGTGAAGTTCAGACGATCCCAAAAACCAAAATCCAAGCCAATATTCATATTATAATTGGTTTCCCATTTCAGATTAGGATTTGCAATTTGGGACATTTGAATACCGGGTTGCTCCAAGTAACCACCACTAATGGAGCTTAATCCCATATAGCCGAAATAATCAGAAGGAAGAGTACCGTTTACACCGTATGATGCTCTTATACGCAAGTCTGTCAACCAATCTTTTACAGGTTGCATAAATTCTTCTTCAATAGTACGCCATGCTCCGGATACAGACCAAAATGTTCCCCAACGATTGTCACGGTGCAAACGTGAACTGCCATCAACACGAAAACTAGCTCCTAGATAATATTTATTTTTGTAATCGTAATTCAAACGGCTTAAATAGGATACCAGTCTGTACCTTGAATCACTTCCCCCTACAGATACTGTTTTCATTCCATTACTAATGGCATGTTTGTCGGGAGTTGTAAAATTGTAAGCTTCCCCTGATAAATAGTCATTGTAGGTATCATCAATTTCATATCCGGCAAGAAAGTCCAAATGATGAATGTTGTTGAAAGTAGTTAAATAGCTTAAGGTGTTACTCCATACCATTTTTTTATATTCTCTTATGCGTTTTACTACTTCTCCATTTTCATCTTCACCGTTGGAAGTACGTGGGTCATACCATTTCTCACCTTTTACAGTAGTGTAATCATAACTGAATGTTGTTTTGAATTTCAGATTTTTTATGATTTCGTATTCGGCATAAAGCGTATTGAATGCGCGTAGCATTTTTTCATGTTTATAATCGTATTCAGCTGATAATTTGGGGTTGCGGTCATTGGCTTTACGAATAAATTTACGATTCCAACTGCCATCTTCATTGTAGACCGGATCTGAAGGAGTAGCCCAATTACGTGAGGAATAGAAAGGAGATGTATAAGTGAATCCTTCGTCATAAACACTCTGATTTACATTTGAGAAAAGTATCTTGGCGCCTACAGTCAATTTGTCTGTTGCACTGAAATCTGCGTTCAAACGCCCTGTTACACGTTCCAAACCGGAACCTTGTACAATACCGTTCTGCTTCATATATGATAAAGAAGAGTAATATTTAAATTTATCGCTGCCACCGGCTAGTGATGCTTCATAGGTAGAATGATGTCCCTTTTGGAAAAGCTCTTTATTCCAGTCTGTGAAACCACACCATGGAATTGGAGCATATTTATCGATTTGCCCATCTGCATAAGTTTTACTTTGTGACATTAGCTCTTCCTCTGATATATTAGGATTTTTATCAGCTAGTTTACGTTGTTGATATAATATCAATCCATTGTAAATATATTCACGTCGTTCTTCTCCCCCCATAACTGGGCGATAATCCATTGCGAAATCATTGCTACCCCAGTCTGCTTTTAATGAAATTTGTGCTTTTCCGCTTTTTCCTTTCTTGGTGGAGATTAAAATAACTCCATTTGCAGCACGTGAACCATAAAGGGAGGCTGCTGCAGCATCTTTTATTACTGTAATATTTTCAATATCCGAGTTGTTTAATGTAGACATTATGTCAAATCCGGAGTCGGAGCTGGTAGCAGCAACAGAACCGGATTGGACGGGAACACCATCGATTACGTATAGTGGAGAATTGCTTGCATTGAAAGAACCCATACCACGAATACGGATAGAAGTGGAGGCACCAGGCTGACCTGAACTGGAAGTGACTTGTACTCCGGGAGCATTACCTTCTAGCAAACTGGAGAATGAAACTACGGGTAAATCTTTTAATTCTCCTGTCTTCACAGTAGAAGCAGAACCTGCGTATGCCGATTTCTTGAAAGTACCATAACCGGTAACAACCACTTCTTCCATAACATTATTATCAGGAGCCATGACTACTTTCAGTATCTTTCCGGCAGTGGCTTTTATTTCCTGCTTGCCATAACCTATATAGGAGATAATCAAAGTGGCAGGTATACGGTCTACATCTAATGAGAAGTGCCCGTCCAAATCTGTAGTAGTTCCATTCGTAGTACCTTTGACTAAGATATTCGCTCCAATAATAGGTTCTCCCGTCTCATCCAGTACTGTACCGGTTAATGTTGTTTTCTGTTGAGGAACAGCAGACTTTTTTTCTTCAATTTGCTTGATAGCAATAACGCCGTTGTGAACTGAATAGGTCAAACCGCTATTCATAAGACATTTATCAAGCACATTGGCTATTTTTTCGTTATTTACATTTAGGTTTTGGACTTTTATTTGTTTTACATCATTGGTGCTGTATACAAAAGTAAAGTCGGTTTGTCTTTGGATTTCCCAAAGAATTTCACTCAACGTGGCATTCTTGAATGAGGCTGTGACAGTGGCTTGTGCAAACACTTTGTTGGCAGCCTGCATAAAACCTGTGGTAATGATACAGAAAAATAGGAACGTAATCCACAAACGTTTACTACTTTTACCGTGATTGGTGTAGTTGTGTTTTTTGTCCATAATACATCATTTTTATTAGTTATAGAATGTGATTGTTTTGTTATTGACTTTTACGTGTACTTTTTGAGTCTCTTCCAACAAACGTACAAATGGAGTGATTTCCGAATACCGATCTACATTGCATCCAAAGCGTAGGTCTTTTATTTTCTCATTGGCAAAAATTACTTCCATGTCATACCAGCGTGATAGTATTTTCATGATATCTTCCAATCGCTGGTCTTTGAAATGAATTTTTCCTTTTATCCATGAAATATAAAATCCGGCATCTACCATGCGTATCTGTATGCTGCTGTTTCCGAGGCTGATGGTAGCTTGCTGGGAAGGCTTTAAAATACAGCTTTCTCCAGTTTCTGTATTTACTTTGACAGAACCGTTTACCAAAGTTGTCTGATACTCTTCCTGTGGATAAGCAGAGATGTTGAATGTGGTTCCCAACACTTCTACTTGCATGCCTTGAGTGCATACTATAAATGGTTGCCCTGTTTTGCAGACTTCAAAATAGGCCTCGCCTTCCAGTTCCACTTTGCGTGGACCGTTATCAAATGTCACAGGAAAGCGGAGACTGGTCATTGCGTTCAGATGCACTTTTGTTCCATCACTTAACAATAGAGCATATTCTCCACCTCGTGGAGTTTCCACTTTATTATATACAGGCTTGTTTTTTGGGGCTGTTTTTGATGTTACTTGGTAATTCAGCATTGTAGAGTCCATGTGGACTCGGGCTCCGTCTATTTTCTCAAGCAGACTCTCTGTTTCTTTATTTATATGGATTGTCTGGCCGTCCTCCAATGTCAGAATAGCTTGGGATTCCCCAGGTAGAATGGATTGTGCGATGAACTGTTTGTCCGAAAGAGAAACGGGCGAGGTGAATTTCATGGAAATACTTACAAAAAGGACAGGTAACAGAATGATTGCGGCATAACTTACTATTTTGATATATCTGCTTCTGTTATTATTTCTTTTGATTCGCTTTTCCACTTCTTTCCATCCGGATGAAGGATTGAATGCCGTATTTTTCCGGAAATGTTGCTTTTGGTTTTCTTCATCACAAATTTTCTTGAATAAAATCTCGTGCGCTGTAGATTCTTCTCTCCAAGCAGTTAGTTTTATTGTTTCTTCCGGGGTTATTTCTTCCGACAGATACCTTGCTATGAGGTTGGCTATATAGAAATCTTGTTTTATCATATTTTGACCTGTTTTTTATCTCTTTTATAATAAAACAGGTCTGTTTGAAATTTGGGTGAATAATAAAACGACTTTTTTTGAAAAAAAACAAATTAATGTCTTTTTATATAAAGAACAAGAGGAAGTAATAGTAGTCTTTCAAATTCTCTCTGAGTTTCTTGTAGGCTATTTTCTTTAATGTATGGACTGTTTCTGTAGATATGTTTAGTCTGTCTGCTATTTCTGCGTTTTTTTTCCCTTCCAGAGATAGTTGCATAATGGCTTTCATTTGGTCAGGTAATTTATTTATGGCTTCAGAAACGATACGATAAGTTTCCTCTTCAACGATTGCATCGTGAAAAAAGGAATCCTTTTTCTTTTCGATGACATTTTGAGCGTATTCATATACTACTTTTGAATGCTCCAGTTCGTTGAGTGCTTTATTGCGTACAGCTGTATATAAAAATGCTTTTACCTGATGCAGATAAAAAAAATCTTCTCTTATTTGCCATAGTTTGGCAAATGAATCTTGTACAATATCTGCTGAAGTTTCTTGGTTTTCTGTATATTGATTGGCAAATAAGCATAGAGTTACATAATATTTATTGAAAATATCATGAAACCCTTGCTCATTAAGCTTAATACTTATAGTTGTATGAGAAGTTCCCGCTGCCACCTTTGCTTTTAATTTTCTCTAATTTTAGTGCGAATATAGAGAAAATTAATTAAAAATAGCCTCTTATTCTATTAAAATATTATTTTAAGTCTACTACAGTAATACCTGCCCCACCAAATTGTACGTGTTCATCTTGATAGTGTGCTACTCCTGGAACACTTCCCAAATAGCTGCGAATCAGGGTGCGTAGTATGCCTGTACCTGTTCCGTGAAGGATACGTACACGGTCTATTCCCAATAGTATGGCATCATCGATAAAATAAGTTACTGCCTGTATCGCTTCATCGCCACGCATACCGCGTACATCAATATCTTGTTTGAAATTTAGTTTCTTTTCATATACCCGATCTTGTGTTTCACTGCTGACGAAGGTACTTTTTACCATTGTTTTCTGGGTGGGCTGTATTGGTGTGCTACGTTCCAGCTTATCCAGTTTTACATTGGTTTTTATCATTCCGAACATAACTATTGCATTTTTGCCATTAATTCCTAGTACTTCTCCGACACTGGATTGACCTTTGATCTTTACAGTGCTACTTACAGTGATAGGCTGTTCTTTGGGTATTGACAGTTGGGAAGATTCCGTCTTGGCTTTATCCTTTTTGTTTTTTTTCCGCTCTTGTTTTTCACGGAGTTTTTCCATTTTCCGGATGATTTCATCTTCCTTGTTCTTTTTCTCGATATCTTCTATCTGATTTTTAAAATCAGTCAGTTCCTGACGTGCCGATTGTGTACGTTCTTTGTCGGCTTGTGCTTCCTTGATGATACGGATGGTATTTTCAATTCGGGCATTTGATTCCTGTATCAATCTTTCCGCATCTTCTTTGGCCTTTCGCAAAATCTCTTTACGACTTTTCTCCAGTTCCTGTAGTTCTTCTTCGTATTTGGCGATGGTTTCTTCCATCTGTTTTTCTCGTTTGCGGATGTTCTGACGCTTGGTTTCCCAATAACGTTTGTCACGTACGATATCTTGTAGATATTTATCAGCATTGATATATTCACTCCCTACAATTTCGGATGCGTCGGCTATTACTTCTTCCGGTAAACCTATTTTCCTAGCTATTTCTACTGCAAATGAACTTCCCGGATTTCCTATTTGTAATTGGAATAAAGCTTGCATTAAATGCCTGTCATATAACATGGCACCATTAACCACTCCTTCGTGATCTTCGGCAAAATGTTTCAAATTTTGATAATGAGTGGTGATAACGCCGAATGTGCCCTTTTCATTGAAACGTTTCAACACAGCTTCAGCTATGGCTCCTCCAATTTGTGGTTCTGTACCTCCGCCGAATTCATCAATGAGGATAAGGCTGCGTTCGTTACAGCTTTTCATCATTGTTTTCATGTTGGTAAGGTGTGAGGAGTAGGTACTCAGATCGTCTTCGATACTTTGTTCGTCACCTATGTCTATAAAGATACTGCCGAATAATCCGGCATGGCTACGTTCATGCATCGGAACCGGCATACCACATTGTAACATATATTGTAGTAATCCCACAGTCTTCAGACAAACGGATTTACCTCCGGCATTCGGTCCGGATATAATTAGAATGCGTTGATTTTTAGTTAGTTCTATATCTAGAGGAACAACCTTTTTATTATGCTTGGCCAGCGAGAGTTGCAATAGTGGGTGTATGGCCATGGTCCAGTCCAAAATCTGTTTGTCTTCCAATGATGGTTTGGTGGCGTTCGTCTGAATGGAAAAATGGGCTTTGGCACGGATGAAATCAATTTCTGCCAAAAATTCGTATGACTGGAGGATGGCGGGGACCTGTGGGCGGATTATGATAGAGAAATCTGTCAGGATACGGATGATTTCCCGGCGTTCTTCTCCTTCCAATTCCCGTATTCTATTGTTTGCTTCCACTACTTCGGCCGGTTCTATGAAAACTGTTTTGCCGGTGGATGATTCATCGTGTACAATTCCCTTGATTTTCCGTTTTAATCCCGGTGCGACAGGGATGACGAGTCTTCCGTCACGCATGGTAGGAGTTACATCTTTATCAACATAACCTTCTGCTTGAGCGTTGCGTAGAATTGCATTCAAACTGCGTGATATGCTTCCGGCTGTCGAGGCCAACTCTCTGCGGATGCGTAATAATTCGGAAGAAGCATTGTCTTTGATTTTTCCGAATTTGTCTAAGATGTTGTTAATACGCGTGATGAGTTGAGGAAACACGATAATATCTCCTGCCAGTTTTTGTAGGGCAGGGTAGGGGGAGTTTTCTTGTTCTTCGTCATTCGGGGTCAGTGTCAGAAAATGGATGATATCACGAATTGTTTCTAAAGAACGGCGTAAATCAAACAGTTCTTGCTCATCCAAATACATACCTTCTACGCGGATACGTTTTAGTGATGGTCGTACATCAAAAAAATATTGGTCGGGAAAACTGTCTTCCTCTTGTATGATGCGCATGAATTCCATCACCTGTTCCAGCCATTCATTAATATCCTTAAAGGATTCTGAGAAGTTCATTTCATCTACTCTTTCTTGACCTAATGTGCTGAGACATTTCTCTTTTAGTAAATGACGGATGGAATCGAAACCTATTTTCTGTTCGAAATTCTGAGGGTATATCATGATTTATTTCTTTCGTTTATTATTCGTATGCAAAAATACGATTTGAAAATTTTATAGCAAAAAAACTGGTAAACTATTTGCTTATTTAAAATAAAGTCGTACCTTTGCAGCGATTTCAACGGAAAGTACTTTTGAAAAAAGAAGTCTTGGAGAGGTGGCAGAGTGGTCGATTGCGGCGGTCTTGAAAACCGTTGTACTGCGAGGTACCCGGGGTTCGAATCCCTGTCTCTCCGCTGAAATAAAGATAAGTCCCGTAAAATCAACGTTTTACGGGACTTTTTTCTATTTATCCGGTGGACAACCGAAAGACATTCAAATGCCCACTTCTGACAAAGTTCCGTTACAAAACCGTTACAGGAAAATCGGGAAAATCTTCTGTAACGATTTTCGATGTAAGTCCTTGATTTGTATCTCATTGACATTCAAATTTCTGCTTGTAACCCAATTATTAATTATTCCTTTGCAGAGGAAAGTCATTACCCCCACTGTAACGGAGCTAAATTAAAAAAGGATATGAGTAAGAGTACATTTAAGATTCTGTTCTATCTAAGAAAGAACTATCTGAACAAGGAAGGAAAAGCGGGTATTATGATTCGTCTGTCGCTTAACGGTGAAATTTCTCAATTCAGCTCAAAGCTGGATATAGAACCTGATAAATGGGATACCACATTGGGCAAGGCGAAAGGAAATACACAAAAAGCCCGCCAGTTGAATGAAACATTGGAGGACATCCGTGCTTCGCTGAAAAACACTACCGGGATATTGAAGTGCATGAGTCATTCGTAACGGTAGAAAAAATACG
>ERZ772812.2456-NODE-2456-length-11800-cov-5.050660_pt1 | contig 11800 bp, 10 predicted proteins | sample MGYA00511343_ERZ772812 | MGnify/ENA primary metagenome ERZ772812 (study PRJEB29015, sample SAMEA2737706) | human gut metagenome | biome: human gut; feature: human-associated habitat; material: faeces | place: China | collected 2012 ...
GTCGGGCGAATCCTGCAGGTCGGCATCCATCGTGATGACCACCTCGCCTTCCGCCGCCGCGAATCCGCAGTAGAGGGCCGCGGACTTGCCGTAATTGCGGGCGAAGCCGATGCCCCGGATGGCCGGATACTGCGCCTTGAGCCCCTCGACAATCTCCCACGAACCGTCGGATGACCCGTCGTCGACCAGAATCAACTCATACGAAAGCCCGTTCTCCCGGGCCACGCGGTCGATCCACGCCGCCAGTTCGGGCAGGGATTCCGCCTCGTTGTAGAGCGGAACTACGACCGATATATCCAGTTTATCCATGTTGTGCGACTACTCGTTGACCTCCGTATCGAACGGTTTCGGAGCCCGGGAGATCACCCCCGCAATGATGAGGCCGAAGATGCCGCCGAAGAGCAGGCTGCTCCACACGCCGCCCCAGAGCGTCTTCAGGATCGACGGCGCCGGGGAATTCTGCAGTTCGTTGACGATCTGCGACAACATTCCCTCGACCGAGCCGGAAGCGCCGCCCATCTGTGCGAAGAGGCCGGTCATCCACGAAACATAATGGTCGATATAGGCCGAATAGCCCACGATCAGATGCAGGTAAACCGCCTGCACGACGCCCACGATGATGCCCGCAAAGCCCGACACGGCCAGCAGAAACCCGTAGCCCTGTCCGAAAGTGAAACCCTCGTCGGCGGTATAGAGCTGCGAACGACGGCGCGTGTAGCGGTGCAGCAGGTAGTAGTGCAGCGCCGCGACGGCGAAAAATTCGAGGAGCATCAGATAGAGGAACCCCGTACCGCTCGTGAAAAATATACTGTTCTCCAATACGCTCGACACGGCGAGCACCAGACCGATCACGGCTCCGCATTTCGCGGCCTCGTTCCAGAAATTGTTCTTCTCCATGCTATCGTTGTTTTAATCTATTCCAATTCTCCCTTGCCCTCGCGCAGTATCTCAGGCTCGTCGCCCGTGAGGTCCACGACCGTCGTGGGCACGTTGTCGCCAATCCCGCCGTCGATGACCAGCGCCACGTCGCTGCCGTAGCGTTCGTGAATCAGTTCAGGGTCGGTCGTGTATTCCACCACCTCGTCATCGTCCTTCACCGAGGTCGTAATCATCGGACACCCCAGCGCCCCGACCACCGCACGCGCCACGGCGCTGGCCGGAATGCGGACGCCGATCGTGCGGCGCCGTTCGAGGGCCTTGTCCGGAATGCGCGCCGAAGCCGCCAGCACGAAGGTGAACGGTCCGGGAAGATTGCGTTTCAGAATCCGGAACACGGCGTTGTCCACCCGGCAGTATTCCGCGATCTGGGCGATGTTCTCGAAGACCACGGCGAACTCTCCGTTCCCCTTGCCCTTGATGCGGCGCAGTTTGTCGATGGCCTTGGCCGAGCGCAGCGAACAGCCGAAGGCATAGACGCTGTCGGTGGGATAGATGATGATCTCATCCCGCTCCAAAAGGTCCACCACCCGGCGCAGCTCCTTCTCCGAAGGGTTCTGTTCGTAAATCTTGGCAAGCATAGGACGACAAAGATACGAATAAGCGAGCGCAATGTCAAATTTATTTGATCTTGCGCCGATTCAGCTCGGCGCTGTAGGCCCGGGCGTTGGCATTGTGCTCGCTCAGGGTCCGCGCAAAGTTGTGATAGCCGTCGAACGTAGGCCGGGCGCAGAAGAAAATGTAGTCGTGCTTCTCGAAATCGAGCACGGCGTCGATGGCGTTCTTCCCGGGCATGCAGATGGGCGAGGGAGGAAGTCCTTTATTTACATAAGTATTGTAGGGCGACTGATATTTCAGGTGCTTGTAGAGGATGCGCCGCAGCGCGAAGTCCTGCATGGCATACTTCACCGTGGGGTCGGCCTGAAGGGGAATGCCTTTGCGCAGGCGGTTGACGTAAACCCCGGCGATGCGGGGCATCTCGTCGGTCTTGCGGGTCTCCTCATAGACGATCGACGCCAGCGTCATCACCTCCATCCGGCTCAGCCCGCTGCGCTTGCGCTTGGCGTCGCGCTCCGGAGTCCAGAACCGGTCGTATTCGCGCTTCATGCGCTTGACGAACTCCTCGGGCGTCACCGTCCAGTAAAACTCGTAGCTGTCGGGGATGAACATCGAAAAGAGCGTCACGCTGTCGAAACCCACCTCGGCGGCCAGCTTCTTCGAGGTCAGCGCCTGCATGATCGCCGCGGAATCGGCGTCGATCTGCCGGGCGAGCTTTTGAGCCAACTGCGCAGGGATACGCACGTTGTTGATCGTCACCCGCACGGGCGTCTGCATCCCCAGCTTAAGCATGCGCGCCACCTCGATGACGCTCATGCCGGGTTTCAGCACATAGTGTCCGGGCTTGAACGTCCGCTCCAGATCTATCCGGCGGGCATAGGCCCCGAAAGCCCGCTGATGCCGGATACGGGGCAGCAGCGAATCCACCGCCTGACCGTATTCGGCACGGCTGCTCACATAAAGGTCGTACTCTTCGGCCACGGCATTTCCATAAAACTGCTGCCGCACGGCGACACCGGCCACGATCACGACAACGAACACAGCCGCAAGGCTCCAGAGCAAAGTTTTTTTAGACATTCCGCGATTTTTTTTGCAAAGATATAAAAAATTCCTACTTTTGTGCCCGGGTGAGTCTTATACGACCAGCTCCTACAGAATCCCCCAGGCGAGGAATCGAGCAAGGGTATGTGGTCGTAGCGGTGCGATGTAAGTAGCTCACCCTTTTTCTATAACGGTGCTTTGATCAGGCGGGTCGAAGCACCGCTTTTTTTGGCGGACACATCCCCGGAAGCCGTTGTTCCGGCCCCGGAATATATCCGGCCGTCACGGATGGAACGACCGCGGCGCACTGATTTCCGATTTCCCGGAAAAAATTCTATCTTTACCCGCAGTTTATGTTATTCCGAACGATACCACGATTGCTCCCCCTGCTGCTGGGACTCTTTTTGCTGACCGGATTCGCCGCCAGCGAACGTCCGTCCGTTTCCGCGGCCTGCTGCACGGACGCCGTGATCGACCGGTCGGAAGACTCCGCCGCCGCAGACCGGACCGATCGTACCCTTCCGGAATACGCCGGGACCGACACCCCGGCCGCGCTCCTTTCGCTACGGACTCGCTTCGCCCCGAATTTCCGGTCTGCGACAGCCTTTACGGCAGCCGGAATGTGCGGCATCGCAGGAAGCTCCTTTCCCGGGGACTGCCCCACGGCCCGCATCTGCAAACCCACCCGTTTCAGGGATTCCTACCGTTATTATATCTACATGCTGGAACGCATGCGCATTTAGCGCGGCCATTCGTACACGTCCGTCCCCACCGCCCCGTTCCGGGCGGAGGCTAATCCGTTCCATCACTTTCAACACACACAATAACTTATGGAGTTTCTGCTGGATTTCATTCTGCATATCGATCAATACCTCATCCGTATCGTCCAAGACTACCACCTGTGGACATACGCCATCCTGTTCCTCATCGTCTTCTGCGAAACCGGGCTGGTCGTCACCCCGTTCCTGCCCGGCGACTCGCTGCTGTTCGTCGCAGGGGCCATTTCGGCCCTGCCCGGCGTGCCGCTCGAAATACACCTCCTCGTGCTGATCCTCTTCGCCGCCGCCGTAGCCGGCGACTCCGGCAACTACATGATCGGCCACTTCTTCGGCCGCAGGCTCTTCAGCAATCCGAATTCCCGGATTTTCAAGCAAAGCTACATAGACAAGACGCAAACGTTCTACGAGAAATACGGCGGCAAAACCATCATTCTCGCGCGGTTCGTGCCCATCGTCCGTACCTTCGCACCGTTCGTCGCCGGAATGGGCCGGATGCATTACGCCCGCTTCATGCTGTTCAACTTGGTCGGCGGAGCCGCTTGGGTGGCGCTGTTCTGCTATGCGGGCTACTTTTTCGGAGACCTGCCGTTCGTACAGCATAACCTCGAACTGCTCATCGTCGCCATCATCGTCGTCTCGGTCCTGCCCGCCGTCGTCGAAGTGGTGCGCGCCCGGATGAAAACCCGGAAAATAATCGTACCTTAGCGGGGATAAAACCTGAAAACGATGGAAAACAGAATCACGACCCTCTTCGGCATCCGCTATCCCGTCATTGCGGGCGGGATGGTGTGGTGCAGCGGCTGGCGGCTGGCCGCCGCCGTCAGCGAGGCCGGCGGGCTGGGGCTGATCGGCTCCGGCTCGATGACCCCCGAACTGCTGCGCGAGCACATCCGCAAATGCCGTGCGGCCTCCTCCCGGCCGTTCGGCGTCAACGTGCCGCTGGCCTACCGTTATGCGCCCCAACTGATGGACGTCATCACGGAAGAGCGCGTCCCGGCCGTCTTCACCTCGGCGGGCAACCCCGCGACCTGGACCGCACGCCTGCACGACGCAGGCTGCCGCGTGGCGCACGTGGTGTCGAGTTCGAAATTCGCGCTCAAGAGCCGCGAAGCGGGTGTGGACGCCGTGGTGGCCGAGGGATTCGAGGCCGGGGGTCACAACGGCCGTGAGGAGACGACGACGATGGCCCTCGTCCCGCAGGTGCGGCAGGCCGTCGACCTGCCGCTCATCGCCGCGGGAGGCATCGCCACGGGGGCCGGCATGCTGGCCGCTTTCGCCCTGGGCGCCGAAGGATGCCAGTTAGGGACGCGCTTTGCGCTGTCGCGGGAGAGTTCGGCCTGCGAGGCGTTCAAACGGCGGTGCGTAGAGGTACAGGAGGGCGGCACGATCCTGACGCTCAAAAAGGTGATCCCGACGCGCCTCGTCCGCAACGGTTTCTGCCGCACGGTCGAGGAGGCCGAATCGCGCGGCGCCGACGCCGAAGAATTGTCGGCCCTGATCGGCCGCGGACGCCCGAAACGGGGGATTTTCGAAGGCGACCTCGACGAAGGGGAACTGGAGATCGGACAGATCGCCGCGCTCATCGAAGACCTGCCGCCGGCCGGCGAGATCCTCCGCCGTCTCGTCGCCGAATACGAAGCCGCCCGCGGGAGCCTCGGCCCGCTCTGATCCCTCCCGAAATACGGAAAGCCCTACCCCACCCGGTTGCGGACGTAGACCCGTTGCTGCTCCGTCTTCATGTCGACGGCATCGGAAAGCGCCCGGACCAGGAGCGAAAGTTTCTTGTAGCCGTAGTTGCGGGGGTCGAAATCCGGCATCTTCTTCGACAGCACGCTGCCCACGTCGCCCAGAGAGGCCCAGCCGCTGTCGTCGGCGGCATCGTCGATCGTGTTCTCCAGCAGCGTGCGGAATTCGTCGTCGAACGGACGGATGATCGTCGAGGCGTGCCCCGCATCCGGCGACGGTTTCTTTTCCCCGGCAGTTTCGGCGGCCGGCCCCACAGGCGCTTCGGCCCCGGCGGATCTTTTCGCGTCCGCCTTTTTCTTCGCAGGGGCCGCCTTCTCCGGCGGCGTCTGCCCGAGGATTTCGACGTAGATGAATTTGTCGCAGGACTTGATGAACGGCTTCGGCGTCTTCTTCTCGCCGAACCCCAGCACCTCCCGGCCCGATTCGCGGATACGGCTGGCCAGGCGCGTGTAGTCGCTGTCGCTCGACACGATGCAGAATCCGTCCACGCCCTCCTTGTGCAGAATGTCCATCGCGTCGATGATCAGCGCCGAATCGGTCGCGTTCTTGCCCGTCGTATAGGCGTACTGCTGAATGGGCGTGATGGAGTTCTCCAGCAGCACCTCCTTCCAGGCGGCGAATTTCGGGTTGGTGAAATCCCCGTAAATGCGTTTTATCGTCGGTGTGCCGTAGTTGGCGATCTCATCCAGAATATCCTTTATCTTGCGGTGCGAGATGTTGTCGGCATCGACCAGCACCGCGAATTTCTTGTCGTTCAGTTCCATAATTAATGCGGTTAAAGGCACAAGATACAAAAAATTCCGGCAACTCGCACCCCGCAGCCGCCGGACGGTTCCCTCGCGGACTCCTCCCCGACGCCGCAGAAGCGGGACTTCCGGCGGGATTTCCGGGGAAGTCGACAATTTGTTTCCGCCGACGGCGCACCGTCACCGAAAAATTCGTTATATTTGCAAAACGACAAAACCAAAAAACTGGAAACCAATGATACGTCTCAATGTATTTATCCGCACGACGGAAAGCAACCGCGAAGAACTGGTGCGCACAGCCAAGGAGCTGGCAGCCGCTTCGCTCAAGGACGAGGGATGCGTGGCCTACGACCTGTTCGAAAGCGCCACGCGCAGCGACGTGCTGATGATCTGCGAAACCTGGAGCAATGCAAAGGCCCTCGCGGCCCACGAACAGGCGTCGCACTTCACGACCCTCGTGCCGCGTCTGGAACAGCTGGGCGAACTGAAAATCGAAAAGTTCGTCTTCTGATCCGTTCCCGCGACCCGGGCACAAAAAAACCTCCGCGTTTGCACGCGGAGGTTTTTCGTTTACTCCTCGACAGCCTCGAAGTCGGTCTTGTAGAGTCCGCAGATCGGGCAGGTCCAGTCGTCGGGAATCTCCTCGAAGGGCGTCCCCGGCTCGATGCCCGTCTCGGGATCGCCCTTCGCCGGGTCGTAGACGTAGTCGCAGGCCGTGCACTTGTACCGCTTCGGGATGCAGCGGTCGGCAACCTTTTGCCAGTCGATCAGCTCCCAGAACGCCGCCAGAAAATCGGGACGACGGTTGCGGTAGTCGATGTAATAGGCGTGCTCCCAAACGTCCACGGTCATCACCGGACGCAGTCCGTCGGTCATCGGGTTGCCGGCGTTCGGCTTGGCGACGATCGACAGCTTCCCGGCCTTGTCCATCGCCAGCCACGCCCATCCGGAGCCGAACAGCCCCACGGCGGCCTTGGTGAACTGCTCCTTGAAAGCCTCCACCGAACCGAACGCCTCGGTGAGTTTGGCGGCCAGTTTCGCGGGCATCGGCTGCTGCGCGGGAGTCAGCATCCGGAAAAAGAAGGTATGGTTCCAGGCCTGGGCGGCATTGTTGAAAATGCCCCCATCGGCCTTGCGAACGATCTCGTCGAGCGGCATCTCCTCGTAAGGCGTCCCCGCGATCAGGTTGTTCAGGTTGTTCACATAAGTCTGCAAATGCTTTCCATAGTGGTAATCGAAGGTCTCTTTGCTCATCTTCGGAGCAAGCGCTTCCGGTGCATAGGGAAGCTCGGGCATTGTATGTTTCATAGTCGTGTGAATTAAATTCGCTCCAATATAGCGAAATTTCCGGTCGGTTCTTCCCGACAGCCGAAAATGATCATCAATTAAACGAATTGTCGTCTTTCGCGAGGGGCAAAAAAACGGGGGCTTTTCGAAAAAGCCCCCGTTCCGGAAAACCGCTCCCGGCGGAAACGGTTTCAGAAATTGGCCTTGACGCCCACCGTGAAATTGGCTCCCAGTTCGGGATACCAGGGGTATTCGTACAGGCGGCGGTTGACGAGGTTGCGGCCCTCGGCGAAGAGCGTCACGCGGCCCGAAACCTTCCAGTCGAAATTCACCCGCAGGTCCACGCCGAAGGGCGCTTCGAAAGACGGACCACAGACCGGTTCCGAAGCGTCGGTCGTAGCCGAAAGGTCGATCACCGTCCAGCGGCGCACGCCCTGCATCAGCGCCTTCACCCCGAACGAGACCTTGCGGCCCTCGTAGGCGACGCCCACGTTCCCGGCGAACGACGGAGCGCCGTTTTTCAGATCCGTCTCGTCGTTATAGAGATAGCCGTGCACGTCCAGGTCGAATTTCAGCGCACTCACGGGCCGAAACTCGATCTCGCCGTTGAACGAAGTGACGGTCTGCCGCGCCATCACAGGGACCAGAACGCCCTGAAAAACCTCCGAAAAAGCAGGATCGTCCGACAAACTCCGGTACGTGGTCCAGAAAAGATGGTTGTCGCGGACCGACACCCCGGCGTAGACACGGTAGTCGAAGCGGCCGCGCCAGAGACTGCCGCCCAGTCCGAGACGGAAATTGTAGTCCACGGAACTTTTGTCGAGCCACGTCGAGGAGGCGACATAGGGATTTTCCAGCGTCAGCGCCCGGAAGTCGTTCGGCGTCACCGCGCCGTCGGCCTCGAAGAAGGGTTTCAGCCCCGGCGTTCCGAGATTGAAATCGAGCCGGGCGAAAGGAATGACATAATTTTCACTCTTCACGAGGTTCGAGGGTTCTCCTTCGAACTCGGTCCGGTCGCGGTAGTAGTCGGCCCCCACGTCGAAGCGCACGACCCCGCCGGCGAAACCGTAGCGCAGGGCGGCGTGGATCAGCTGCTGGCTGCTGCCCTCCAGCGATTTCTGCCCGGACCGCAATTCGTATCCCGCTTCGAGCGAGAACCTGCTGCGGCCGAATCCCCGGGCGATCTTCGCCCTGGCCCCGAGTGCGGTCTGCCGGGCCTTGTCGCCGTAATCCGGCCACTCGGAGTGGTCGAAGAACATCCCCCCGCGCAGGGCTATTTCAAAGTTCGTGCGGCTCAGGTCCTGAAAATTGTCTCCGAAACGCACCGCGACGTTCGCATCGCCGTAGTCGTTCATCCCCCCGATCCCGAGACCCGCGCCGTCTCCGTCGGCCCAGGCCCCGTAACGGTGATACATCCGGTTGTCGTAGTAAATGTCGCCTTCGAGGACGTGCCGGCCGAAATACTTGCCCGCGGCGGCCCCGATGCGGTTGAACATCCGCGTCGAATTGTTCTTCACCCCGAAATCGTTTTTAATATCGGCGTACCGCCCCTCGTGGTTGACGTACCCCACGACGTAGCCCGTCGACGGATTCTGCGACGAGGCGTAGAAGTCCAGCACCGAGTTGAGCGGATACCCCGCCCCGGCCTTCAGGTAGAAGGGCAGCGGTCGGTTGAACTCCCAGTAGGTCACCGTCGCGGGGCGGATCGGACGCGGCGAGAGCGTCGTGCGCAACGACAGCGGCGTAATGGTGTAGTCGATTTCGGGGCGCATGCGCGCCGTGTCGGTCATATCGGGCTGGACGGCCAGTTTCGAGGCGCTCTCCACCTTCGGGACATAGGCCTTGGTCACTTCGACCTGCTTTTCGACCTGCGCCGCAGCCAACTGCGGCAGCACCGCCGCGAGAGCGGCCACTATCAGCATCTTCTTCATCGTCAGTTGAGTTTTGCGATTCGCGCCTTCGCTTCGTCCACGATGCCGTCGTCGGCAGGCGAATAACCGTCGGCGACACTCTGCCACGTTGCCCGGGCCTGGAAATTATCCCCTTTCTTCACATACACGTCGCCCAGCAGGATAAAGGCCTTGGCCAGCCAGTAGGCCTGCGGCTCCCGTTCGGAGAAGGCGAAGACCTCCTTTTCGGTCTTGTCCATGTCGCCGCTCCCGAACGTGGATTCAATCACGTAATAGGCAGCCTCGGAACCCTCTTTCGTGCGCACGTCCTTCGCCAGTTCGCGGTAGAGCTTCACGGCCTCGTCGCGGCGGCCTTCGGCGCGCAGCTGCCCGGCCCAGGCGTACTTCGCTTCGCGGAGCGCCGCGGCCCCCGCATCGTCGTGCCCGCAGACGTCGGCGGCCATCGCGGCGATCTTCGCCCCGTCGCCCCCGGCCACCGTCGCACGCACATAACCCTTCATGGCCTCCTCGCGGCCCGTTTTGGTCGGCGCGGCGTCGTAAAGCCGGCGGTAGGCCGAGGCGGCCTCGTCCCAGCGTTCGTCGGCATAAGTCATCTCGGAGAGCTTCTCCAGCACGGCGACCGTGTACTGGGTCGTCCCCCGGTCGGCGAGCGCCGTGAGCGTCTCGATGGCCTCCCCGCGCTCGCCCGAGCGGAGGTAGCAGTCGCTCAAATAGTAGAGCGCGTCGGTCAGGTAATACCCCTTCGGATAGCTCTGCACATAGCTGCGCAGCGACTTCGCGGCAGCCTCCTGCTGTCCGTCGAGGTAGAGTTTCTGTGCCGCGGCGAACGACAGCGAGTCGCGCGAAAGGGCCGTCAGGTCGCTCTCCAGTCCGGCCTTGGCGGCGTAGTCGAAATAGGCGTCGGCGTCGCCCTGCGAAACGTAGATCTCGCGGATCGACTGCATCGCGCCCCTGGCTTCCGAGGAGTGGGGCGACGCCCCGACCACCCGATCGTAATACTTGAGCGACTTTTGCTTGTCGCCCAGATTCAGGTAGGCCAGCCCGAGGTCGGACAGCGCCTGCGTGCAGCGCGGCGACGACGGATAGGCGGCCACGAACTTTTCGAGCTGCGCGGCGCCCTCGGCATACTTCTCCTGCGCGATGTAGCTGCGTCCCAGCTCGTAGGAGGCTTCGTCGGCATAGTCGCCGCCCGAAGCGGCGATCTGCCGCAGGGCCTGCTGCTTCTGGTCCGTGCGGCCCAGGATGCCGAGCGTCACGGCCCGTTTGTAGCGGGCGTACTGCTGTTCGGGCGTCGCCAGGGCGATGGCTTTGTCATACTCCCCCACGGCCTCCTCGAAACGGCGGTCGGAATAGGCCGCGTCGCCCAACCGGTTGTAGGCGTCGGCGCGGTAACGGTCGCGCGGCGACCAGGCGGCGAGGAACTTTCGGAACGAAGCCTGCGCCTGCCCCAGGTCGTTGCGGTCGAAGGCGCAGTAACCGAGATTGTACCACGCCAGCGCATACTCCCGCTCGGTGCGGGGCGCACGCTTCAGGTAGGCGTTGTATTTGGCCGCCGCCACCGGGTAGTCGCCCTGTGCGAAGGCGATTTCACCCTGCCAGAAGGCATTCAGCGCGGTGTACTTGGGGCTGACGTTCACCGCGGCGGATTCCGTGAGGTAACGCTGCGCCGCACGCATGTCGCCCGCCTTGTAGGCCTCCAGAGCGCGGAAATAGGTGATCTTCTGCAACGCCGCACGGATGTCGGCGTCGCCCGAGGGCATCTGTTTGATGGCCCTGTACGCGGCATCGTAGTCGCGGGAGTTGTAGTAAGCGGCGATCAGCAGCGCACGGGCCTCCTCCGCACGCGGCGACGAAGGATAGCGTTCGACATAGCGCGTCAGCACGTTGATCGCGCCGTTGAAGGCGCCGCCGCCCAGTTCGTACTGCAATTTGGCGTAGTTGAACAGCGCGTCCTCGGCCACCGTCGCGTCGAGCGACTCGTCGGAAGCCATCGCGAAAGCCTGCATCGCCGACTCCTTGTCCCCGGCGCGCAGGTAACAGTCGGCCAGGTGGTAGGAGGCGTTCTGCGTCAGCGCGTCTTCAGCGCCGCACGCCTTGCGCAGCCACTCCGCGGCCTCCGCATAGCGGGCCGTGCGGTAGAGCGAGAAGCCCTCCAGGTAGCTGGCGTCGCGGTCCATCTCCCCGCCGGCCTTCCGGAAAGCCGCGAGGTGCTCCAGCGTCCTGTTGAAATCCTCCAGCCGGAACCACGATTCGGCGACCACGCGCTCCAGCTCGGCGCGCCGCTCGGGAACGGCCCGGCGGGCCAGCGTCTCGCCGTTTTCGACCACATAGCGGTAGTTGCCCTCGCGGAACTCGATCTGCATGAGGTAATAGGGAACCACGTCGCGGTAGGCGTCGCTGCGCAGAAGCGCCGTGAAGGCCTGCTTCGCACGGCCGTAACGCCCTTCGGCGTAGTCGATATAGGCCTTGTAGTAACGGGCGTGATCGGCGTATTCGCTGCGGCTGCCGATACGGTCGAAATAGTCGTACGCCTTCCGGTAGTCGCCCCCGGCGAACGCGACGTAGCCCATGCGGATGTCGTACTGCTCGCGGCGCGGCGCGCTCAACGCCTTGTAATCGGTCTGCGCGAAAGCCTCGCGGGCCTTTTCCATGTTCCCCGCGGCGCAGTAGAACGAACCGAGTGCGAAACGCACGTCGTTGGCGTAGACCGATTCGGGATAACGCTCCGCGAATTCGCGCAAGGCCCCTTCGGCATCGGGGCTGCCCAGCTCCACGGCGCAGGCGGCCAGGTAAAAAT
>ERZ772812.2469-NODE-2469-length-11736-cov-3.419570_pt1 | contig 11736 bp, 9 predicted proteins | sample MGYA00511343_ERZ772812 | MGnify/ENA primary metagenome ERZ772812 (study PRJEB29015, sample SAMEA2737706) | human gut metagenome | biome: human gut; feature: human-associated habitat; material: faeces | place: China | collected 2012 ...
TACCCGCTCACACCGGGCTCGACCGCCTCGCGGCAGCCGGGGATATCGCTCGTGATGAGCGGACGGCCGGAGGCGGCAGCCTCCAGCAGCACGTTGGACATCCCCTCGTGATACGACGGCAGCACAACGCAGTCCGCCATGGCGTAAAAGTGCTTCATGTCCGACTGATAGCCGTGGTACTTGACCACGCCGGTCTGCTCCAGCTCGTCCATAAGGGGCTTGTAGCCTTCCTCAAACGAGCCGACGATGTGAAACTCCACACCGTCGCCATACGTCTGCTTCATCCGCCTTGCGGCGGCAAACAGCTCGTCCACGCCCTTTTCGTGCATGACGCGCCCGACAAAGAGGAAGCGCACCATCCCCTCCTGCGGGTAGGGCTGGCAGGGGTAATCCTCCAGATTGACGCCCGCGCCATGGAGCACAACATCGCGCCCGCGCGGGACAACACCGGTGGCTGCAAGGGTGTCGCGGTTTCCGGCGTTTTCGAAAAACACGACCTTTGCCCCAGCCAGCACCGGCTTGTAGAGCGTCAAAACAAACCGCTTGAGCCAGCCGCCGTTTTCGATTGCGCTGCCGAGACCAGTGATGTTGACGGCATAGGGAATATGCAGCGCCCGGCAGGCAAGGCCGCCGTAGATGTTCGGCTTGATGGTGTAGGTCAGCACCAGATCCGGGCGAAGCCGCTTCAAGATCGCGCGGTACTGCCCCAGGAGCTTTGCATCGCGCGCAGGGTTCATGCCGCGCCGGTCGATGGGCAGCTCGATCACGCGGTCAGCCAGCGCCTGCAATTCGTCCCACCGGTCATTGCGGGGCACTGCAACGGAGACCTCCGCGTGCTGTTTGAGTGCGGCGATCAGGTCTTTGCGGAAGTCATACAGCCCACCGCTGTGGTTGGCCAAGATCAGGATCTGCATGGCTTTGTCATTCCACCTTATCCAGTTTTGTGATGACCACACTGTCATACATCATCATTACAACGTTTTCCTCATAATCTCCGAATACGGGCGTGTTCTGCACGCCGTTCAGGTTATTCTTGATGAGCTTGACGAAGTCTACACCCGCCCCATAAGCGTGCAGATAGGCGCCGCCAAAGCGCGGATTGATCTCCGAGAGATAGTACACGCCGTCTTGGAAGAAGAAATCCATGTCCACAGGACCGTTGAATTTCAACAGCTGCGTGATCTGCTGAATGAAAGCAACCAGCGCCTCGTCCTTGAACGAGACCGTCTTGCTTGCTCCGCCTAGCTTCGTCTCCAGCTTGCGTTTGGAAAATGCGGAAACCGCCCTATGGCTGATCGTATCGATATACACATCGGCGTCCAGATCGCCGGTCATCAGCCGCTGAATGATCAACGAGGGGTCTGCCTGACACAGCGCCTTGAGCGTGTCGGCATCGTGCACCTTGCGTGCGCCCACGCTGCCGCTGCCCGTCCTCGGCTTAACAAACACGGGAAACGCAAGCTCTCCGGCTGCAACAGCAGCCATTGCGGAGGCGTAATCGCCCCACGTATCCGGCGTCGGAATACCGTGCGCGGCAAGAAACTGCGACATCTTGAACTTATCGAAGCACAGCTCCGCCGTCTCCGCGTAGGGTGCAAGCACCTCTACACCGATCTGCTCGAAGCGCTCGCGGTTTTGGGCCAGCAGCGCGATCTCCGGATCGATCAGCGTCGTAACAGCGTCGATCTTTTCCTTGCGGCAAATGGACAGGATCGTGTCCAGATAACTCGGATCATCAATGCGCGGCACAAGGTAATGCGCGTCCGCGACATACAGAGCCGGTGCCAGCTCGGACAAGTCAGCGGCAACGATCCTGTCGCCGTCATCCATGGACTTGCGAAAGTCCTTGAGCAGTTCAACACGCCGTCCGGCGCTGCAGAATAAAATGTTCATTGCACTTCCTCCGGATGCTTTGCCGTTCCCGTAAATGCCTCCATCGTCGCGCTGCCCTCGGCGCTGATGCCCTCCCGGCTGAGGACGCACCGGATCGTCATGAGCACGATCTTTGCATCCAGCGCGAAGCTGATGTGATCCACATAGTCCACATCATACGCAAAGCGGTCTTCCCAGCGCAGGGCGTTGCGGCCGTTGACCTGCGCAAGCCCGGTCAGACCGGGGCGCACGGCATGGCGGCGGCGCTCCTCTGCGGTGTAATACGGCAGGTATTTGACCAGCAGCGGGCGCGGTCCGACGATCGACATATCGCCGCGCAGGATGTTCCACAGCTCCGGCAGCTCGTCGAGCGACGTGCTGCGCAGGCGGCGGCCAAACGGCGTGAGCCGCTGCGCATCCGGCAGCAGTTCGCCGTCTGCACCGCGCGCATCCGTCATGGTGCGGAACTTGTACAGGCGGAAGATCTGCTCGTCCTTACCCGGCCGATCCTGATGGAAAATGACCGGGCTGCCGAGCTTTTGGCGCACGAGCAGCGCCGTCACGCCCATGACCGGCGAGAGCACCGCGAGCGCGCAGCCGGAGAGCGCCACGTCGAGCGCGCGCTTGACATACGTCTCATAGATTCGTCCCATCGTTCCCTCCGCTCAAAACAGGCCGCGAATGACGGCGCAGACCTGCGCCTGCTGCTCGGGCGTCATCTTCGTGTCGCTCGGCAGGCAGACGCCGCGCGCAAACACATCCTCGGCGACAGACCGCTCCGCCGTCTTGACAAAGGCGCAGTCCCGAAACACCGGCTGCAGATGCATAGGCTTCCAGATATGGCGCGCCTCGATGTTGTGCTCGGCCAGTGCCGCGATGATCTGCCCCGGCGTGACGCCGCAGTCCGGTGCGAGCAGCGCCGCCGTGAGCCAGCGGTTGCTGCGCACGTCCCCCGGCTCGGCCGGAAGCTGCAGCGGCAGGCCGGCCAGCGCATCACGGTAGCGATCATGGATGGCGCGCTTTTGCGCCACACGCTGCTCGAGCACCTCCATCTGCCCGCGGCCGATGCCGGCGCAGATATTGCTCATGCGGTAGTTGTAGCCGAGCTCGGTGTGCTCGTACCACGCGACCGGTTCACGCGCCTGCGTAGCCATCTTCAGCGCGTGCTGCGCATCCGCCTCATCCCGGCAGACGAGCGCGCCGCCGCCGGAAGTCGTGATGATCTTGTTGCCGTTGAACGACAGCACGCCGTAGTGCCCGAACGTGCCGCATTTCTGCCCGTGGTACACCGAGCCGAGCGCCTCGGCCGCATCCTCGATGAGCAGAATGCCGTGCGCATCACACAGGCTGCGGATGGCGTTGAGCTTGCCGGGCATACCGTAGAGATGCACGGCGATGAGCGCCTTCGGCGCACCGAAGCGCGCGATGGCCGCCTCAACGGTCTCGGGGTCGAGATTCCAGGTGTCGGGCTCGGAGTCGAGAAACACCGGCTCGCCGCCCTCATAGACGATCGGGTTTGCCGAGGCCGAAAACGTCAGGCTCTGGCAAAAGACCCGGTCGCCGCGCTGCACCCCCGCGAGCCGCACCGCCAGATGCAGCGCCGCCGTACCGGCGGACAGCGCCGTGACATAGCCCGCACCGAGGTACTGCTGCAGATCCTGCTCGAAGCCCGTGACGTTCGCGCCGAGCGGCGCGATCCAGTTTGTATCGAACGCCAGATCCACATACCGGCGCTCGCTGCCGCCCATATGCGGCGAGGCAAGATAGATTCGCTCAGACATCATGACATCTCCTTTTCAGCCCACCGCGGCGTTCTGCGGCAGGGTCTGTCCGTCCGGCGCGTGGAACGTCGGCACCAGTTCGCGCAGCTTTGCGCGCAGCGCGGGCTCATCCGACTCCGGGATGGCGCGCAGCAGCATGAGATTTTCCTCAAAGGCAGCGGGATCAAAGGCGATCTCGTGGCCGATGTAGATCAGATCGTTCTTCGTCTTTTGCATCCCCTCGCCGCTGAGCAGCAGCTCCTCATAGAGCTTCTCACCCGGGCGCAGGCCGGTATAGACGACGGGAATATCGACATCCGGCTCAAAACCGGACAGTCGGATCATATTGCGCGCCAGATCGTCGATGCGCACGGGCTCGCCCATGTCGAGCACGAAGATCTCGCCGCCGCGGGCATACGCGCCCGCCTGAAAAATGAGCTACACAGCCTCGGGGATGGTCATGAAATAGCGGATGACGCGCTTGTCCGTGACCGTGACGGGGCCGCCGCTGCGGATCTGCTTGCGAAAAAGCGGGATAACGCTGCCGGCCGAACCGAGGACGTTGCCGAAGCGCACGGCGACATACTCCGTTGCAGAGCGGTCGTTCATCATCTGCACGATCATCTCGCACAGGCGCTTGGACGCGCCCATGACGTTCGTGGGGTTGACGGCCTTATCGGTCGAAATGAGGATAAAGCGCTGCGTGCCGAAGCGATCCGCCGCCTGCGCGACGTTGTACGTGCCGAAGACGTTATTCTTGATCGCCTCAAACGGCGACGTCTCCATGAGCGGCACGTGCTTATGCGCCGCCGCGTGGCACACGAGATCCGGCCGGTAACGGTCAAAGACCTGCATGACGCGCTCACGGTCGCGCACGGAGCCGATGAGCACGACCAGATCCAGCTCCGGATGCGTGCGCCGCAGCTCCATCTGGATGTCGTAGGCGTTATTCTCGTAGATATCGAAAATGATGAGCCGTTTCGGCCGCTGTGCCGCCGCCTGACGGCAGAGCTCGCTGCCGATGCTGCCGCCGCCGCCCGTGACGAGCACGGTCTTGCCGGTGATGTAGGCCGCGACCTCATCGAGGTCGATCTTCACCGTCTCGCGGCCAAGCAGGTCCTCAATGTCCACCTCGCGGATCTGCTCGATGCGCACCTCGCCGTTGGCGAGCTGGCAGATGCCGGGCAGTGTGCGCAGGGTGCAGGATGTGTTGTGGCAGTAACTGAGGATCTGCAGCTTCTCCTGCCGGGAGGCCGACGGGATAGCAAGGACGATCTCGTCAACGTCGTACTTTTCCGCCATCGCGGGGATGCTGCTGCGGCCGCCGACGATCTTCACGCCGCGCAGATAGCTGCCGACCTTGTTCGGCGAATCGTCAATGATGCACACGACCTTGTTTTCCGAGCGCGGGCTGGTCTGAAACTCGCGCAGCGCGATGGCGCCGGCCTGACCGCCGCCAATGAGCATGGTGCGCTTTTCACCCTCGCTGCGCAGCCCGGCGCGCGTGCGGCGCACGCAGCGGTAGGACAAGCGCAGCGCCCCGCACAGCAGGCACAAAATGAGCATATAGATGGCCGGAAAGCTGCGCGGCACGGTCAGATGCAGCATAAACATACCGACCATGTAAAACACCGCCGAGAAAAAGCACCCCAGCGTGATGCGCACCAGCTCCGACACACTGGCAAACTCCCACAGGCTGTTATACAGCTTCAGAATGTGGAAGATCAGGATCGTGCACGCGGAGTTGATGCCGGCGTAGATCAGCATATCGCGCAAAAACGTCGTCGCATACAGCTGCCGGAAATCAAACTCAAAGCGGATATAGAGCGCCAAAAACGCCGACAGATTGATCAGGATCAGATCCGCCAGCACAAGGCAGGCCACGCGCAGCGCTTTCTGCGCGTTAAAGGGTCGCTTGATTTCTTTCATCATATCCCCCTACCGGTGCAGACTCAGTCCGCCCCGGTCTTTTCTTTCTGTTGTCCGTAACCGTAGCCGCGGTCACGGCCGTAGCCATAGCCGTAGCCGTACGAATAGCCGCCGTAGCCGCCGTAGCCATAGCCGGACTGTCCGCGGCCGCGGCCGGTGCAGACATTGAGCGCGTAGCCGAGCACCGGCACGCCGAAGCTGTCGAGCGCGGCAAGACTGTTGATCACGCTCACGCGGCTGGCGGCATCCTGCCGCACGACGAGCAGTGCGCAATCGGCAGCCTCACCCGTCTCAAGCGCGTCGGTCATGATGGCGCAGGGCGGCGTATCGAGCAGGATGACATCGTAGCGGGCACGCAGCGCATCCAGCAGCGCCCGGAATGCATCTCCGCCGAGCTGCTCGGTCTGCGTCCCGGTGCGCCGGCCGGCAAAGACCACATCGGGCTTGCCCTTGCCGAGCGCCGTCACGATCTGCCCCGCCATACCCGAGCCGGCCAGATACTCCGCGAGTCCCGCCTGCAGCGGGCGGCCGAACACCTTGTGCACGGACGGGTTGCGCAGATCGCAGTCGATGACGAGCACGCGCCGACCCTGCCGCGTGAGTGCGTCGGCAAGCTGGCACACGAACGTCGTCTTGCCCTCGCCCGGAGCGGCGCTCGAGACCAGCATGGTGCGGTAGTCATGGCGCTGCATGGCTTTGTCGATGCGCATGGAAACGATGCGCATGGCCTCACAATAGGCGCTGCTGTGCGCCATCGCCTCCGAGAGCGCCGCCGAGGTCGTGCGGCTGCGCTTTTTGACGCGCACCGCTGGCAGCGCACCGAGATAGCGCGCGCTCGTGACCTGCTGCAGATCGTCGCGGCTCATGACCGTCACACGCGCACGGCCGGACAGATACAGCAGCAGCAAACTCAGCAGCGCGCCGATGACCGCGCCGCGCACGAGCGGCTGCCGCCACGAAAACGGATTCGACGGCTGCGTCGGCACGCCGGTCTGATCCATCATGACCAGCTCCGTCGGTCCGACCACCAGCTCCGCCACATCCGGATAATGCGCGATGACCGACTGCAGCACATCATAGCACTGCTGCGCATCCGTGCCGGTCACGCTCAGCGTGCACAGGTTCGTGTCCTCCTCCGACGTCGCGGAGATCGCGGGCAGCGCCGTCAGGCCGGTGTCTGCGCACACGGCGCTGTCGAGCAGACCGCTCGTGAGAATATACGGAAACGTCTTGGCCATCTGTGCCGCGGTCGCCGTGCCGGTGCCGGACTGCGCCGTGCCGCCGGCATTGACGAGAAACGTTATCGAGGCCGTATACTGCGCGCGGTAGCTCAGGCGGGCATAGCCGCCGAACAGCGCCGTGCACAGCACGATCAGCACCAGACACAGCCACCACAGGCGGCGGAGGCTGCGTGCAAACAGCCCCAGCAGGTCTGCGGCCCAGACGGTGCTCTCTTGTCTGTGTTCGTTCATGGCTTCTCCTCCGTCTGCACACCGTAGCCATAACCGTAGCCATAGCCATAACCGTAACCGTAGCTCTGCCGGTCACTGACGGACGCGACATAGGCGTTATTGAATACGCAGCCGAGCACCTCGGCATCTGACCGGCGCAGCACGTCGATGCAGTCGTTGAGTGCGCGCACCGGTGCCTGATCCTGCCGGACGACGAGAATGGCCGCATCCGCCAGATCGGCGATGCACTCGGCGTCGCCGCCGGCGCTCATCGGCGGGGTGTCGATGATGATGACGTCCATGCGTGTGTGCATCTGCGTGAGCAGATCGTGCAGGCGCGCGCTGTCGAGCAGCTGCGCGGTATCGCCCACGCCCTTGCGGCTGAGGATCGTATAGATGCCGCGCCGCGTATCCTCGCGCACGAGCTTTTTGACCGGCTCATCGCCGCGCAAATACGTCTCAAGCGGGAAAAACTCCTCCTGCTGGCAGTCGAGCAGCTTGTACAGCGCGGGCTTTTTCATGTCCAGATCGATCAGCAGGACGTTTTTGTGCCGCCGCGCCATGGCCAGCGCCAGATTCACGGCCACGGTGCTCTTGCCCTCGTCCTCAAGCAGGGAGGTGACCAGGATCGTTCTGCCCTGCGCGCGGCGCATCAGGTAATCCACGCGCGTGCGCAGGCGCTTGAACGTCTCGACGAAGGCAAAGCCCGTCGTCGGGTTCGTGATGAGGATGCTCGTCTTACGCTTACGCAGGCGCAGCTGTGCGCGCAGCGTTTTGTACTTTTTTTCATGGCGCACGGTCGCAAGCAGGCGCGTGTCGAGCTTCTGCTCCACGTCCGCCTCGCACTTGACCGTGTCGCGCAGATACACGCGCACCGCCAGATACAAGGCCGCCGCGAGCAGCCCCGCAAGACCGCTGAGCTTTGCGATGCGCACAGCGCCGGAGCTGTTGGCCGGCGCGACCGGCACCGTCGGGCGGCACAGCACGTCGAGCGCCACGTCGCCGAGGAGCTTATTGGCCTGCTCGTTATAGCTGCGCAGGACGCTCTGCGTAATGCGGTGCGCGTCGCGCTGCGTGGGCGCGCTGACCGTCATCGTCAGCAGGTTCGTCTCGGGGATCTGCTTGGCCTTGATCGTGCCGCTGACCGCGCCGATGTCGTTGGTGATGCACTTGCGCATCACGTCGCCCTCAAAGAATGTCGAGAGCGTCTCCGCCATCGTCGAGGCGGTGTTGAGGTTTGCATAGACCGTGCTGCCGTTGCGCACGGAGACCACAAACGTCGTCTGCGTCTGGTACACGGGGCGGTAGAGCAGCGTGGCGGCAATGTAGCCGCAGGCGGCGACCGTGGCGGCAAACATCAGGATCAGCCCGAGCTTGCGCCACAGCTCCCGCGCGATCAGCAGCAGCGGAATGTGTTCCGGCTGCGCGGAGGTCTGCGTTTTCTGTTCGTCCATCGATCCACCGCCTCTCATTCCACCACGACGATCTGCCGCGTGTGGCTCTCGGTACCGCCGCTGCGATAGGTGAAGACCACCTCATACACACCGGGCTCGTTGCTGTTCACGGTCGAGCTCGCCGTGACGCCGCTCTTGCTGTCGCTGTCGCCGACACCGGCAACGTAGTCCATCGGCGCATAGCCGCTGCCGGCCGGAAGATAGATCAGATACTCCGTGAGCGTGATGCGCGCAGGATTGGGGTCCCCCGCCGTGACCTCGACCGTGACGGGCACGGACGCCGTGTCGCCGATGCTGTTGGTCACGCGCAGCTCCGCCGTGTGCGTGCCGGTGATGGCCAGCGAGCTGCCGTCGGTCAGCGCGATCTTGACGCGGCCGGAGAGGTCGCCGTCAATGCTGTCGTGCGCCGTCACATAGCTCGACAGGACGCGGTTGCCGCCCGTGCGGCAGACCAGCGGCTGCGTGAGCGCGAAGCGCGGCTTTACATAGTCCGTGTAGCGCACGGCGCGCGTCGCCTTCGTCACATGGTGGTTCGAGTCAAAGGCCGCGTAGGTGACGCGCACCGTGCCGTCGTCATTGCGGCCGGAAATGCCCTCGACGACCAGCGACGCCGTGACGTCGCCGTCCTCGGCGTCTGTCGCCGTCACACCGGCGAGCAGCGCCGCATCATCCGCGCCGGTCGGCACGGAGATGACCTCGCTGTCAAACAGGATCTCCGGCGCGGCGCCGCCATAGGCAGCCGCCTGATAAATGCGCGTACCCAGCACGCCCAGAATGGACAGCGCCAGCGCGACCGCCAGGATCACAGGAGTCAGTTTCTTCACAAAAACACCTCTCTCATTGCTTCAGAAAAACGGCCGGAAGCGGCCGGCAGGCAGCGGTTCGCTGCGCAGGATCAATTCGGGATTGCGCGTGAGCAGCTGCTCGGAGAGCCGCTCGGAAAAATGCTCGGCCAAATTGTCCCACGCGCTCAGCAGCTCCGGCGTGCGCACATCCGGACGATGCGCGTCGCTGGCGATGCAGCCGACGAGCCCGTGCGTGAGCATGGCCTCGGCCAGAGCCTGCGCCCCGCGGCCGAAGCGGCCGAAGAGGCTGCCCTTATTCACCTGCAGCACGACGCCGCGGTTGACCCAGTCATACAGGTAGTTCGGCATCCGCTGCAGGCCGTAATACCGCTCCGGATGCGCAACGACCGGCCAATACCCGGCCGCAAGCAGCTCGTCGAGCAGGCGCTCGATGCGCAGCGGGTCTTCGTGAAAGCCGAACTCGATGAGCAGGTAGCGCCCGCCGCCCAGCGTCAGCAGCCGCCCCTCGCGCAAAAGCTTTGGCACGTCACCCGTGCCGAAGATCTCCATACCGAGCGAGAGCTCAAGCGGGATGCCCGCCTCGCGCACGGCCGCGCGCAGGCAGTCAAAGCGCACCTGCAGCGCCGGGGATGCGTAGTTTTCAAACGCGCCGCGCTGATTGCTGTGCGGCGTGGCGACCAGATGCGTCACACCGGACTCCGCCGCCACGGCGGCCATCAGCACCGACGTCTCCAGATCCGGTGCGCCGTCATCGACCCCCGGAAGAATATGTGTGTGCAGATCGATCATTGATACCCTCCGCAATTTCCGTTCCGACACTTACCGATCTTGCCCATTGCCGTCACGGCGCGCTCTGCTCGCACAGGCGCGTGCCGTGCAGGACATAGCGGCGGTCGCAGCGTCCGGCTGTCGCAGCGCGGTGCGTGATGAGCACGCACGTCTGCACGCGGCCGCTGTGCATGAGGTTAGCGAGCATCTGCCGCTCGGTGGCCTCGTCGAGCGCACTGGTGGCCTCGTCGAGCAGCAGCACCTGCGTGCCGCGCAGCACGGCGCGGGCCACGGCGATGCGCTGCGCCTGTCCCTCGGACAGGCCGTGACCGAGCTCACCCGTGCGGGCATAGATGCCGTCCGGCAGCTGGGACACAAAATCATACGCGCAGGCGGTCTCGAGCGCAGAGACGAGCTCCGCATCCGTCGCCTCCGGACGCACCATGCGCAGGTTGTCGGCGATCGTACCGGCAAAGACGGTGTTGCCCTGCGGCACATAGCTGAAGGCCGCGCGCGTCGCGGCAGAGGCCGGCAGACGCTGCCCGTCCGCCCCGGTGAGGCTGACGCTGCCCTGCGCCGGGCGGATCAGACCGAGCATGAGACGGATCATCGTGGTCTTGCCCTCGCCGGACGGACCGGTGAGTGCCACGACCTCGCCGGGCGCGGCGTGAAAGTCCACGTGCTCGAGCACCGGCTCGCCGCCGGGATAGGCAAAGGTCACATCGCGCAGCTCCACCGTGCACGGTGTCGGGATCGGTGCGGTCTCGCGCGCGCCGGGCTCTTCCGGCAGGTCCGCGATGGCCATGAGGCGGCCGGCGGACGTCGTGATCGAGATCGCCGACGGCACAAGCCCGATGAGCGCGGAAAACGCGCTGCGCAGCATGGTCGTCAGCTGCAGGAACATCATCATCGCGCCGTAGGAAATCGCGTGCGTCCACAGCCGGTAAGCGCCCCAGCCGAAGCACCCGGCCGAGACGAGCAGCCCGACGACCGACATCACAAAGCCCGCGACGACGGAAAAGCGGTTGTAGTCGAGATATGTCTCGCGGTATTTCTCCTGCATGGCGCACATCCGGTCACGAAAGCCGTCCATGATGCCGAAGGCCTTGACCGATGTGAGGTTGCGCAGCGAGTCCTCGTGGAACGACATGACCTCGCTGCTGATGTCCTTCATGCGCCGGTTATATCCGCGCATACGGCGCACGAGCGTGCGCGAGCACAGCACGGACAGCGGCGCGCCGATGAGCGCGATGAGCGCCATGACGGGGTCATAGCACAAGATGATGATCAGCGAACCGAGAAACTGCACCGCCGCCGACACAAAGCTCGGCAGCAGCCCTGTCACGCCCCCGGCCACCGCGCCGACGTCGGTGTTGAGGCGGTTGAGCAGGTCGCCGGAGCGAAACTGCTCGAGCGAGACCCAATCGGTGCGCAGGATGCAGTCGTAGACCTCCGCCTGAATGCCGTTTTGCACGCGGATGTCGACGACGGCGGCGATGCGTGATGCCGCCGCCTGCATGGCGGCGCTGCCGAGCAGCAGACCGGCCATCCACGCTGCGGCCGACCAGATCGCCCCGGTCTCAAAACCGGTGACGACGTCGATGAGTGTCTTCATGGCCACGCTCGACAGCAGCGAGAGCGCCGTGCCGAGAATGCCAAGCAGGATATGGATGCCGACGGCAGCGCGGTAGCGGCG
>ERZ772812.2480-NODE-2480-length-11702-cov-12.999828_pt1 | contig 11702 bp, 9 predicted proteins | sample MGYA00511343_ERZ772812 | MGnify/ENA primary metagenome ERZ772812 (study PRJEB29015, sample SAMEA2737706) | human gut metagenome | biome: human gut; feature: human-associated habitat; material: faeces | place: China | collected 2012 ...
CACCGGCTGTGCGTCCGTCGGAAATCCCGGATACGGACTTGTGGATATCTCCCCCACCGCCGTCAGTTTTCCGTCCGAGCGCAGCCGCACGCTGCGTTTGGAGGATATTATATCACATCCTGCGAGCTTTAGGAAGTGGAGAACCGTAGAAAAATGCGTCGGATCGACCCCGCGCAGCTCAACATCGCCGCCCGTCGCCGCCGCGGCACATGCAAGCGTTGAGGCGACTATCCTGTCTGGTATGATCCGGTACTCGGCACTCGCCTCGCATATCGGCCCCTCGACCGTCACGGTGTCCGTGCCGTCCCCGGTTATCCTGCTGCCGAGCAGGCGCAGGTACGACGCCAGCGCCGATATCTCCGGTTCGCGTGCCGCTCCGTGGATGACAGTCACGCCCTCGGCGGCAGTCGCGGCGAGCATGATGTTCTCCGTCGCCCCGACGCTCGGAAACGGCAGCAGGATGCGCCGCCCCTTCAGATCGTGCGCGCTGCAGACGATGTCGCCGCCGCGCTCCGTGACCTCCGCACCGAGCGCGCGCAGCGCGTCGAGCAGCTCCGTTTTCTGCGTCTGCGCGGCGACGATGTGAACGACCTTCATTTTCTCGATCATCGCGCCGCCTCCTGTAGCTTTTTCTTGGCGATCTTGCCGCGCACGACCGCAGAGGTTTGCTGGTCGCCGAGGTAAATACCGATGACGCGGATGTTTTCCCTCGCCTCGGGGATCTTGACCTTTTCAAACAGGTTCACGCGCTGCGCGGTGGAGCGCAGCTCCCGCTCGAGCAGCTCGACCTGCGTGCGCAGCGTCTTGACCAGCGCGTCCAGCCGCGCGATCTCGCGCAGCGTGACCACAGCGGTGTCCACCCAGAGCGGATAGTCCGCGACGTCGTAGGAGATCTCCTCGAAGGTCAGCTCCTCAAAGACCGGCACGATCACGCCGGCGATGTTGTGGTCGCGGCAGACGACGTCCTTCGGACGGATGAGCGAATCGAGCCGCATCCCCTCGGGGAAGCTGCCGTTTTCGGCGAACACCGCGATCCAGCCGTCCAGACCGTCGACGATCTTCAGCCGTTCGGCCTCGACCCTCTCAAGCTGCGCCGTCACCTGCATCACGACCGACTGGAGCTGCTGCTTTTTCAGCTGCAGCGTCGGCAGATAGCGTTGAAATTGCTTGAGCCGGTCCTTCTGGACCTTCAGTTCATTTTTTGTTAGTTTGACAGCCATACGCGCTCCCTCAGTTCAAGGCGTCCTTTTTCGGCCATCTTTCCTGCAGGAGACTGGTCTTCAGACCCGTTTCGTTCGGCTCGAAGCACTCGGCGAGGATCCCCCAGCCAAGGTCCAGCGCCTCCTCCAGAGGGATGTTCACGCTCAGGTCCATCAGCTTCGTTTCAAAGAGGTGGCCGTACTTGAGCAGCTTCTCGTCCCATTCGGACATCATGAAGCCCATGGACTTCTTCTCAAGGCTTTCCTTGTAGGCGCTGTAGAGACGGATCATGCCGTCCATCAGGGCGCGGTGGTCGCTGCGCGTCGTGCCGTTGACGTTCTGCTTGAGACGCGAGAGCGAGCCGAACGGCTCGATGTGGCCGTTCTTGAGGTAATACTGACCCTCGGTGATATAGCCTGTGTTGTCCGGCACGGGGTGGGTGACGTCGTCGCCGGGCATCGTGGTGACGCCGAGGATGGTGATGGAGCCCGCGCCCTCGAAGTCGACCGCCTTCTCATAGCGCGAGGCAAGGCAGCTGTAGAGGTCGCCGGGGTAGCCGCGGTTGGACGGCACCTGCTCCATCGTGATGGCCATTTCCTTCTGCGCGTCGGCAAAGTTGGTCATGTCGGTCAGCAGCACGAGCACGCGCTTGCCGGCAAGGGCGAACTGCTCCGCCACGGCGAGCGACAGGTCGGGCACGAGCGTACATTCCACCGTCGGATCAGACGCCGTGTGGACGAACATGACCGTGCGGCCCATCGCGCCGCTCTTTTCGAGCGTGTCGCGGAAGAAGAGGTAGTCGTCGTATTTCAGACCCATGCCGCCGAGGACGATGACGTCGACCTCCGCCTGCATGGCGATGCGGGCGAGCAGCTGGTTGTAGGGCTCGCCGGAGACGGAGAAGATGGGCAGCTTCTGGCTCTCGACGAGCGTGTTGAACACGTCGATCATCGGGATGCCGGTGCGGATCATGCGCTTGGGCACGATGCGCTTGGCGGGGTTGACGGAGGGACCGCCGATGGGGATCATATTCTCGGTCAGCGCGGGGCCGTTGTCGCGCGGCACGCCCGCGCCGTCGAACACGCGCCCGAGCAGGTCGTCGGAAAACGAGACCATCATGGGCCGCCCGAGGAAGCGCACGGTGTCGGTCGTGCTGACGCCCTGCGTGCCGGCAAAGACCTGCAGGGAGACGAGGTCGCCGCTGAGCTTGATGACGCTTGCGTAGCTCTCGCCGACGAGGGCAAGGTCGCCGCTGCGCACGCCCGAGGCGCGCACGGTCACGACGTTGCCGACGATGGATTCGATCTTGGTATAAACCTTCTGCATTCTGAAACCCTCCTTAACCCGTTACCTTGCTCCGGTAGAGGTCCGTGAGCTTCGTTTCCTGCGCCGCAAATTCCGGCGTGCCGTAGACCGTGCCGTGCCAGTCGAGGAATTCCTGACGCACCTGATTGAAGAAGGCGCGGATCTCCTTTTTGTCGCTGAGCGCGTAATCGCGCGTGAGCACATCGTAGAGCACGTTGAACTCATGCGCCTGACGCTCCGGCTCGCAGGCTGCATCGATGGGATCGAAGGAGTTCTGCTGCAGATACACGGCATCGAGCAGCTCGCCCTTCTGGTAGAGGATGTAGTCCTCGGCCGAGGTGCCCTCTTCGCCGATGACCTTCATCATCTGATTGATCTCGCTGCTGCGGCGGAGGGTGCCGCGGGCCTCCTCCACGCGCGCCATGTCCACCACGCCCTGATACTTTGACCACGAGTCGATGGGGTGGATGGAGGGATACTTGCGCGCGTCGGAGCGCTCGCGGGAGAGGCCGTGGAACGCGCCGACGACCTTGAGCGTCGCCTGCGTGACCGGCTCTTCAAAGTTGCCGCCCGCGGGGGAGACCGTGCCGCCGATGGTGACGGAGGCGATTTTGCCGTTTCTCAGCCGGACCTTGCCCGCGCGCTCATAGAACGCGGCGATGACGGATTCGAGGTAGGCAGGGAAGGCTTCCTCACCGGGGATCTCCTCCAGTCGGCCGCTCATCTCGCGCATGGCCTGCGCCCAGCGGCTCGTGGAGTCCGCCAGCAGCAGGACGTTGAGTCCCATCTGGCGGTAATATTCGGCCATCGTCACTGCCGTGTACACGGACGCTTCACGCGCCGCGACCGGCATGGACGAGGTGTTGCAGATGATGATGGTACGCTCCATCAGCGAGCGCCCCGTGCGCGGGTCGGTCAGCTCGGGGAACTCCTTGAGCACCTCCACGACCTCGCCCGCGCGCTCGCCGCAGGCGGCGACGATGACGATGTCGACGTCAGCGTTCTTCGCCTCCATGTGCTGCAGCACGGTCTTGCCCGCGCCGAAGGGACCGGGCACGCAGAAGGTGCCGCCCTTGGCGACCGGCAGGAAGGTGTCGATGCAGCGGATCTTGGTCACCAGCGTCTCGTCGGGACGCAGACGCTCCTCATAGCAGCGGATGGGCTGCTTGACCGGCCAGGAAAAGACCATGCTCAGCGCCTTCTCCTCGCCCGCGCCGTTTTCCAGCACCGCAACGGTGGAGCGGACGTGATAGACGCCCTTTTCCTTCACGCTCTTTACGCGCCAGCCCTCGTCCTTGAGGTCGAAGGGCGCCATGATGAGGTGCGTGAACTGCCCCTCCGGCACGCTGCCGACCGCGTCGCCCGCGAGCACGGCGTCGCCGGGCTTGACGCAGGGGGTGAACTCCCATTCCTTATCGGGGATGGGGTCAAGGTATACGCCGCGCTCGAGGAAGAAGCCGCATTGCTCGGCAAGCTTCGGCAGAGGATTCTGCAAGCCGTCGTACACCTGCGTCAGAAGGCCGGGGCCGAGCTCGACGCTCAGCAGCTCGCCGGTCAGCTCGACCTCGTCGCCGACCTGAATGCCGTTGGTCATTTCATAGATCTGCATACTCACGGCGTCGCCGCTGATGCGGATGACCTCGCCCTTGAGGCGGTCATTGCCGATCTTGACGAAGCCGACTTCGTTTTTCCGAACGGAGCCCGAGAATCTTGCCGAGACAAGGTTGCCGTTGACTCCGGTCACATAGCCTGTCACTTTCTCCATTTCGTTTCTCCCGTTTTCTTATAGGCTGAATATCTGCTGACGGACCTGTCCGAGCAGGGTGTCGAAGGCGGCCTTGCCCTCGTCATGGCGGAAGACGCGCTGCCGTTCGAGCAGCCGCAGCTTCAGCGCGTAGCCGTAGAGCGCGCAGTCGTCGAAGCTGTGCAGGCCCACCAGCTCATCCAGCCGGTCAAATTCCAGCGCGAGCAGCAGCCGCTCGCCTTCGAGCGGGTCCTTTGCGTTCACTGCCGCGGTGACGGTCTGCGTCACGGCGGCGTCGCGCTCGTTCGGTGCAGCGCAGCTCTCGCCGCGCTTCACACGCCGCTGATAGGTCAGCTCGCCCTGCAGCACGCGGTAGAAGGCCGCCCACCGGCTCACGAAGCCGCCGTCCTCCGAGCGCACCGTCAGCTCCTCGAGCGAGCGGTAGACCCTGTCGCTCACCGCGCCCCGGCATTGGTCGAGAAACGCGGCGTAATCCAGCGGCGGCGCATCGCTCGCGCGGAGCATCGGCAGGCTCGAGATCAAGTAGTAATAGGAAGCCAAGAGCGTCCCTCCTTAAATGCGCAGCTCGCGGAAGAAGGGGGCGAGCTGCTCCGCCAGCTCCTCGTCGGAGCAGTCGATGTAGCCCGAGCCGTCTTTGGCGCACAGGCGGAAGCCCGTGCGGACCTTTTTGGAGAGCCGCAGCTCCAGCCCCGCCTTGAGCTCGCCGGTGAGCTCGCTTTTGAGCGCGTCTGTGACGGAGGCGACCTCCGCGGCGTAGGCGGAGGCGTCCTCGCCCTGCAGCGCGGCGGTGATGAGCGCGGCGAGCGCCTTGTCGTCGAGCGCCTTATGGGTATCCTGCGCGAGCAGCTTCGTCAGCTCCGCGCCGATCTCCTGCCGGAAGGCGAGCACCGCGTCGCGCTTCGCCTGCTCTGCGCTGAGCTGAGCGCTGGCCTTGAACACGCCGATCTCCGCCTGCGCGTCCGCACGCAGCTTGTCCGCCTCGCTCCTCGCGTCGGCGACGATCTTTTCCGCCTGCGCCTTGGCGTCGGCAAGGATCTGCGCGGCCTCGCGGTTCGCGCTCTCGATGCCGTCCTTTTTGATGGAGGATACCAGATCCTGAATTTGAAGCTCCATAAAATCCGCCTTTCTGTGTTTATGTGAGTAAAATTTCGTAATCAAACTAAAATATAGCGCACAACACCAAAGAAATCAAGAAAATGCAAAGAAATAGAATGATTCATTTTTTCAATAATGCCTAAAAACCGGGTAATAATGCGGAAAATATTATAACCGTCCGTGCGGGAGCCTAACCGCCGCCTTGCTCTTCCCATGTCGGTGTGCTATACTAAGCCTGTTATAAAAGAGAAAAGGAGAACGCTTCCCATGCCTGCCTTTGATCCGCTGACCTACCGCTATGCCTCGCGGCGCAATGTCGTCTACGCCAAAAATGCCGTCGCCTGCACGTCTGTGCCGCTCGGCGCGCAGATCGGACTGGACGTGATGAAATCCGGCGGCAACGCCGTGGACGCCGCTGTGGCGATGGCCGCGGCTATGCCGCTGCTCGAGCCGACCGGCAACGGCCTCGGCTCGGACTGCTTTGCGCTCGTGTGGATCGAGCGGGACAAACGGCTCTACGGCCTCAACGCCAGCGGTGTCGCGCCGATGGCGCTGAGCGCGGAGAAGGTTCGCGCGATGGGCTATACAGAGATGCCGACGGAGGGCTGGCTGCCGACGATGGTGCCCGGAGCGCCCGCGGGCTGGGCGGAGCTGAACCGCCGCTTCGGCACGAAGCCGCTCGCCGAGCTGTTTGCGCCCGCCATTTCCTATGCCGAGGAGGGCTATCCCGTGCCGGTGAACATCGCGCGGCAGTGGGAGCGCGACAGCCGCCGCATTGCCAAGGCGATGGCGGAGAACGCCGCGCCGCACGAATACTGGTGGCAGAGCTTTATGAAGCCGGACGGCACGCCCTACCGCGCGGGTGAGCTGTTCCGCCTTCCGGACTACGCCGCGACGCTGCGCGCCCTCGCCGCGACGGACTGCGAGAGCTATTACCGCGGTGCGCTGATGGAGCGGATCGTCGCGTTCTCCCGCGCGACCGGCGGGTACTTCTGCGAGGACGACTTCCGCAATTATCGCCCCGAATGGGTCGAGCCCATCACGCAGGAATACCGCGGCTATACGGTCTGTGAGATCCCGCCGAACGGCCACGGCATCACGGTGCTCATGGCGCTCGGCATCCTGAACGGCATGACCATGCCGGAAAATCGCGAGAGCGCCGAGCACTATCACAAGGTGATGGAGGCCATCAAGCTGGCCTTTGCCGACACGAGGACCTACGTCGCCGACCCGCGCTATATGAAAACTAAGGTCAGCGAGCTGCTGGATCCCGCCTATCTCGCCGCCCGCCGCGCGCTCATCACCGACCGCGCGCTGGAGCCGAGGGCGGGCGACCCGCACTGCGGCGGCACCATCTATCTCTGCACCGCTGACCGCGAGGGCAACATGGTCTCGTTCATCCAGAGCAACTACACCACCTTCGGCGCGGGCGTCGCCGTGCCGGGGACGGGCATCTCGCTCCAAAACCGCGGCGCGAACTTCTCGCTCGACCCCGCGAGTGACAACTGCCTTGCCGGGGGCAAGAGGTCCTACCACACCATTATTCCCGGCTTCCTGCTCAAGGACGGCGCCGCCGTCGGCCCATTCGGTGTGATGGGCGCATTCATGCAGCCGCAGGGTCAGACCGAGGTCCTCGTCAACACGCTCGATTATCACATGAACCCGCAGGAGGCGCTTGATGCGCCGCGCATCCAATGGATCGGCGGCAGGAGGCTCGAACTGGAGCGTGAGGCGGGCGAGGCCATTGCCGACGCGCTGCGCGCGATGGGCCACGAGGTCACGGTCGTGGACGACCGCATTTCGATGGGCCGCGGTCAGATCATCTGGCGCGGAGAGGACGGCGTTTACACGGCGGGCACCGAGCCGCGCTGCGACGGCGCGGTCGCCGCGTGGTAAAGAAAGCTGCTGAAAAGGAAAGAGCCGCGTTCCCGGTGCAGGGAGCGCGGCTCTTTTTGCGTGCTTGCGGCTTGAAACACGGGCTGAGGCCGTGTCTCAGAGGTTGGCGTGCTCCATCAGGTCGATGAGCACGCGGATGCCCTGCAGATAGGCGCGGACCAGAATGCGCTCGTTCGTCCCGTGAACGCCGGAGGCGGCCTCCTCTGGCTCCGCCATGAAGGGCGAGCAGCGCAGGCAGGTGTCGCAGATCTGCTCGTATTGGTGCGCGTCGGTCGCGCCGACGGTCATGGACGGAACGAACACCACATCGGGGTAGTAGCGCTGCATACTGTCCACCACCGTGCGGTAGCCGTAGCCATCGCGCCGGGCCGTGGCGGAGGGATCGTTGGCCTGCTGGTAGCGCAGTTCCACGGTCGGGTCCTGCACCGCCGCGCGGCAGTGCTCCATCACGCTCTCGACCGTGTCGCCGTCGGCAAGACGGAGGTTGATGACCGCCTGCATATCCTGCGGCATCACGTTGCAGGCCCTGCTGCTGCCCTGAATGACGGTGGGAGCGATGGTCGTGGTGACAAAGGGAAAGAGCGCGGGGGACTGATAGCAGTAGGCCGCAATGGCGTCCGCGTTCGCGCGGACGTCACGCGTCAGCGTTTTGAGCGGCTCGGCGGTGATGTAGGGCGCGAGCGTTTCAAACGCGCCCATCATGGCGGGATTGAGCCGCACGAGGAAGGGGCTGCGGACGATGTCTGCGATGGCACAGGCGAGATGGGCGAGCGAGGTGCCGCCGTAGGGGCGGCTCGAGTGTCCGCCGATGGAGCGGACCGTCAGCTCCAGATCGGCATAGCCCTTCTCCATCAGATCGACCTGCGCGATGGAAAGGTCGGGCGCGCCGAAGGCCGCGCCGGATTCGATCTTGCCGCCGCCCTCGTCTAAAACGAATTCCAGCGTCACGCCCTGTGCCTTGAGGTGGTCGGAGATCGCCAGCGCGCCGGTGTTGAGCGTTTCCTCATCGTCGCCGAAGGCGAGGTAGGCCGTGCGCCGGAAGGTCCTGCCGCGGGCGAGCAGATACTCCGCAGCCTCGAGCACGCCGAAGACATGCTCCTTGATATCCAGCGTGCCGCGGCCCCAGATGTAGCCGTCCGCCACCGCGCCGGAGAAGGCGGGATAGGTCCAGTCCTGCTCCGTGCCCTCGACCACCGGCACCACATCTTGATGGGACATGTAAAGGCAGGGGCGCAGCGTTTTGTCGCTGCCGTGGAGGGTGATGAGCACGGCATGGTGGCCGAGCCGCTCAAAGACGCCCGCGCGCATGATGCGGGGATAGCTCGCCTTCATGTGCGCGTGGAGCTTGTCAAACTCGCTATAGTCGGTCAGACTGTGGTCGGCATAGTTGATGGTTCTGCATTGGATTGCCTGCGAAAGACGCGCGACCGCGCCCTCGGCGTCTAAGTCGGGATAATTGCCCTCGAGGGCAAAGAAATCGGTAATCTTCTTCGTCATGCCATTTTGTCCTCCAGATAGCGGCTGAGAAATTCGCGGGTACGGCTCTTCTTCGGGTTTCCGAAGACCTCGCGCGGCGAGCCCTGCTCGAGAATGACGCCCCGGTCCATGAATACCACGCGGTCGCTGACCTCCTTGGCAAAGGCCATCTCGTGCGTCACGACGACCATGGTCATGCCCTCCTGCGCGAGGCGCTTCATCACATCGAGCACCTCGCCCACGATCTCGGGGTCGAGGGCGCTCGTCGGCTCGTCGAAGAGCATGATCTCGGGCTCCATGCACAGCGCCCGCGCGATGGCAACGCGCTGCTTCTGCCCGCCGGAGAGGCGGCGGGAGTCGGCGTGGATGAAATCCTCCAGCCCGACAGCCTTGAGGCGGCGGATGGCCGTCTCCTCGGCCTGCGCCCTTGGAATGTGCCGCACCGTCATGGGCGCAAGCGTGCAGTTGTCCAGCACGGACTTGTTGTTGAAAAGGTTGAAGCCCTGAAACACCATGCCGATCTTCTGCCGCAGGGCGTTGAGGTCGACCTTGAGGTCCATGAGATCCTGCCCGTCGAACCAGATGTGGCCGGAATCGGCCTCCTCGAGCAGGTTGATGCAGCGCAGCAGCGTCGATTTGCCGGAGCCGGACGCGCCGATGATGCACACGACTTCGCCGCGGTCGACCTCTAAGTCGATGCCCTTGAGCACGTGGAGGTCGCCGAAGGACTTTTCGAGCTGTTCGATTTTGATGATGGGATCGTTCGTCATAGCGTCCTCCTGTCAGTTTGAGCTGGGAAGTCCCAGATCGACGGTTTGATTGCCCTGGCGCCGCTTCGTGTTGTCCGGCGCGGTCATCCTTCCCGTGATGGCCTTGAGCAGGAGCGAGGAAAGATACGTCAGGAACAGGTAAACGGTGGCGGCGATGAGGTAGCACTCGGTGCCCTTATAATAAATGCCGGCGACGGAGCGCGTCATGAACATCAGGTCGGATACGCCCAGCACGCACAGCACGGAGGAATCCTTGATGTTGATGATGAACTCATTGCCGATGGCGGGCAGCGAATTTTTGATGGCCTGCGGGAAAACGACTCTGCGCATGGCCTGCCAGTGCGTCATGCCGAGCGAACGCGCGGCCTCCATCTGCCCCGCGTCGACGGCGAGGATGCCGCCGCGCAGCACCTCGGCAAGGTACGCGGTCGAGTTGAGCGAGACCGTGACAAGACCGGAGATGAAGAGCGACCAGACGCGGTTGATCTCCGTGACGCTCATGCCGGTGCGCTTGAAGAGATTGAAGATCGCGTAGTAGAAGATGAGGGACTGCACCATCATCGGCGTGCCGCGGATGACGAAGATGTAGAAGCGGGCGAATTTGTTCGCGACGATCTTGATAAGCTTCACAAAGTCGTTGTTGCGCTTGTCGGGTTCCTGAATGCGGAGAAAGACCATGAGAAGCGCCAGCACGAACGCGATCGCCGTGCCGGCCAGCGCGAGCTGAACGGTCGTCCACACGCCGGTGACGAAGAGCGAGCGCTGGTTGTAGGCCATGTAGACCATGGAGGAGAGCGTGCCGGTGGGGTTGCTCTCGGCGTGGACGGCGGCGTGAACGACGTAGGCGAGCTTGAGCACGAAGCGGTCAAGCGCGAGCAGCGCGGCAGCCGCGGCGTCCAGATAGGAGAGATAACGGCTCAGACGCACGATGAAGGGGTGCTTGAGAATGGTCTCGCCGTAGCTGTTCCAATGCGTCCATTTCACGAGCAGCGCAAGCGCACTGACGGCAAGAAAAAGATAGCAGATCATGGCGAGCGCCGTACCGGGCACGGAGCCGGCGGGCAGAAAGCTGTACGGACTGGGCGCGGAATACCACAGGCTCAGGCCGGCAAGGGCGATGACGCTGCCGCCCAGATAAACATAACGGTGGTCCCGTGCGATGAAGCTCTGACCGCGGGACGTGGGGGTTCCTCTCATGGTGCTTCCTCCTTATGCGGCGTGGAGCCGCCGGTTACTTCGGCTGGTTGGCGACGGCGGTGTTCCACATCTCGGTGCGCGCGTCGCTGTCGATGGTGGCAAGGATCTCATTGATCTGCGCGAGCAGCTCGGTGTCGGACTTGCGCAGGCCCACGCAGGAGCCCTTGGCGGGCAGCGTGAAGCTGTTGCCCTCGCTGAAGGTGATGAGACGGAAATCGGGATTCGAGGCGAGGTAGCCCGGGGCGCTCTCCTCGTTGATGACGATGGCGTCGCAGGTGCCCTGCTGCAGGCGGGAGATCATGTCGGGCACGCTGCCGACGGGGCTGAGGTGCTCGACGCCCTCGATCTGGTCGATGACATCGTCGAGCGCGGTGCCCTGCTGGCCGAGCACGGCGGCGCCGGAGAAGTCCTGAATGGAGGTCGCGTTCTCATACGGCGAGCCGGCGAGCACCATCATGCTGTAAATCGTCTCCTTGTACGGGTCGGAGAAGTTGATGGATTCGCGGCGCTCGGCGGTGTCCATCATGCCGGCGATGATGGCGTCGATCTGACCCTGATTGAGCGCGTCGATCAAGCCGTCCCAGCTGAGCTTGACGATGACCAGCTCCTTGCCGAGCTGATCGGCGAGAATGCGTGCGATCTGCACGTCGTAGCCCTCGGCGTAAGCGCCGGCGACGTTTTCCACGGGAACGTTGGTGTCGGTCGCGGCGCTCTCCTGCCAGTTGCTCGGCGCGTAGGCGCATTCCATGCCGACGCGGAGCTGGCTGCTTTCAGTCGCGGGTGGATCGGTTTCTTCGGCCGGGTCGTTTGCGTCCTGCGCGGGGGGCGTCGTGCCCGCGCCGCAGGCGGTGAGGGCGAGCAGCATGAGAGCTGCAAGCAGGGTAGCGATGGTTCTTCTGAGGTTCATAGTGTTGCTTCCTTTCTGAATGGAAATTGGCTCCGTGGGGGGAGTCGGCCCTTCGTTGTCCGCGCCAACGAGTTCGGAAACAGAAAAAGCC
>ERZ772812.2481-NODE-2481-length-11697-cov-10.641299_pt1 | contig 11697 bp, 6 predicted proteins | sample MGYA00511343_ERZ772812 | MGnify/ENA primary metagenome ERZ772812 (study PRJEB29015, sample SAMEA2737706) | human gut metagenome | biome: human gut; feature: human-associated habitat; material: faeces | place: China | collected 2012 ...
CAAGGATGTCGATCTGATGCTCTTTGACAAGGTCATCGCCTTCGATCATGTGCGGCAGAAGATCGTGCTCATCGTCAACATGGCGCTCAGCGACGTCGAGGTCGGCTACAACAAGGCAAAGCTCGAGCTTGAGCAGCTCGTCTCGCTCCTCAAAACCGGCGAAAAGAAGCAGGAAGCGCCGGGGCGGCTCCTCGGCGAAGTCACGCCGCTCTTCTCCAAAGAGCAGTTCTGCGCGATGGTCGAAACCGCCAAGCACCACATCCGCGAGGGCGACATTTTCCAGATCGTGCTCTCCAACCGCCTGAGCGCCCCGTTTGAGGGAAGTTTGCTCAACACCTACCGCGTGCTGCACACCTTCCCCCTTGCCGGCACCCGTCCGCGCGGCAAAACGGAGGAAGAGGACAAGGCGCTCGAAGAAAGCCTCCTGCACGACGAAAAGGAGCTCGCCGAGCACAATATGCTCGTCGACCTCGGGCGCAACGACCTCGGCAAGGTCAGCAAATTCGGCACGGTGCAGGTCGAAAAGCTGCACTCCATCGAGCGCTACTCCCACGTGATGCACATTGGCTCCACCGTGCGCGGCGAGATTCGCGATGACCGCGACGCGCTTGACGCCATTGAGGCCGTGCTCCCCGCTGGAACGCTCTCCGGCGCGCCGAAGATCCGCGCCTGCCAGCTCATCGGTGAGCTTGCCCTGCTCTTCAATGAACAACAAGCGCGGCATTTACGGCGGGGCCATCGGCTACATCGACTTCACTGGCAACATGGACACCTGCATCGCCATCCGCATCGCCTACAAGAAAAACGGGCGCGTGTTCGTCCGCAGCGGCGCGGGCATCGTGGCAGATTCCGTCCCCGAAACAGAGTATCAGGAATGCATCAACAAGGCGAAGGCCGTGGTCAGCGCCTTGACGCTTGCGCAGGAGGAAGACCTATGATCCTTTTGATCGACAATTACGACAGCTTTGTCTACAATCTCTATCAGCTCATCGGCACCTATCGCCCGGACATCACCGTTGTGCGGAACCGGGAGATCACCCTGCCGGAGATTCAGGCCATGGACCCGGAGGCTGTGTTCCTATCTCCCGGCCCCGGACGCCCGGAGGATTCCGGCATCTGCCTTCCGGTGATTGCATCGCTGGATAAGCCCATTTTCGGTGTCTGCCTTGGCCATCAGGCCATCTGCCAGACCTTCGGCGGAACCGTCACCTATGCAAAGGAGCTTATGCACGGAAAGCCCTCCACCATCCTGCCGGATCCCGCCTCCCGGCTGTTTACGGGGATGGAGCCCTTTCAGACAGCCCGGTATCACTCCCTTGCTGCCCCGGAGGATCAGCTGCCCGCATGCCTGCGGGTCGCAGCCCGCACCGCCGATGGGGAGGTCATGGCAGTCGAACATCGGGAAAAGCCCATCTTCGGCGTACAGTTTCATCCGGAATCCATTCTGACCCCCAAAGGCGGCCAGATCATTGAACACTTTTTTACCCTGATTGGAGGAACATCAAAATGATGAAAGAAGCAATTGCAAAGCTCATGAACAAGCAGGATCTCACCTATGAAGAAGCACGTCAGGTGATGGATGAGATCATGGATGGGAAGGTCAGCGCTACTCTGATTTCCTCTTATCTCACCGCCCTGTCCATGAAGGGGGAGACCATTGACGAGATCAGCGGCTCCGCCTATGCCATGCGGGCCCATGCCACCAAGGCACCCCACGATATGGACGTATTGGAGATCGTCGGCACCGGCGGCGATGGTGCGAACACCTTTAACATTTCCTCCACCTCTGCCATGGTCATCGCTGCGGGCGGTGTCCCGGTCGCCAAGCACGGAAACCGTGCAGCCTCCTCCAAGTCCGGTGCTGCGGACGTACTGGAGGCGCTGGGCGTCAACATCTCCCTGCCCCCGGAAAAATGCCGGGCACTGCTGGAGCAGGTGGGCATCTGCTTTCTGTTTGCCCAGACCTATCACACCGCCATGAAGTATGTGGGCCCCGTTCGTAAGGAGCTGGGGATCCGCACCGTATTCAACATTCTCGGCCCCATCACCAACCCCGCCGCCCCCACCATGGGCGTTATGGGTGTCTATGACCAGAGTCTGCTGGAGCCATATGCCGCAGTGATGCAGAACCTTGGCATTCGCCGGGGGCTGGTAGTCTATGGAACAGACCGTCTGGATGAGATCTCTGCCAGCGCTCCCACGGCTGTCTGCGAGATCCGAGACGGCAAAACCAACCTCTATAAGATCACCCCGGAGCAGTTCGGCTACACCCGCTGCCAGAAGTCTGCCCTTGGCAGCAGCTGTACCAAGGTGCGCAGCGCCTGCACCGGCGATACCAAAAACACCTCCTGCCCGATGGCCATAGCTGCGGCCTGCCAAACCGCCAGCCAGAACGCCACCGCCAGCAGACGGCGAAAAAATTGCTTGTTCTGCTTCATAAACTGCCCTCTTCCCCTGCCTATTATAAGGTATAGTATACCATACCGCCCCGCAAAGGGGAATGACCTGTGCACCATCTGCGGCGGGTCGGCTCACGCTGTATATACTTTTATTCAATCATCGTATGCTTGACATGAATTTACATCCAGTGTAAACTGGATACACTATGCGGTGCAACTTTGGCACCGGCGCAGGAGAGAGGGGACAGTTTTGACGCAAGCGCTCAAGGGCCGCAAGCTGTTGCTTGTCGGTTTTACGTTATTTTCCATGTTTTTCGGGGCAGGCAACCTGATCTTCCCGCCCGATTTAGGCGCAAAGGCAGGGGCAAACCTCTGGCCCGCCTTTCTGGGGCTTGCTATCAGCGCCGTGGGACTGCCGGTTGCGGGGGTCATCGCGGTGGCGCGGGCAGACGGTCTGGATAAGCTGGCCGGGCGGGTGCATCCGGTGTTCGCACAGGTGTTCATGATTTTGATCTACCTGTCCATCGGGCCGTGTCTGGCCATTCCGCGCACCGCAAGCACCTCCTTTGCCATGCTCACCCCGCTGCTGGGCAGCAGTGCCGGGCTTCAACTGGGGTACTCCGCGCTGTTCTTCGGGGCAGCCTTTCTGGTGGCGTTGCGCCCGGACAGGCTCACCCGCTGGCTGGGCAGGCTGCTCTGCCCCTGCCTGCTGGTTCTGATTCTGATCCTGTTCGGCGGCTGTCTGCTGCACCCGCTGGCGGCGCAGTACGCTGCGCCCACCGAGACGTATCGTTCCGCGGTCGTGTTACAGGGCGTATTGTACGGCTACCAGACCATGGACGCCCTTGCAGCGCTGAACTTTGGTGCGGTCATTGCCATGAACATCCGGGCGCAGGGTGTTGCCCGGGAGCAGGACGTGCAGCGCAGTGCCATCCGTGCCGGGTTTATAGCGGGCGGGCTGCTGCTGGCGGTCTATGCCATGCTGGGACACGCCGGAGCACTGACCGGTGCCGCCGCGCCCGGCCTTGCCACCGGTGCCGAGGTACTGACCGTGCTGGCCGAGCGGCTGTTCGGCAAAGCGGGACTGGTGCTTCTTGCCGCCATCTTTATGCTGGCCTGCTTCAACACCTGTGTGGGGCTGATCGCTTGTGTGGGGGAGTATTTCCACACCCTGCTTCCCCGCATCCCCTACCCTGCTCTTGCCGCCTTTTTTGCCGCTGCCAGTATGCTGATCGCAAATCTGGGGCTGGCAGATATCCTACGGTTATCCGTCCCGGTGCTCAACGCCCTGTACCCGGTAGCCATTGTGCTGATTACGCTTTCCTTCGTGCCCGGGTTGGAACAGCGCCGCCGGGTCTATCCGCTGTGCATCGGCTGCACTGCCGTGCAGAGCATTGCCGCCGCGCTGCCGCTTGGCCCGCTTTCTGCTCTTGCCAACGCCCTGCCGCTGGCGGCGTTGGGCTTTGGCTGGGTGCTCCCGGCGGTCATCGGGCTGCTGGCAGGCATCTTTTTAAGCTGCACTGAAGAATAAAGGAGATATTACTATGATCCAGCCTATCATGCACGACCCGCTGTTTCTGGCGCAGAAGTCCGCCCCTGCCACCCCGGAGGATGCCCCTGTCGCGCGGGACTTACTGGAGACCCTGACCGCCCACGCCGATGGCTGTGTAGGCATGGCTGCCAACATGATCGGCGTGCTCAAGCGCATCATTGCAGTGGAGGCCGAGAACGGGTATCTGGTGCTGTTCAACCCGGTCATCCTGAAAAAATCCGGCCAGTACGAAGCCGAGGAGGGTTGTCTTTCGCTGGAGGGTGTGCGAAAAACAAAGCGCTACCAGAGCATCAAGGTGCAGTATCAGACCATGGACGGCAAACCGCGCATCAAGACCTTTACCGGCTGGACGGCGCAGATCATCCAGCACGAGATCGACCATTGCGATGGGATCTTGATTTAAGTTTTTTACCACGCACAAAGCCCCCGAGGGTGTGTCCCCCGGGGGCTTTGCTATGCTGTAACAGAGATGTCGCAATTTTAGCCCTTGACGCCACCAAGCGCAACGCCGCGGACGATGAACTTGGACAGCAACAGGTAGACGACGATGACCGGCAGAATAGCGATGGCCACCATCATGTACACCTTGCCCATATCGAACTTCAGGAAGTCCGCGCTGCGCAGCTGAGCGATCAGGATCGGCAGGGTCTTTTTGTCGGCGGTGTCCAGCACCAGAGCCGGAATGAAGTAGTTGTTCCAGCTGGCCACGAAGGAGAAGATGGCCTGCACAGCCAGAGCCGGCTTCATGATGGGCAGCACGATCTTATTAAAGGTATAGAACTCGCCTGCGCCGTCAATGCGGGCGGCCTCCACGATCTCCATGGGAAGGGAGGCGTCCAGATACTGCTTCATGAAGAAGAACACGGTGGGTGCCGCAATGCTGGGAACGATCAGCGGGATGAAGCTGTTTTTCAGCCCCATCTTGGAGATCAACTGCAGAAAGCCCAGTGCGGACACCTGTGTGGGCATGGTCATGATGAGCAGGATCAGGGCAAAGGCAGCCTTTTTGAATTTGAAGTTATAGGCGTAGATGCCGTAGGCCGTCAGTGCCGAAAAGTAGACGCTGAGCGCTGCCGAGCAGGCAGACACCAGCAGGCTGTTGCGGATGCCGCTCACCACAGGGATGTTGGCGTCCGTAAGCACATTGCGGAAGTTTGTGATGATGGACTTGCCCGGCATCAGCGAGAAGCCCTTCTGGATCTCGAAGTGGGTGCGGGTGGAGTTGATGATCAGCACATAGAAGAAGAACAGGCACAGAAAGCTGATCAGCACCAGCACCAGATAGCACCACGCACGGCGGGCGGTCAAGATCGCCTTTTCGGACTGGTTTTTAGGCGTATGTGCCATACTTATTTCCCTCCTTTGGCAGCAGCCTTTTTGGCTGCCTTCAGTTCCTTGCGCTGAGCCTTGGTCAGGCCGTCATCTTCCTTGGTCAGCGAGAAGTACACGACGACGCACAGCACTGCACACACAAGGAACAGCACCACAGATACTGCACCGGCCATGCCGTAGTTCTTGCTGAACAGGTGGTTGTTCAGGTACATGATCATGGTGGTGGAGGTACGGTCGGGGCCGCCCTTGCCGTTGGTCAGGATCTGCGGCACATCGAACATCTGCAGGCCGCCGATCATGGAGGTGATCATCACATAGACCAGAATGGGACGGATCAGGGGCAGGGTGATCTTCCAGAACATCTGGTTCGGGGTGCAGCCGTCCAGCTCTGCGGCCTCGTACAGGGTGGGGTCCACGCCCATAATGGCTGCCATCAGCATGATGGTGGTGTTACCGAACCACATCAGGAAGTTCATCAGGCCCACAAGGCCACGGTTGCCCCACACGGTATTCAGAAAGCTGATGGGGGTCTTGATCCAGCCCATGCTCAGTAGCACTGCGTTCACCGGGCCGTTATCCGAGAACAGGGCGAAGAACAGCATTGCGAAGGCCGAGGCCATGATCAGGTTGGGCATGTAGATGACCGTCTTGAAGAAGGTCTGTCCCTTCAGCTTCAGTCGCAGGTCGGTGAACCATGCCGCCAGCAGCAGCGAGACGATGATCTGCGGGACGAAACCGATGATCCAGAGGATCAGCGTGTTGCTGAAATACTTGGGCAGATCGGTCGCGAACAGGGTGATGTAGTTTTTCAGACCCACAAAGTTGGGTCCGATGATCTTCAGACCGCTGCGGTAATACTCAAAAAAGCTGTAATAGATGGTGGATGCCAGAGGGATCAGCTGGAATACCGCGAAGATGATAAAGAACGGTGCAATGAAGATATAGCCCCATTTCGCGTAGCTGATCGACCCTTTCTTCTTTGTTTTTTCTCCCATGAGATCTCCCTCCTGCCGGGTCACAGCAAAACCAAAGGGGCGGGCGAGATACGCCGCCCGCCCCTTTGCTTCAATTTTCAGTTCGGAGTAAAACCGCTTATGCGGGCCATACCACGTCGGTCAGCTCGGGGTACTTCTCCTTGATGGCGGTCTCGAAGTTTGCCTTGGCGGCATCCTCCTCCACGTTGCCGGTGAAGTAATCCTTGAAAGCGTTCTGGAAGCTCTCGTTCAGGCCCTGATCGTACGGGCCGGCGTTGGACATATCGATCTTGGTTGCAGCCTCTGCAAACAGAGCGATGTGGTTCTGGCCGCCGAGGAAGTCGGACTTGTAATCGCTGCTGGCGATCTCGTTCATGGCCTTCTCGTTGTTGGTGTAGTCCTGCGTATCCATGGTGATCTGCTTCATGATGGCTTCATCGCAGGTCAGCTTCAGCATAACGTCCTTGATGGTCTCAAGGTTGTCGCTGCCGGCTGCGCCGCAGATCCAAGTGCCGCCCCAGTAGTAGGGCTGAGGGCCTTCGCACACAGCGTAGTCGCCGTAGATGCCATTGCCAACCTCTTCCTTGCCGCCCTCAGCGGTAGGAGTTGCCAGAGAGTTGCCCAGCAGGGTGAAGTTGATGCCCCAAGTGGAGTAGAAGAAGCCGAACACCTTACCGGTGGGGCCCTGATCGGAAGCCCACTGGCTGTCCCACAGGCTGGACTTGTTGTTGTAGCCCTTGTCGGTGTACTCCTTGGTCTGGTCCACCCACTTCATCAGGTTCTCGTCCACGGTAACGGTGGTGCCGGTGACCCAGGGTGCGGAGACGTTGTTGGAGAAGGTGCGGTATGCATCGTCAAAGCCGGACAGCATCTTGTAGCCCTTGGCAGCAGCCTTGGCAGCTACATCGTTGAACTTATCCCAGTCGGACAGGTAGGTCTGCACTTCGGCGGGGTCATCGGTGCCCAGCACATCCTTGGCAATGCTGCGGCGGTATGCGAACAGACCCGGGGTAGCCTGCCAAGTGGTGCCGCGCTGGCTGCCGTCCACAGAAACGATGTCCTTGGTGTACTGGTACTGGCCGGCCAGATCGGAATCGGTCAGGCCGATATCCTTCTTGACATCCAGAACGTAGTCGGAATCCACATACTTCAGAGCGTAGTCAGCCTCGATCAGGAAAATGTCGATCTTGTCGTCATCGGCAGCGGAATCCTGATTCAGCAGAGCCTCGTCCAGCTTGTTCTGGTAGTTGTTGTTCTCGTTGGCGTTGATGGTCCACTTCACGGTGGTGCCGTCCTTCAGGGTGGTGGTGGACTTGTCGGCTGCGATCTCCTTGACCTCGGGATAGTAGTCGTTGAAGCGGCTCTGGAACTCATCATTCCAGCACCAGATGTTCAGCACCTTGCCCTCGGCAGCAGCCGGAGCAGAAGCAGCTGCAGAGGATGCAGGAGCGGCAGAGGAAGCAGCAGTGCTGCTGGAAGAACCGCCGCCGCAGGCTGCCAGAGCAGCACCAACAGTCACGACACCGGAAGCGAGCAGGAAATTACGACGAGAGATCTTTTTCATAAGGGTAAACCTCCTTCATGGTTTTCCAATTAAAAAATTCATACTCAAAAACTCCGCGCCGGGAGTTGTGGGCCTTTGTTAAAGGATGCGGACGGAGCCGCCGTCCAGCAGTTTGCCGGACACCCGGATCTGCTCCGGCAGGGTCACACGCGGATGCTCGATCAGCTCGATCAGCTTATCCGCTGCCAGCCTGCCAAGGGATTTGGTGTTCTGCTGGTAGGTCACCAGCGGGGGTTTGACCACCCGGGAGAGATAGATGCCATCGTATCCCATCACTGAGATGTCCTCCGGGATGCTCAACCCTGCTTCGGTCAGGGCGTTGTAGCCGCCCAGTGCGGAAAAGTCATCCGGGAAGATGATGCAGGTGGGCCGCTGCGGCAGTGCCAGCAGCGCCCGGGTCTCCTCTGCGCAGCGATCCACATCGTGGTACACACCGCAGCGGACGTACTCCTCCGGCACCTTCAGCCCCAGCTCCTCGCAGGCTTGATAGAAGCCTGCCAAGCGGTTCTCGGTAACGGCGGTCTTTTCGCCGTGGATGAAGGCGATGCGCCGGTGTCCGCAGGCCCATGCCTGCTGTACCAGAGCCTTTGTGCCCACCACGTTGTCTGAAAGGATCGCCATCCGGTTGTTGAACACATGGTCGATGGTCACCACCGGCACATCGCCGTTGACCAGTTCCACCACCTGCGGATCGTAAAAGTTCACACAGGCGATCACCACGCCGTCCACACCCCGGTAGTGGCAATGTTCCAGATAGCTCATGGACTTGCCGCTGATGTTGTGGTTGATGAAGGTGATATCGTAGCCGCGCTTTTCCGCTTCTACCTTGAAGCTGTCCAGCACTGCGGAGAAGTACTCGTGGGTCAGGCCGCTCTGTTTTTCATCTACGAACAGAACGCCAAGATTGTAAGTGCGGTTGGTTTTCAGCGCCCGGGCCGCTGCGTTGGGCAGGTACCCCATGCGACGGGCCGCTGCACGGATGCGCTCCCGCGTGGCCGGTGCGATGTCCGGCTGGTCGTTCAGCGCCTTACTGACGGTTGCAACGGATACGCCGCATTCTTTCGCCAGATCCTTCAGGGACGGCATCTTTTAGCCTCCTTCCGAGGATAGGAGCAGCGGGATGTTTCTCGCAAGTTCCTTAATCGTTTTCGCAACTTCAATATATCGCATTCTGTACCAAAAATCAAGCGAAAACGTAAAAGTTTTAGCTCAACCGCATCACTTTTGGCATTTTGTTCCAATAAGGCCTGTAAAAATTGTGCATCTCGATTCACTTTCGTTACATTTCGATTAAAACGGAAAAATTTTCGTTGCAGTTTCGTTATGGTTTTCGGTGCCGGAGGCCGTATGTATATATTACTTTTAAAATGGGGTTTCGGGTCTTTCGTTCGCCCTTTCGCCGGTGTACGCCGTGCCGAAAGTCCCAGAAAACTGCCGGGGCTTCGCAGATTATTTTAAAATTTCCGTTGAGATTTTTGCAAAAAGCTCTTGCATTTTTGGGTGGGATACGGTATGCTTAGTGTGATGAGATTGCTTCTTTCGCAGCGCCTTAATCGTTTTCGCCATTGACGCACTGCCCGCCTGACAAGGCGCAGTTTTAAGGAGGAAGCATTATGAAGTTCGGATATTTTGATGACCAGAATAAGGAATACGTCATCACCACCCCGCAGACGCCCCTGCCCTGGATCAACTACCTTGGCAGCGAGGACTTCTTCAGTCTGGTCTCCAACACGGCGGGCGGCTACAGCTTTTACCGGGACGCCCGGATGCGCCGCCTGACCCGCTACCGCTACAACAACTCCCCGCTGGACATGGACGGCCACCGGATCTACATCAAGGACGGCGAAACCGTATGGAACCCGGGCTGGCAGCCCACCAAGACCCCGCTGGACAGTTACAGCTGCCGCCACGGTCTGGGCTACACCATTCTGGAGGGCAAAAAGGACGGCGTGACCGCCCGGCAGGAGCTGTTCGTCCCCAAGGGGGATGCCTGTGAGCTGGACCGGGTGACAGTGTGCAACGGCAGCACTGTTGTCAAGGAGCTGGATCTGTTCAGCTATGTGGAGTTCTGCCTGTGGGATGCCGTGGACGACGGCTCCAACTTCCAGCGCAACTACTCCACCGGTGAGGTAGAGGTAGAGGGCAGCGTCATCTACCACAAGACCGAGTACCGCGAGCGCCGCAACCACTACGCCGTGTTCTGGGCAAACTGCCCGGTGGACAGCTTTGACACCACCCGGGATGCCTTCTGCGGCGTGTACGGCGGCCCGGCAGACCCGCAGGCCGTCCGCGCCGGGCACTGCTCCGGCAGCATTGCCCACGGCTGGGCACCGGTGGGTGCGTTGCACATTCACCTGACCCTCGCCCCCGGCGAGAGCCACAGCATCCTGTTCGGTCTGGGCTACATCGAGAACCCGCAGCAGGAGAAGTTCATTGCCCCGGGCATCATCAACAAGACCCGCGCCCACGCCATGATGGAGCGCTACGCCACCGATGCACAGGTCGATGCCGCCCGCGCCGCCCTGCGCACCCACTGGGAGCAGCTGCTGTCCACCTACCATCTGGAATCCGGCGAGGAAAAGCTGAACCGCATGGTCAATATCTGGCACCAGTACCAGTGCATGGTCACCTTTAACATGAGCCGCTCTGCCAGCTACTACGAAAGCGGCACCGGACGCGGCATGGGCTTCCGGGACAGCTGTCAGGATCTGCTGGGCTTTGTGCACATCATCCCCTCCCGCGCCCGGGAGCGCATTCTGGATATCGCCGCCACCCAGTTTGAGGATGGCAGCGCCTACCACCAGTATCAGCCCCTGACCAAAAAGGGCAACCGGGATATCGGCACCGGCTTCAACGATGACCCGCTGTGGCTCATTGCCGGTACCGCCGCCTACCTGCGGGAGACCGGCGACTGGTCTATTCTGGAAGAACAGGTGCCCTTTGATAACGACGCCACCAAGGCGCAGACCCTGATGGAGCACCTGCGCCGCAGCTTCAACTTTACCTGCACCCATCTGGGTCCCCACGGTCTGCCGCTCATCGGCCGCGCCGACTGGAATGACTGCCTGAATCTGAACTGCTTTTCCAGCGAACCGGGCGAGAGCTTCCAGACCACCGGCCCCAGCGAAGGCCCTGTGGCGGAGAGCGTGTTCATTGCGGGGATGTTTGTAAAATACGGCGGGGAATACGCGGACATTTGTGCGTGGGAAGGCCTTTCGCAGGAAGCGCGGGCCGTGCGCGCACAGGTGGACGAAATGACAGCGGCCATCCTCGGCCCGGGCTGGGACGGCGCCTGGTTCCGCCGCGCTTATGACGCAAACGGCCGGCCGGTGGGAAGCGCCGAATGCGCGGAGGGCAAAATTTACATTGAACCCCAGGGCATGTGCGTGATGGCGGGCGTGGGCCTTTCCGACGGCCGCGCGCTTCAGGCGCTGGAGAGCGTAAGGCGGCATCTGGACACAGAGTACGGCATCCTGCTGCTGCAGCCCGCATACACGCAGTATCATCTGGAACTGGGGGAGATCAGCAGCTATCCGCCGGGGTATAAGGAGAACGCGGGCATTTTCTGCCACAACAACCCATGGATCAGCTGCGCTGAATGTGCGGCGGGGCGCGGCGGCCGCGCCTTTGAGGTATACCGCCGCACCTGTCCGGCCTATCTTGAGGAAATCAGCGAGATCCACCGCACCGAGCCCTATGTGTACAGCCAGATGATCGCCGGGCGGGACGCGGCCGCCTTCGGCGAGGCGAAAAACAGCTGGCTGACGGGTACGGCCGCATGGACATTCGTCAACATCAGCCAGTATATCCTGGGGATCCAGCCCACGTTGGACGGCCTGCGGATCGCCCCGTGCATTCCCGCCGTGATGCCCGGTT
>ERZ772812.2502-NODE-2502-length-11613-cov-7.546115_pt1 | contig 11613 bp, 7 predicted proteins | sample MGYA00511343_ERZ772812 | MGnify/ENA primary metagenome ERZ772812 (study PRJEB29015, sample SAMEA2737706) | human gut metagenome | biome: human gut; feature: human-associated habitat; material: faeces | place: China | collected 2012 ...
TCGTTTCTTTGTCAACAATTATTTTTGTTTTTTTCAAAACTTTTCAAATTGTTTAGTCAGAAGAAACAATTCCTTGCGACAGCTTAGTTAGAATACCACTGTCATAGAGATATGTCAACACTTTTTGAAACTTTTTTTATTTTTCAATTTCGTACACTCTGCGTCCTGCAGCCTCCCAATACAGCAGCTGTCACATTCAGTCCCAAAATTGCAATAAATACTTCTGCTCTGATCCGCGCTTTTTTTCATATGTACCTCCTTTAACACAATCTTTAAATTCCTATCATTTCCCGATACTCTCTCGGCGTAACTCCATAGCGTTTTTTAAATTGACGATTAAAATTTGACAGATTCATAAATCCTGCATCCTGTGCGATCGTCAATATTTTATCATCAGTCTGGCACAATGCCTCTGCAGCCTCCGCAAGTCTCCGGTCATTTACATAAGAAGTAAAGCTGTCTCCCGTCATCTTTTTGAACCAACGCATGAAGTGGCTGCTGCTCCAGCCACAGAATTTCGCCATGTCTGCTACCGAAAGATTCTCACTGCTTTTAACACTGATTTCCTGCAGTACTTCTTTCAACTGCTCCCTATCCGGAGAAGACACGATTTCTCTGGACGGATACATTCTTATGAGAAGAAATATAATCTGCAAAACTGCAGCTTTCACTCCTAGCTCATAAGCATTTTCTTTTGTTTCACACAATTCTTCCATCTGAATAAGACATCTTTTTAATGAATCATAATGCACTTCCTCTGGCTTTATCTGTACCGGAGGAAACAACTTACCTGCTGCAAGCGGGACGAGAAATTCTCCTGCACAGAGATCTGCTGCTCCTTCTCCCAGAAAATCCATTTCAAAGATAATATTTTCGTATTCCATAGAATATCCTTTTATCCTATGAATTGCATGAAGGGTTCCAGGTGTTACTACAAAAATATCCCCCGGTTCTCCCTCAAAGCTTTTTGTTTCGATCTGGATCAGCCCTTTTCCCTTTTTTATATAAATCAATTCCATCTCCTTATGCCAGTGCAAAGGAACCGCCGGAAAATCCAATGGAATCGTACATGGATAAATATTAAACGGAAACAACCGGCTGCCATGCTGTTTTGTTTCCTGATATTTTGTACCACTTTCTTTTTCTTTCATCTATTTCCGCCTCTATGATAGGATAGTATCATTTCTTGCTCGCTTTTGACAAGAAACAACGGACTACCTGTGATATAACTAAAGCAACTTAAGTTAACGAAACTACAACCATTTTATATATGAAAGGAGCAACTCCCATGAGTGAATCTATGAAAACAACACTAAATGAACTTTGCCAAAAGGATATTGCAACTGCTTCCGACGCAGAACTTTATACAGCCCTTCTGAAACTTGTGCAGGAACAGAGTCAGAAACAGATAAAACCAGTAACTGGCAGAAAACTGTATTATATTTCTGCCGAATTCCTAATTGGAAAATTACTTTCCAACAACCTGATCAACCTTGGTCTGTATGATGAAGTTCGTGAAACACTTGCCAGTGTCGGAAAATCTCTTGCAGATATCGAAGAGCAGGAACCGGAACCAAGTCTTGGAAATGGTGGTCTTGGACGACTTGCTGCATGTTTTCTTGACAGCCTTGCAACTCTGAATCTTCCAGGCGATGGTGTCGGTCTTCGTTATCACTGCGGACTTTTTCATCAGAATTTCAAAAACAACATCCAGAACGAAACTCCTGATTTCTGGCTGACTGACCAGTGTTCTGCCAAAGCTACCGATACAGTATTTCCGGTTTCACTTGCGGGAAACACCTATTCTGCAAGACTCTACAAACTTCCTGTTACCGGCTATGAAGGCAGAACCAATATGCTCAATCTGTTTGATCTGGATTCTGTAGATGAATCTGTGATTGCTGATGGAATTTCTTTTGACAAAAAAGATATTGCCAGAAACCTTACATTATTCCTCTATCCAGACGACTCCGATGAAGACGGCCGACTGCTTCGTATCTATCAGCAGTATTTCATGGTTTCTGCCGGTGCTCAGCTTATTCTCAACGAATGTGCTGCACGTGGATGTAACTATCATGACCTTGCCGACTATGCGGCTATCCAAATCAATGATACACACCCAAGTATGGTAATCCCGGAGCTGATCCGCCTCCTTGAGGAACACGGAATCAGCTTTGATGAGGCAGTTCAGATCGTAACAGATACTTGTGCATATACCAATCATACGATTCTTGCAGAAGCTCTGGAAAAATGGCCACGTCATTATCTCGATACCGTTGTTCCTCAGCTTATGCCAATTATTGAAAAGCTGGATGACATTGCAAAAACACGTACAACTGATTCTTCACTTGCTATCATTGATCAGAATCAGGTCGTTCATATGGCACATATGGATATTCATTTTTCTCACTCCACAAACGGTGTTGCCGCACTGCATACACAGATTCTGAAAGAAAGCGAACTGGCAGGATTTTATCAGATGTATCCGAACAAATTTAATAATAAAACAAACGGCATCACCTTCCGCCGCTGGCTTCTGAAATGTAATCCGGCCCTGACTTCTGAAATTGAATCTCTGATCGGATCCGGTTTTAAAAAAGATGCTTCTGAACTGAAAAAGCTTCTGAATTATACAGACGATGCAGAAGTACTGAAAAAACTCAGTTGTATTAAAAAATCCAACAAAGAAGCACTTGCTTCCTGGTTAGAAGACAAACAGGGAATCAAATTGAACACCAATGCAATGTTTTCCATTCAGTCCAAACGACTTCATGAATACAAACGTCAGCAGCTGAACCTGCTTTTCCTGATTCATGAATACCTGGAAATCAAAGCAGGACATACTCCAGTAACTCCATTAGTAAGTATCTTCGGTGCAAAAGCAGCTCCTGCCTATATCATCGCCAAAGATATCATTCACGCTCTTCTTACCCTGTCACAGGTTATCAGTGCGGACTCTGAAGTTTCCAGATATCTGCAACTTGCATTTGTAGAAAACTACAATGTTTCTGCAGCAGAAAAAATGATTCCGGCATGTGATCTTTCTGAACAGATCAGCCTTGCTTCCAAAGAAGCATCCGGAACCGGAAACATGAAATTCATGCTGAACGGTGCACTGACTCTTGGAACCATGGATGGTGCAAATGTAGAAATTGCCGAAGCTGTCGGAAATAACAATATTTACATCTTTGGTCAGAGCAGCAAGCAGGTTATTCACCGCTATGCAGCCGGTGACTACTGTGCAAAAGACTGGTATGAAGCAGACTCGAACCTTCGTCGTGCCATCGATTTCCTTACCAGTGAAGAAATGCTGAAATATGGAGATGAAGAACATCTGAAACGACTGCAGAACGAACTGATAAATAAAGACTGGTTCCAGACTCTTCCGGATTTCAATGCATACATTGTCCGCAAAGAACAGGCAATGAGTGATTATGCTGTAAATCCGGAAGCATGGAGCCGCAGAACTCTGATCAATATTGCAGAAGCCGGATTCTTCTCCTCAGACAGAACCATCAAAGAGTACGATGACGACATCTGGCATCTCGGAAAATAATCATTCTCCTGGATTAGAGCGGCGAATCTGCTCAGTCAGCTCTTCGCCGCCCTGTTCATACCATTCCTGCACAAAAATGTCAAAGTAAGTAATTGGTTTTACACCCATGATAATCTGAATGAAAGTGTCTTTTTCAAGCTGCTGAAGAGACTTCGGTATTTCACCGTCTGCATCATCCAGGTATCTTTTGGCTGTTGACCGGTAGTTTCCTTCTATCAACCTTCCAACTGCTGCAAGTCTGGATTCATATGCTGCCCAGTCTTCCGCCGTTTCTGATTTTCCCTGAATAAATTTTTCTGCTGCATCGTAATAAGATTTCTCAATTGCACTTAAACTTTCTTCTTTTCGCATGCCTCTCATTACACTCTGGATATCTTTTGTGATCTGAAACGTCGCCTCGTTATAATCAACATTGATAACCAGCGGTCTGGCTGTCGGTTCTACGTTAAGAGCAAAATAATCATTTACCTCATCCGCATCCTTGGCTTCATATCTGCTATAATCAAACAATACACTGATTATCTTCATTACAATTTCCGGATGCTCATATCCTTTGCGTACAACAACATATTTATTATCCTGAAAAGTATCATATACATTCTGCCAGTCTGTCGACTGTAGATAAAATGGCTGCCAGTTTGCCTCTTTGTCTGTCTCATAAACATCCATCAGTGGATTGTTCGGTGTCCACCACAGGCCAAAAAAAGCTCCACATTTTCCATTTATCACCAGATCTCTGAGGTTATTCTGCGCACGCAATGCAAAGTTCTTATCCAACACGCCACGTTCATAGAGTTCATGAAGATAACTCAGTGCATTTTTTGTTTCTTCTGTTACGGAACCATACACGATCTTACCATTTTGATTTACCCACCTTTGTGGACTGGCTCCAAATTTATCAAAAACAGAATCTACTGAATAATTAGAGCTGGTAGTTCCCACCAGATCTGTATCACAGGCGAGTCCGATCGGGTCTTCTCCATCCTCCGTGCCCATTTTATTCTGGACAAATTTTTCTACTATGTCAAATGCATCTTCCAGTGTTTTCGGATCTTCAAGGCCAAGCTTATCCATCCAGTCCTTACGCAGCCACATCAGACGTGGACCATGATCTGTAACGGTCTCCGGAATTGCCATCAGTTTTCCATTAAATCGCACAGAATCCAGAAGACCGCTTCCATAACTCTCAAACATCTCTTTGATTCTCTCTGAAGTGCAATTCTCATATACTTCGCTCAGATCTTCCACAAGATCATTATCAACCAGTTCTTTGAGTGTTTCTCTGTCCGAAACCACCAGTACATCCGGCAGCGTCTGGTCTTTTACAAGAATGTTCACAAATTCATCATATCGATCTTCCCGTTCCATGTAGACACTTTTATTCTGAATATTCAGCATTTTTCTGAGATAACGAGTGTAAGCATTGTTGTCATAGGTATTTCCATCCGGAAGATTTGAATTATTCGCACCACTCATTTGTCCTAAAGTATACGTTACAAGTTCAGGATAAGCACCATAAGGAGTCTGTGCAGCTGTTTCCCAGGTACCGGTACGGACTGTCTCTGTAGATTCCGTATTTTCTTTTGCTGCCGATGATCTTTTCTGATTCAGCTCCTGTAAATCATTGCTGCATCCGCAGACAGCTATAGCTATGATCCCTATCAGAACAACAGGCAGTTTTTTCCATTTACTCTTCATTCTCTCTGCCCTCCTTCGGAAATTTCATAATAACAGTCGTGCCTTCATCCGGTGAACTGAAAATATGAATTCCATAATTCTCTCCATAAAGAAGCCGGATACGGTCATTTACATTCTTAAGGCCATATCCTTTTGCCTGATAAGTTACCAGTGTTTCTGCTTTTTCCTGTTCCATACCAAGTCCATTATCACGGACAGTGATCTCTACATCATCCCCCTTGCCTTTAAATGACAGGAAAATTTTTTTATCACCATCCTCTTTTTCATCAAGACCGTGTTCGATCGCATTTTCGACAACCGGCTGAAGAAGAAGCTTCGGCATTTTTTCATTTTTTATTGTCGCATCAATATCCCAGTCTACCGAGAAATTATGATCATGCATCGTAAGCTGGATTTCCAGATATGCTTCCATATTCTGAATACAGTTTTCTACCGTAACCACATCTTCACCTTTGCTTAATGCGGTTCTGTAAAAAGTAGAAAGTGCCAGGGTAACCTTACTGATCTCCATCTGGTTACTTCGAATCGCCATCCAGTTCATCATCGACAGTGTGTTATATAAGAAATGTGGATTGATCTGGGCCTGAAGGGCTTTCAGTTCATATTCTTTCAACGCGATCTTATTGACATATACTTCGTCGATCAGGCGGTTAATCTCATCCATCATATTACGGAAACTGTTAACAAGAATTCCTACTTCATCTCCCGAATCACTGTTGACTGTAACTTCACGGCTTCCATGATTTACCCTGTCCATATTTTTCGTCAGTTCTTCAATTTTTCTTGTAAAAATTCTTGAAAATGCCATAGCCAGAAACAGAATAATCAGACCACAGGCCGCAATCAGTGGAATCTCTTCCAGTAGCAGTCTTCGTACAGAACCTGATATCGCATCCTGACTCTTATAAAGATAAAATACCCAGTCATTTTCTTCACTCTTGGTCTTTGTATATGCACAGGACTGGCTGATTTTCTGAATCATGGAATCCATTTTTTCAGATTTATCAAATTCCAGATTTGTCAGACCAGTTTTGTTATAAAGAACTGTACCGTTTTTGTCTGCAACAATTCCACCATTTTCCTGCGTGAGAATATTGGTCAGTGGCTGGAAGATTTTATTATAATCCAGAGAAATGCACAGAACTGCATCCAGTTTCTGATCACTATAGATCATACGTACTGCTGCAACTTCTTTACGATCCTGATCAACTTTCCACTGAATACGCACATCATCTTTCAGCCCTTCACTCCACCACTCTTCTTTCATCTTATCAAGTGGAACAAGTGTATACTCATGCTCCACCTGGATACTGTCCGCAAAAAGCTGAATTCTGTTGATCGCGTCATGATATGATTTTGGTACAGACAAAAGTGGATCCGCTATTTCTGTATATTTTTCATACGCCGTATAATTATCGATATTTTTTTCCTTAATAATTTCCTCAATATCTGGTGAATAGGTCAGATAATTGAGAAGGCTGGCATAAACCGCCGTCTGGCTGTCAATGCTTTCTCTGGTCTGTTCCATGATCGACTGCATATCTTCCAGTTCGCTGCTGCGGACCATAGTACTCAGCCTGCTGTGACTGTACCAGGCAAGTACTGTCATCGGTACCAGGCTTGTAACTACAAGAAAGATCGTCAGTTTATGACGATACTTCATATTTTTGAATATCTTACGAAGTCTGTTCATCCTCTCCGGTTCCTTTCCTGTATGATTCCGGACTGCTTCCGTAATATTCCCGGAAACTTCTGCAGAAATAAGAAACATTTGCAAAACCAACACGTTCACTGACCTGTGCCACCTTCATATTGGTGCTGCAGAGAAGTTCTTTTGCCTTCTCCATCCGGAACACACGTATATATCGGTTCAAATTCATGCCGGTCTCTTTTTTGAAGATAAAACTGAGGTATCCGGAAGACAGATAGACTTTTTCTGCCAGCATTTCAAGATTCAGATCTTCCTCATAATGCTGATAGATATAATTTTTGACTGCTGCCACTTCATTTCTAGAACTACTCATAGAACGGTCAAGAAATGCCTCGTATTCCTTGATATTATCTTCAGTTACTTCAAGGATTTCCATGATATTTCTACAGTTATACAATCGTTCTATCTCATGCTCAAGACGCCGCTCTCCAGAAAACTGATTTTCCTGAAACAGTTCCTGAATGACATTCGAGAAAACAAACTTGATATACATTGCTGAATACTGTGTATTATCATGATATTTTTCTTTCAGGCATGCGAAATGCTTTCTCAGCTGATCTGTATCCTTCCGTGTGATGTCTTCTGAGATCATCTGCATGATCTGCGAATCCTGCACTTCTCCCACCGACAGTTTCAGTACATCATCTTCATTTGAGAAAACATGTTTTTCCGGATGATAAAATTTCTCTTCCATCTGCTGTTCCAGCTGCTCAAGGATTTCCGGCAGACACTCACAACCTTCAAATTTACGGCTGACTGCCAGATAAAAACTGTCTCTGTATTTTCGTTTCATAAAATTATAAAGATGATTTGCCACCAGCTGATAATCGCAATATACGTCCTGAAAAAGGAGAAGCGACTGTCTTGCATTCAAATTCAGATAAAAGCATACTCTTCTCAACTCTTTCTGAATTTCCTCTTCCAGAGTCTCTTCAGCCGTATCAAAAAAAGCTACATCTGATTCGATCAGAATTCCGCAGTGCCATCCGTTCCATTTATCCATGTCAATCATTTCTTTTGCTTTTTCCAGAGTTTCTGCTTTACCAGAGTACAGATAATTCTGAAGAAAATACTGCTGCAGGAAATTTTTTTCTTTCATCTCGCGGCTTTCTTTTTTCTTTCGTCGCTCGATTTCTTTCTCCGCCTTCTGGATCACCTTATGGAAATCATCCGGATTTACCGGTTTCAGGATATATTCTGTCACACCATATCGGATTGCTTCCTGTGCAAATGCAAAATCACTGTATCCACTGAAGATTATGATCTGCAACGCCGTATTTTCTTCCTTGGCACGTCTTGATAATTCCAACCCGTCCATATGAGGCATTTTTATATCAGTCAAAACAAGTTGTATGTCCTCTGACCGAATAATCTGCAGAGCCTGTTTTCCGTTCGAAGCTTCAAAAACATTTCTTTCGCCTTCTTCTCTCGAAAGCAGATATTTCAGACCTTCGCGCTCTATTTTTTCATCATCTACAATAAGAACGTTTGTCATAATTCCCCCCTGTTTTGTTTCCTATAATACTTATGATTATAGCACAAAAAGTCTCTGGAAAAAATATTCTTCCAGAGACTTCCATTCTACATAACCAGAATCAGCCTTTTACGGCACCTGCTACAACGCCTTCAATAATGTACTTCTGACAAACCAGATATACGATGATGATCGGAATGATATCGATCATAATACTTGCCATCATTGGTCCCATCTGTACATGTCCGAAGCTGCCACGGAAATACTGGACTGCCATCGGAATAGTCTTATATTTTTTAATATCAAGAACCAGTGTTGGAAGAAGGTAATCGTTCCATACCCACATCAGTTCCAGGATCGCTGTTGAAATAATTGTTGGTTTTAATATCGGAATCAAAACTTTAAAAAACACCTGTAACGGACTACATCCATCAATCAGAGCTGCTTCCTCAATCTCAAGCGGAATACCTTTTACAAATCCTGTAAACATAAATACCGCAAGACCTGCACCAAATCCAAGATATATAATACAGATGTTATATGGATTATTCAGATGTAAGGTATCTGCTGTTTTTGCCAGTGTAAACATAACCATCTGGAAAGGAACTACCATACTGAACACGCAGAGATAGTAAAACATCTTGGACAGTTTTCCATTTACACGAACAATATACCAGGCTGCCATTGAACAGCATAACATGATAAGAACTACAGACATTACAGAAATTACAAGACTGTACCAGAAAGATTTCAGGAAATCCATCTGAGTAACACTCGCTACAAAGTTCGCAACACCATTCCATGTTTCACTGGTTGGAAGGCTAAATACTCCAGATGTAGTGATCGCTACTTCTTTTTTCAGTGAGTTGATTAATATTAAGACGATTGGGTACATCCAAAGGATACAAACAATTGTCAGTAAGACCGTTGCAACGGAATTTCTTTTTTTATTTTCCATTACTGCTGCACCTCCTTAGATGATGTTGCACGAAGCTGGATCAATGCAATTACAACTACCAGAACAAAGAATACAACAGCTTTTGCCTGTCCAATACCCTTCCATTGAGGTCCGCTTCTTGCATAGAATGTATCATAAATATTTAACGCCAGTAACTGAGACTGTTTTCCAGGATCACCACCGGTCAGTGAGAGGTTCTGGTCGAACATCTTGAAACCATTAGTCAGAGTCAGGAATGTACAGATTGTTACAGATGGCATAATCATCGGAATTTTAATCTTAAACAGAATCTGTCTGCTTGTTGCACCATCGATCTGAGCTGCCTCGATCAGGTCAGGTGATACATTGTTCAGACCTGCAATGTAAATGATCATCATATATCCAATCTGCTGCCACATAAGCAGAATGAGCATACCGATAAAACCATTTTTTGCTGAAAGTGAAAGCAGTGGCTGTCCCCACTTGGAAAGCAGACCATTCAGCAATGTCTGCCAGATATAACCAAGTACAATACCACCGATCAGGTTCGGCATAAAGAATACCGTACGGAATGCATTTGTTCCTCTGTATCCTTTGGTCAGTGCCAGTGCGATAAAAAATGCAAGCACGTTGATCAGAATACTGGATACGAATGCAAATACAACTGTCAGCCAGAAAGAATGACTGAATGTACTATCAAGTAAAATCTTAGAATAATTTGAAAATCCAACAAATGTTACATCCTGCACTGTTGTAAATTTGCAGAATGAAAGATAGATGCCCCAGATAAAAGGCCACAGGAAACCGATTACAAATGCCGCAAAGGTTGGTAATACAAAAACCGGCCACCACTTTTTGATCGTTCTTCCTACCATGATTTTTCTCCTCTTCCCTACTGTTAACAGAAGCTTAAGTTCCTCTGTCTTTTAACTTATGAAAGGAGGCAAGAACCTCTGCCTCCTCCCATAAACAACATGTTATTTTCTATCCTGATTATTCAGAAAGAGCTTTTTCTGTAGCCCATCCATCAACGAATGCGCTAACTACTGCATCCCAGTCGCCTGTGCCTGCCGCATATGCTGTAAGAGCTGTACCAAGACCATTCTTCCACTCTTCAGATGGCATTGTTGTAAAGTTCCATGAAACAGGTGTAAGACCAGCATCTGTATACTCAGCATCCTGTTTTACAAATACGTTTGTAGGAGCAACTGCTGTTTTGAAAGGAATTGTGAATCCCATGTCTTCAGACATAGATTTTGTTCCTGCTTCAGATGTTACACACCAGTTCATGAAATCCAGAGTTGCCTGAACATCTTCTTCAGATGCATTCTTATTTACACACCAGTAGTTTTCTGTACCAGTTGCAAGACCTTCGTTCTCATCGTCAACGCCGAAGTAGATCGGAATCATAGCAAGTTCATCATCGCTGTATGTCTTAGCGAGTTCTGCATATTCCCAGGAACCATTCTGATAGAATACTGCATCACCATTTACAAATTCATTTCTGGAGTCATCAGCTGTTTTTGCTGAAAGCTCACTTCCATCACATGTAGAATCTGTAATGTACAGATCAAATACATTCTTATACTGATCAAGATATGTTCCTTTGATTGCTTCTGTATCATCGATTCCATCTGCTTTGTATTCATAGTAGATTGGAAGGTTTGCAAGATGTGTTTTGAATCTCCAGTCAGAGGATCCGTCCATACCTGCTGAGGTGAAAGCACCTTTTACACCAATTTCATCTTTACGTGCCTGAATGTCGTCTGCTACTTTTTTGAGGTCATCAAAGCTCTTGATATCATCCAGAGTATATCCTGCTTTTTCAAGTAATGTTTTGTTTGTGATAAGTCCGTAGGATTCGATAACATATGCGATACCATCTACAGCATCTCCATCTTTCAGTTCATACGCATCAGATGTAAGTTCTTTTGTAATATCTGCATCTTTCAGATCGTAGCAGTAATCTTTCCAGTTTTTAAGGCCAACCGGTCCATTTACCTGGAACAGTGTCGGTGCATCGCTCTTTGCCATTTCTGACTGAAGAGTTGTCTCATACTGTCCGGATGCTGCTGTAACTACTGTTACATCTGTTCCTGTTTCTTCTGTGTAAGCTTTTGCCAGGTTCTGCCAGGCTTCATCCTGCTCTGGTTTGAAGTTGAGGTAGTAAACCTTTCCGCCTCCGTCTGCCATAACCGGTACTGACGGAATCATTGTTGCTGCCATTAAAGCTGCCA